>OBHX01002583.1_pt1 | contig 13870 bp, 13 predicted proteins | sample 1519331 | NCBI WGS metagenome assembly OBHX01 (sample SAMEA2602897, study PRJEB22501) | metagenome
AGAAGACGCAAAAAGCCCCCGGCTTCTGAAAACAGAGACCGGGGGCTTGTCATGCTTGGAGCCAGCTCAAGAGTTTTTATTCAGCAGAGACCCGAACCATGCACGGGCCTCCTGCTTCTTCTGAAGCTTATTGTACATCTTGACGGTCTTTTCGTAGACCTTCTCGCTCATCTTGTTGCTTGCAGTGGTGGCGGCAGCCTGCTTTGCTTCCTTCGTATCGGCAGCAGCGACAGCAGCCTTCATCTCTGCAAACTCCTCCATGATGTCCTTCTGGAGGGCGGCATAGTCTGCCTTGGCCGCAGCCTTGTCCTTCTCGGAGACATCGCCGTAGGTCAGCAGGTTCGACAGGGCATCCCGTGCGCCGTAGAAGGACTTGGTCCAGTCCTCCGGGTAGGTGTAGTATCTGCCCTTCTGGTCCTTGTACCAGACGCCCTCGGTGGGCTGCTCGTCCGAGCGGACGACCTTCGCGGGAGAGTACTTGTAGACATCTGCCGTGTCGGTGGTCAGCAGCGGATAGTACGGGACGAAGGCGTTGTACACGTCGTCGTCAAAGGCCGTCCACTCGACGATGGCCGTATCCAGCTCGCCGGTGGAGCTGACCTGAAACAGGTGGGTCTCGACGTTGTTGGTCTTGCCGATGGGTTCGACCTTAAAGAAGTTGAGCGCGTCTTCGACGCCGAATTTCTTGGTCAGCTTGATGTTGGAGTAGAGCGGGACGATGCTGCCGTCCCCGCCGATGTTGCTCATCGCGTAGTCTGCTTCGGTGTAGTTGTCCTCGGTGTAGGTATCGACGCCGTTCAGATAGTTCAGGCCGGCCGGCATCCGGGCGTTGTCCTCGTTGTTATAGGAGGCGTTCCAGTCGATGACGTTCGCCGCTGCATCGCCCACGAAAGTCCCGGCCTCCTGTGCGACGGAGATGGCATCTGCCGATGCGATGACGTTATCCGTGTCGTCGAGGTCGATCTTGCCGATGGCTGAGACGTTCGGCTGCATAAACACGACGCTGTCCGGAAGCTTGAGGGCGACGTAGGTGTGGCCCGTCAGGTTCTCGACGAACCACGTCTCGTTCTGGTCGCCGATGAATACGCCGGAACCACCGGCTGCACCGGCGTTTTCATAGATGGATGTCAGCAGGGCGACGCCTTCGCGGGCCGTGCCTGCCTCGCTGAGCAGGACCGTGGTGATCTCGGCCTCCTCGATGCCGTCGTCCACATAGGGGTCAACCGCAAGGGCAGCGTCCTTGCCGTACAGCGACTCGGTGGCAGAGACCATGACGCCCTTCTCGTTGGTGCCAGCCTCCTCATACGGCGTGTGGTCGTGGGTGCCGTCGCAGTCCGGGCAGACGCCCGAGGTGTTGTCGTCACGGCGCGCGGTGTAGCTGTAGCTGTCGTGGGTGAAGGTGTAGGTGAAGCCGTAGCAGCCATCGTAGACCTCGCCTGCCTTGTGATTCCCGGCTGCGCTGACATAGAACAGCTTGTTGTTGTCGTTGGTTCCCAGATCCTCGATGCGGCCGAACATTGTCGTGCCGTCCTCCGTGAGGTCGCTGCCGACGTAGAGCGCCGTGCAGGCAAAAGCCGAAGGCACTACGGCCAGCGTCATGGCAGCCGCCATGACCGCCGCAGCGATTTTCTTAAAAGACATCATGTTCCAATCCCTCTCTCGTTTATTGTCGGCGTATGACGTCGATAGAGGGATAATACACCTTTTGCGCGGAAAATGCAAGTACATATTCGCATTTTCTTAGCTTTTATTCGCATTTACTAGAATATATGCATAATTCCGGTTATAAATCAGCTCCGGCCCGCCGGGCCTGCCGATACTCGGATGCACGACCGCCCCGCAAGACCGACGGCGTTCTGCTGGAATCAGAAATACCCCCGCGTATGCGGGGAAAAGACAGCGACGACCATCAACCAACTGCGACAGGCGGAATCACCCCCGCATATGCGGGGAAAAGACGGTTGCGTCCGTGATGCTGTTGATAGCCGGGGGATCACCCCCGCGTATGCGGGGAAAAGAACTCCATGTCGGAATACTTCTTTGCGGTATTGGGATCACCCCCGCATATGCGGGGAAAAGCCGTCCTGCCGCTTTCTAAACTGGCCGATATGAGGATCACCCCCGCATATGCGGGGAAAAGACGAAGAGAGGACGGCGTGACTTTCAGGCTAGAGGATCACCCCCGCATATGCGGGGAAAAGCCACTTTCGTTGCGCTGGAACTGTTCGAGTTTGGGATCACCCCCGCATATGCGGGGAAAAGAGGTTTCTTAAACTTCCCCACATTCGTGGCTTGGGATCACCCCCGCATATGCGGGGAAAAGGATGGTACATACATTCTGTAACTCGGGTTACTGGGATCACCCCCGCATATGCGGGGAAAAGCCAGAGAGGCCCGGAACATCTGGCGGCTACGGTGGATCACCCCCGCATATGCGGGGAAAAGTGGTTTGAATAACCTGACTCATGTTGATGGTGAGGATCACCCCCGCATATGCGGGGAAAAGCGCACCTGCCATCTTTTTGTGCAAATTCTCTAAGGATCACCCCCGCATATGCGGGGAAAAGCGAACCGTTTGTGGTAGTTGACGTTGACGAGGGGGGATCACCCCCGCATATGCGGGGAAAAGACTAAAAAGATCCCGTAGCACCGTGCCTCCTGCTGCTATTGTACTGCCGTTTCCTTCAGTTTGCAATAGACCTGCTGGATCAGGCGGCAATCCGGCAGAGCACGATGCTCCACCTTTTCTGCCAGCTGAAAATGCTGCGCCAGCGTTGCCAGCTTATAGTTTGCGACCCTTGAAAGCTTTCTGCGAGCGAGCTGTGCAAGGTCCGTCTGATGGTTGGTCAATATCGGGAAACCATACTGCTTGCAGGCCATGCGGAGGAACTCCAGATCAAAGGCAATGTTGTGCCCCACCAGCGGGTCTTTGCCAAGGAAGGTCAAAAAGCGCTGCAATGCTTCCCGAGGCTCTGTTCCCTGCTGCAGCTCCGCAGCGCTGAGGCCGGTCAGCGCCGTGATCTCTGCCGGGACTTTTTCCACCCCGCAGACCAGCATCGTCAGCTCCTCCACCGGCACGCCATCCCGTACCCGCAGCGCTCCATACTCGATGATGGCGTCCGACGCGGCTTTCAGTCCGGTGGTCTCCAGATCGATCACGGTGTAATCCGCTCTGCCCCGCTGCGTTCTGCCTGCTTTCCGCGCCGCCTGCCACTGCGCTGCCTTGCTGAACCCGGGCTTTAGATCCAGCTGGTTCTGCTCCATCTGCGGCAGCGGCCGCCGCATCAGTTTGATGCCGTCAAAATCCACCATCTCCCATGTGGTATTGTGGGTGCGGAAGTCCATCCTCTGTTCTCCCGCCGTTGTGAACACCATTGTCGCCTGCCCGTTTTTCAGGTTCTGGCACACCCGCTCCCACAGCGCATCCCGCACCCGGCTGCTCACGTTGCCCACATAGACGCCAGTGTTGATCTCGCACAGCCATTTGGACAGATCCCCGCGCAGCTTCGGCGGGCAGTTCGTCATCGTGAGAACTACGATGTCTCCTCACCTTCCTCTTCCTCAAAATAGTTGATGCCGTTGGCCACGGTGCCTATCTTGTTGTCCCACAGGTAAACGGTCTCCTGCTTTGCTTCCGGCTCGTCTGCATTCAGGAGCAGATACCGAATATCGTGCACCATCCGCTCCAGAATATGGTGCTCCACCATGGCATCCCGCACCCGGCGGCGCACCACGGATGACAGGTCCTCCGGGGCCTGCGCCGCCACCTCAAAGGCGATCGGGATCGTCACTTCGGCCTTGTACAGGTCTGCAATGTCGTACACAAAAGAGCACTCGTGCCCCACATGGACAAAGCCGAGGCCCGGTGCACACCCCAGCGCCACGATCACCGCGTGCGCCAGACCGTACAGGCAGGCGTGCCCGGCGGAAAGCGCCTGATTGACTGCATCTCCCGCCGAAAAATCCTCCGGACGGTACAGCCTGCCGTTCCACGGAACGCCCGTGTCCTTGGACGCTTTGCGGTACACCTGCCGCACACGGCTGCCTTCGCGGCCCCGCAGCTGCTGCATGGTCAGCCGAGAGATGTCCTCCTCCGGAAAGCGGAGCTGATACATCTTCCGCACCACCTCCAGATGCTTGCGGGTGTGAGTGACCAGCTCTGCCTGCCGCAGCAGCAGCTGCGAGTGGGTCGTCAGCGGGCGGCCATGGGCGTAATACCGCACGCCGTGTTCTCCCACCCAGACAGCCCCCACTCCGGTGTCGCCCATAAGCTCCATGGCGCGGTGGGTCACTCGCGTGCCCGGCCCCAGCAGCAGCACCGAGATGCCCGCCGCCGGGATGGAGACCACCCCTTTTTCGTCCGTGACCGTGATCGCGCCGTCCTGTCGGCCAAGGGTGCAGTGCTCCAGATACAGAAAGGTCATCCGGTCCTTCACCTGCGGCAGTGCCTGCAGGTCGGGCCGGATCATGCCCGGCATCTCGTCCATCTCAGTTTCCTCCGCGCATGACGGTCATCAGTCCAAGGCCATAGGCCTTGCCGCGCCCCATCCCCTGACACAGCATCGCCCGGAACCGCTCTGCATCCGTCACCTGCAAAACACCCTCGTAGGTCACGGCCAGCAGGGTCACTGGCCGGGTGCCGCGCTTGGCAAAGCGCTGCCACTGCACTCGGGTCACGGTAAATTCCTCCTCCCGCAGGGCAAAGCCGTGCTTTGCCGCCCGGTCCAGCAGCCACTGCTTCTGATACTTCGTCGAGCAGTGGGCCATCACGCTCCCCCGCTCTGCGGGTGCCTTGGGGTCTTTGCGGCTTTTGGTGGGGTTTGCGGTCAGCCGGAACTGCCAGCAGCTTCCCGGCACCACCCGCTCCAAAAGCGGGTCATAACTGCGGGTCTCGGCCGCCGCCCCGGTGCCAAACTGCTCCACCACGCCGGACAGGTCCGGCGCGTCCTCGCTGAGGAGAAGCAGATACAGCCGCTCTCCCAGACGGTCCAGCCGCCACAGCCTGCGGCGGCGCTCCCCTGCAAAGGCGCTTTCCACTGCGCCATGCAGCTTCTGCGGTGCGGCCAGTGCTTCCATGGTGCTGCGGCGGGTGAGATCGAGTTCTACCCGTGATAAATACATCCTCTCTCCCCCTTTTTACAATTCCCGGAACGGGTCATGCCCGGTGCTCTCCGGGCCATCCGACATGGTCAGCCAAAGCTCCCGCGCCGAGCGGTAGCCGTACTGCCGGTGATGTGGGTCAAAAGAGACCGGCACATCCCTCTGCACTGCCGCGCCCGGCTCCTGCGGGTCGGCGTCCAGCACCATCCGGCAGAGCTTCCCCGGGCACAGGGGCGGTTCGGTTTGCAGCACCTCCTGCAAACTGCCCTGCCGCAGCCCCAGACAGAGGGGCAGGGCAGGCGGGCAGGACCGGCGGCCCAGATACAGCGGAAAAGCCGGGTGCTGCAGCGCATCCTGCAGCTGCTGCAAAAGGGCAGTGTCCTCGCTTTCCAGCCCGGCCAGAAACACGGCATCCTGCAAATAATGGCGATAGGTCACATACGAGGTTTTTTCATCCTGCGTCTTTGCGGTGTGGTAATCCACCAGCAGCTGCCCTTCCCGCTCCACACGGACGCCGAACCGCAGCCCGGTCAGCCGGGCCAGCCCTTCGCTCTCGTCCCGCCGCAGCCCCAGAGCCGCCGCCAGCAGGCCGATGACGCCGCTCTTGGTGGGTTCCCGGTTGGTCTTACGGGTCTCAAATTTGGAGTCCGCGCCCCACGCCTGCAAAGGCGCTGCCAGCCGAAGCAACAGCGTTGCCATTACTCCACCTCATTTCCGGACAGCGCATCCCGGACAGCCTTTTCCAGCGCATCCAGCATGGCTTTTGCCGTCTGTGCCGGAGCCAGTGCTTCCAGCCCGCCGCCCACAGTAAAGCTCTGGGTCGGAGCCTCGGCAAAGCTGGCATACACCTGCTGCGCATACCGGGCCAGCGCAGCCTTGGAAGCCTCGGCATAGCCTCCCTGCTCGCCGCGGGACACCGCACGCTCAAACGCACCGCACAGGTTCACCGGCTGATCTTCCCGGATGGTCACATACACCGCATCCGGCAGGGTGCGGTTCGCAAAGGTGTTCTGTTTGCCGGTGGGCATGGAGAACAGGAACGCCTCGCCGAAAGCCCGCACCGTTTCTGCGGCCTGCTCTGCCCCCAGCTTCCCCTTCAGCTCCAACACGTTCACTGTGGCATAGCGGTACAGGGTGGAAGAGTTGTACTCCACCGTGCCCAGATGGCCTGCACCGGCGTTGTCCTCTGCCGGACAATCATCCACTGCGGTAAAGTAATCGTACTCGTTCTTCACCGCATGGGTGGAGATGCTGTGCGCCACCTGCGCTGCGGCGTCATAGTTCAGGGAAGCTTTTTGCGCCACCATACGGCCAAACAGCACCATATCTGCCGAGGGATTTTTTATCATCGCCTCTTCATATTTTTCATCCTTCGTGCATCCCTCAACAGCCAGCTCTGCCAGCGCCTTTGCCTGCGCAGAACTTATGAAAACCAAGGCATCCGTTCCCTTTTTATCGTTGCTCGTAATGTTAACATATTTCAGAGCATCTTTTGCCATCTTATCTGCTTTCTTTTGTTCCGGATCCAGTGCAAGGATCTGCTCCTTCACCAGCTCTGCCGCCTTTTTGGTGCGCTTGCCCACATCCAGCGGGGTATTTTCCGCAAAGTCTTTGCGCATGGCGTGCTTCCACGCCTGCGAGGAGACTCTGGCCCGGAGCACGCCGCCGTACATGGCCGTTTTGGGGCTGCCGGTGTCGTCCCGGTTGATGCAACTGGGCGGGACGGTCTGCAAAACGTGAAAATCAACATACAGGCGCTTTTTCATGATCAATTCTCCTTTTCTTCCTCTTCCGACGATGCATTCTTCGTTTCGCAGTACAGGTCTCGGCCCCACCGCAGACGGACATTGGCGGGGATCTGTGTGTACCGCGGGTCGGTGCACTGCAATTCATACAGGTCCACTGCAAGCTGCGGATAGTCCAGCGGGATCGCGCCACCCTTTGCCGCGCTCAACAGCTGGACCATCCCCCTCAGATGGTGGCTGATCTCGGTGATCTCTTCTGCGGTGGCCAGTGCGTTGAACCGCCGGAGCACGCTGGACTCTTCCCAGTCCTTTCCGGCATTCCGCTCTGCCAGCTGCCGCACCGCACGCCCCAGCGTGTTGCCGGGGCAGTTCATGGGCCGGTCGTTTCCCTGCTGATGCACAGCGTATAAAGTCAGTGCAAGGTAGACTGCCCACTCTGCGTGGGAAGGGCCGTTTTTCCCCTGAAAGCCTTCCGGCATTCCCAGCAGGAAACTCCCCCACAGCTCCGGCAGCTCTCCGGGTTCGTGGCCGATACCCCGCCGCAGCTTTGCCAGCTCGGCCCGCCGCTGGTTGTCCGGCAGAGTCTGAAGCCTGCGCAGTCGCTGCTCTGTATACGTTCTGACGTCCTGCGTTTTCATACGATTCCCCCTTTACGGTTCTGCTTTCGGATAAATCTTCCAGAGTTTCGAACGGAACGTGTTATAAGCCTTTGGCGAGGTGTACAGGGTGCTGCACTCCGTCTTTTTGCCCTTATCCACCACAACGCGGTGTCCTTTCAGGGCTGCATTTCCTGCCTCCCGCACCATCCTCGCTCCCAGCTCTTCCGCGATGCGGCATGCCTGTGCCTCCCAGCGCTGGACTGCCTCGTCCGGGTCGTCCTGCTCCGGGTCGATCGCCTGCAGCCACTGCCGGAAGGGCTGGTCCACTGCAAAGTAGAACTGTGCACGGGCATCCTCTGTCACTTTCTGCGTTTCTTTGAAGCCTTTCACCTGATTGTAGTCCAGTCCTCCGGCAAGCTTCAGCTCCTTGCACAGGATTCCAATTCTCTCTGCGGCCTTCTCGCAGCGCTCTACTTCCTGATTTATCCGCACCGTCCATGGCCTACTCAGTTCGTCCAGAAGCCCTGCCTGAAAGGTCAGGCTGTCGCTGAAAGAATCGTTTACAAAAAAGTCCTTATCCCCATACTGAACCCCAGAGATTCGGAAATGGATCTTCCTGCGAGGATTCAGAAACCTCAGTCTCTTATCCTGCAATTCTTCGATCCAACACACAAGGCCCGGGCGATGCCCGCTCTCCTGACAAAAGACCGCCGGGAACTCCCGCCAGAGCTGCTTGGATGGGTCGTGGCGGCAGGGCACGAACACCACCGGCTCATTTTTCTTTATCGGTATCGTGCGCCAGATGGTCATCTGCTCGGCAAAGGCGTTTTCTTTGGGAAAGAAATCGCCTCCCAGCAAATAGAACCCATCCACGTTCTCCCCCGTCCTGTGCAACAGCAGCCTTCGGGATTGCAGGGTGAGCAGCTCTGCCGGATTATCCGGGCAGCAAATTCCAGTCCGCTCCGCACTTTTTGGCACTTCCAATTCCTAACAGGGCTTGTTTTCTCCCCAGCATTCCCGTCCATCACGCAACAGTGTAAGGTTCAGCATCAGCGTTTCATACAGGCTGTTGCCCTGTGCCTGAATAAAGCCGATCTTGCCCAGCCATCCGGCACCGACGGACGGCAAGCCTTTTCCTTTGGGCTTCGCAGAGGTATCGTCATAACCGTTCACGCACAGCAGCCACCGCGCCGCCTGCGGATAACTCAGCTGCTCCTTGCTCTGCCCTGCATACAGCGGAAAGAGCCGAAGTTTATTGCTACTTTCCGACATTTCGCCGTTGAGCTTGGCCGCCCCATACTCCGTGCCGATTTTTGCTTCCGGCACCTGCCAGAAGGGGTGCGTCGGGTGGAAGAGCCAGAAGCGGTCCTTCCACTGTTCCAGATAGTCCCGGATAGGTTCTGCCGGGAAATGCCCCAGCTGCCACAGCTCGCTCCATCGCCGCAACGCCTGACCTCTTTTTTCCAAAGGTTCTGGCTCGCCTTCTACATTTACGCGGGAGAACACGGTAAACAGCACCGCCAGCAGCAGCCGCAGCACGGCGGCATCCTGTGTCGGCATCTCACCCGCAAGATCCACATAGTCCTGCGCCGACACCAGCGCCTCGGTCAGGGACACCTCCTGCACCGTATTGTCCTTCAGCCGTACCCGTATCCACGGTTCGGTCAACAGGTCAAATTCGATCTCCTTCATCCTTCTCCTCCTTCCGATATTCCAGACCATTCTCGCGGTCATAGCAAAGCTCCATGTCCGCAAGATGGGCGGTCAGGTTTTCATCCAGCAGCAGGACCAGCTCTCCGTGCAGCAGCGGCGACAGCTGCCACGCTGCAAGCCATCTGCGGTCGTCTGCGTCCAGCTCCCGGATGACCTCGTCCACCTTCCACGCTTTGCCGAACACCGCCGGGAGCCGCAGCTTCTGCCGGGCGATCTTCAGCGCCGTCTCCGGCGGGGGCGGGCTGTCGGCGGCTACGGCGCTGCCTCCCTCCTGCCATGGCAGAAAATGGATGCTTCCATCCGTCCGTCGCTGCATCACTAACACCTCCACCGAGGGGTCGCCGTCCCGCACTGCTGCCCGGGCAGCCGAGTCCGAGCGGGCACCCTCGTCCTGCATCCAGCCATCCAACGTATTGAGTTCCTGGAAATCTTCATCGACCTCAGGCTGCGGCACAAGATATTTCCCGGCACGATCCTTCTTTTTCTCCTGCACCTGCTCATACTCACTTCGCAGCTTTTCCCCCTGCTCCGTTTCGGGGGCTTCCTGTTCCCAGCCGTAGACCTGCTGCACCAGCGGGGCAATGTCCTCCGGCAGCCGGATGCTCCGGGGCAGATACTTCCGGGTGCGCCAGAGCAGCCACTGACCATACACCGCCTCGCTGCCCGCATCAAAAGCCTCTTCTCCGGTGTCCAGCACCGCACAGCAGGCCTGCTGTAAGGGCTTTAGGCGGCTGCGGCAATGGCGGTGCAGCCGTCCGATGCGTTGCAATAGAAGATCCATAGGACAAAGCTCGGTGATCAGAACGTCCAGATCAAGGTCCAGCGACTGCTCCATCACCTGCGTGCCCACCACGATCAGATCGTTCCGGCTCTCCGGCACAGAATCCTTGCCGATGCGTTCCATCAGCTGCTCTTCCCGCGCGGCGCGGTCCGGCATCAGGAACTGTGCATGGAACAGCTGCACCTTCTTGTCGGGCAAGCTCTCCCGCAGCAGCTGCGCGATCTTCTGCGCTTTTTTAACTGTGTTGACGATCACCCCCGCACAGCCGCCCTCCGCCAGCTTCCGGCGCAGCAGCCCGGGCAGCTCTGCCTCCGTGAGCGGGGTCAGCTGCACCGTTTGTCCGGGTGTGTCCAGCGGGATGACGGTCTGCTTTACCTCTGCGCCGTCCGTCCATGTCAGCAGCGGATAGCCGCAGCTAAATCTCCACGGGGCGTCCGGGTCAGGCCTGTGCTTTTGCTGATACGCTTCGATCAGCTCTGCACGCCGCCGGGCGGGCAGGGTGGCCGACAGCAGGATCACCGGCACCTTGTACCAGCCCAGCCATTCCAGTGCGCGATCCAGATAGCAGTTCATGTAAGCATCGTAGGCATGGCACTCGTCGATGATCACCACCTTGCCCGCAAGCCCCAGATGCCGCAGCATCACGTGCTTTTGGGTCAGTGCTGCCATCAGCAGCTGATCCACTGTGCCGACGACGAAGCTGGCCAGCAATGCCTGCTTGCTGCCCCGGAACCACTGATGCACCTGTACCTGATGCTCTTCCGGCGCATCCTCTTCCAGCTGCACCCTGCCCCCTTGCAGCCGAAGATAGTTCTCATTCAGCTCTGCCATGCCATGGGCCAGCTGGATGGCCTGCGGCACCTCCTCCGACTGGGTATCTGCCCAGTGGAGCAGCCGACGAAAGATGCCGTTTGCCGTAGCCTGCGTGGGCAGTCCGAAAAAGATGCCACCCAGACTGAACCGGCTGGCCATGATCTCCGCAGCGGCCAGAGCCGCCTCTGTTTTGCCCACGCCCATCTGCGCTTCCAGAATCAGGATGCCCGGTTCTGCCGCAGCACTCACCGCATCCAGAACCACTCGCTGCACGGCGTTGGGCGCAAAGCCGAACCGCACCTCAAACTCCTGCGGTTTTGCAATGCCCTGCTGCGCCTCCCATGGGAAGGGAAGCGCCAGCTTTTTCCACGCCCTGTCCACCCGCGCCGGATAATCCTCCCTGCTGCCCAGCTCTTCCACTGGGATCAGCGGGAAATACTCCGTGTTGCTGGCGATCCAGTCTGCCATGATCAAAAGTCCCGTCAGCAAAATCTCTTCGGGCTGGTTGAGCACCGGCAGCGCATCTACCCCGGAATAGCCGCTGTCCTGCAGTGCCGCCTGAAGCAATTCGTTCCAAAAGCCCTCCCATATGCACTTTTGCTCTTTCGGGTAATAGTTGCTCTCCCAGCCGTCCAGCTGCTCATCGACTGCTCCGCCGTTCTGGGGTCTGCCATGGTGTGCCCCCACAATGGAAGCAAGCCCGCCGGGACACCCCTCCCACAGCAGGATTGCCTCCCCTGCCCGGGCATGAGGCGACTGTTTGCGGTTCTGCACCGGGCAGCTCAGCGGTGTCAGGCGTTCCAGCCGTTGTTTCGCTTCGGGCAAACACTGCATGATCATGCTCTGGAAGGTTAAAATCGCTTTGCCCAAATCGTGCCCCCAGCCCAAAAAGCGAGCCAAACACACCAATTCTTCCTCTTCCAACCCGGATGCCTTTTTTACGCTGTCGGGCAGCCATTTCCGCACCAGAAGCTCCATGATCTCTGCCGTATCTCGCAGGTGCATCCAGAGCGGCAGCCATAGGCTGGTGTTTTCCGGGTCTGTTTTTCCTGCCAGAAACTTTGTTTTATTCAGCATCCACCGCATTCTCTGCTCCTTTTCCGATCGTTCGTGTTTTCGGTACGGCAAGCATACCAGATAAGGCGTCCCATAATCTGTACTTTCATTGTTTTTGTCCCGCAGATGCAAAAAATAAGCTCATCGGGTCAGGCCCCATCCAATCAGAAGCACCTTTGCAGGGCAAAAAGGCGGCAGCTTCACTATCCGCTGTCCCGCTTACTGCACCAAAAATACGCCTCTGTCCTTCTGCTGTCAATGGCCCGGCACAAATTCGTCAAAGCCCCAAAATCGTGCCTTCTTTTTTGTGCAAAAACGCCCCGGCTTCCTGTTGCGGAAACCGGGGCGGTTATAATATTTTATTGAGCCTTATGCTCTCAGCGCCTCACGCAATCACTTGCGGGGGTTCTTGATAGCAGCCTGGGCGGGTGCCAAAATTGCAGAGCGTTCGCAACAGTGATATGCCGTTTCTTTAACACGCTGTATCTCCAAAGAACGGCTTCACTGTACTAAGAGAAACTCCGTTACGCTTTGCTTTTTCCCGTTCATAAGTCACACGGGTAACTTCCTCAATAAAAGCTCGGACTTCCGGCGTTGCTGTTGACCATGTGACATTAAAGCGTCTGCAAATTTGATAAAATGTGCGATAAAATGTCTCTCGCTCTGCATCACGCTGAAAATATTCTTTTGCACTCATCAAACACACCTCATTTCAAGTAAGTTACAAAGATGTTCATTGCCGCCTCACCAGAAAGTTCATAACGCGGTGCTCCACCAAAACTCGGCAATGGACAAGCTCCATAGTCCCGGACATAATGCTCTGCCAGCTCCGGAACTTTTGCCTCGAACGTAACCGTCCCGCCGCATTCATGGTCAATCGACAACTTGATTCCGTACGCAATCAACACCCGGCCAATGCCCTGATACTTTTTAGAATGCCCGACAATTGTCGGATTGCTTTCCGGCTGGCTCTCAATGTAGGTAATATGAACCATCACGTCATTTTCCAATATTTCGTATGCAGCCAGCGCAACCAATTCGCCATTACCCGTCTTTAAGGCATACTTTTCAAAGGCATCATCCTGAATATAATCTGACAACCAGCTTGTTTGCCAGACGGGTTCTTTTTCAGTCTGTACCGCATCAGACTTTTTCATGCGCACGATTTTCACACTGATATTCTGACTGCCGTCTGTTTTTATAATAAATGGTACAAACTTTGCCATACAGACCTCTTTTCCTGAATAAAGCATTTTACAGTCTTATTATACTCAGTCGCTCTTAAATTTTCAACCAGTCACTGTCCCCCTCTTTTCAAATATTTTTGTGTAAATATGTAAAATAAATATTGGCAAATTAGAAAATCGACGTATACTTGCATTAAAGGAGGCGATAGCCATGTATGACATGAATGATTTGTTTAATTCCCGTGATGTGGTAGGATGCAAGCTAAACCAAATCATTGGCAGTCACAAATATACTAAAAGCAATGTATGCACTGGTGCAGGTATCTCTCGCCCAACACTTGATAAACTCTTAAATGGCGAAGTAACCAACAAAACCAATTTTGAAAAGCACATTTCAAAGCTGCTTGCATTTCTTTCCCTCACGCCCAGTGAACTGATGGGTGGCATCGCCAACCCTTTCACTGACTCTAAAACATTGCGTGATGCACTCCACCTCGATCTTCAACAATTGAGCCAACGATGTGGACTTTCCATTGATGAACTGCAAAAAATTGAAGCTGGCGAAGATGTCCCCCTCGCAGAACTGCGAGATGTCGCCTATTGCCTTGGAACCGGCGTAACTGGTGTACTGGGCGACGGTTATTTTCAAACTTCGGTCAGCAGCATGGACTACTTTGTCAAAAACGATCCAACAACAATCCATTCTCCCGGTGGATTTTGGGGACACTTAGGCATCTTAGTCCAAGGTCAGCCAAAATATTTGTGGTTTCCGATAACGGCCTATACCCGGCAGCTAGTTTATAAAAATAGCACTGAAAAATATATGGCCATTCCTTGTATGGACAACTCTCTTTTGCTGATCAACTGCGATAAAAT
>OBHX01002584.1_pt1 | contig 13865 bp, 9 predicted proteins | sample 1519331 | NCBI WGS metagenome assembly OBHX01 (sample SAMEA2602897, study PRJEB22501) | metagenome
ACCGGGTAATATCCTTGGTCGCCACGTACGGAACGGCATGCTGCACTGTTTTGCTGTCTGCGACCAGTGTCCCACTCTTCCTTGTATTTTGCCCACCTATTTTCTGATAGAGGGACAGACCCGCCCCCATTTCGTCCAGCGGCGCGCCGGAAAGCGTCAGGTGCCCCCGCGTCGCCGCGCCCATCAGAAGATACGTCCCTGCCGCGATCCGGTCACCCGGAACACGATACCGGCAGCCGGACAGCAGTCTCTTTCCCTGCCTTCCGTAAACGGTAATCTGCTCCGTCCCCTCGCCGGTAATCTCCGCTCCCATGGCCTTAAGAAACCGGCAGAGATGAACCACTTCCGGCTCCCGCGCACAATGCTCCAGCCTTGTTGCACCTTCCGCTCCGACAGCAAAAAGAACCGCATTTTCCGTCGCCCCGACACTCTTTTTCGGAAAGCAGAGCACGGCTCCTTTCGGATGATCTGCCTTTGCCCGAATGGTGCCGTCCTCCTCGAAGACCTCGGCTCCCAGAAGCTCCATTGCCCTCTGATGCAGGTCCGTCGGCCGCTTTCCGATCCGGCAGCCGCCGGCCCCTGCAAGGTATGCCTCCCCTGTCCTTGCAAGAAGACTTCCCAGAAACAAAAGAGAGGCGCGCAGTCTCTTCGAAAGCGCTCCCTCCACACGGCTTTTTTCGATCTTTTCACAGTTCAGGTGGAGCGCATTCCTCTCCCACCAGACTGTTCCGCCAAGGCTTCTTACAATCTCCGCCATATCCTCCACATCGGAAATCTTCGGGCAGCCTTCCAGCACGACCTCCTCTTTTGTCAGAACCGCCGCCGCGATCATGGGAAGAACGGCATTTTTGGAACCCTGGACTGTTACCGTTCCGCAAAGCCGCCTTCCGCCGAGAATCTGATATACTCCCACCTGTTCTCTCCCATCCGGCCTCTCTTTTTACGGTATGCATTACACTCCCGTTTTGTTCCCGTTCTGCAGCGCTTTTCCGCCTTTTTAATCGGTGTCCCTCGAGACCGACAGGGCAAGCCCCATCTCGCCGAGCAGAAACAACACGGAGGTGCCGCCGTAACTGATAAAAGGCAGCGTAATGCCGGTATTCGGAATCGTATTTGTCACAACCGCGATGTTCAGAATCACCTGAAGCGCAATATGCCCCATAATTCCGCCCGCAATCAGTGCTCCGCCAAGATCCCGCGCATGGATCGAAATAACCATCAAGCGCCAGATCAGCACCGCAAACACGGCGATCACCAGGCAGGCGCCGAACAGTCCGCCCTCCTCACAGATAATCGAAAAGATCATATCATTCTGCGCTTCCGGCACAAAGCCAAGCTTCTGCAGGCCTTTTCCAAGCCCGCAGCCAAAGATTCTCCCGCTGCCGATCGCATAGAGTCCCTGAATGGTCTGGAACCCCTTCTCGTACGCTTCCGGGTTGCGCCAGATGGCAAGGCGTTCAAGGCGGTAGCTCTCCATCATCAGAAAAGCGGCAATAAACCCGATGCCGGCGCCTCCGATTCCGAGAAACGGCAGGTAGCCCGGATGTGAAATAAAGATCAGAAACGCACAGATTCCGAGCAAAATAATCGCCGTACTTAAGTTATTGCTTCCGACAAGCGCTGCAATCGGCAGAGTGCACAGCACCGCCTTTGTCATAAACCAGAGACTGTCGGACCGGCCTTTCGGGTGCTCCATCACCCAGGGCAGGAAGAGAATCACCGCCATCTTGGCAAATTCCGAGGGCTGGAACGATAAGGGGCCAAGCTTTAACCACCGCTTCGAGCCGTTGTACTCACTTCCGAAAAAGAGCACCGCCGTCGAGAGCGCAAGGGAAGCCGCATAAAACCACGGTGCCAGTTCAAACAGCCGCCGGTAATCTATTTTTGCAACCGCATACATACCGATCACACCGAGCGCACTTGCAAAGAGCTGCTTCTTGAAATAATAAGCCGGGTCATGGAATCTGACCCGGCCGTTATACGCGCTGGCGCTGTACAGAATCACAAGGCCAAGGCCAAGCAGAATCCATACCGTCACCAGCAGCGTCCCATCTATTTTTTTCTCTTTTTCCTTCCGCATCCGCGCCACACCCGCCGTTCGCTCTTTTTCAGCTTATGCGGGATAGTTTCCTGATATGACGTTTTTAGTTACAGTTCTTATGCAGTAAAACAGCAAGTGTTTTACTGCTGAGTGAACAGTAACCATTTTTACAGTGCTCTTACGTACTCCTTAAACAGCTCACCGCGCTGCTCATAGCTCTTAAACTGATCCCAACTTGCGCAGGCCGGGGAAAGAAGAACCGCATCCCCTGCATTTGCCTTGTCGTGGCAGATCTGTACGGCTTCTTTTAAGTTGTCTGCCATGATAATGTCGTTGAATCCGACGTTTCTTGCCGCTTTTGCGATCTTCTCTTTCGTATCTCCGATCAAAACCAGGAAACGTACCTTTCCATCGAATGCCTGAATCCACTCTTCGTAGGTGGACTGCTTGTCGTAGCCGCCGCCGATCAGCAGAGTCGGGCGGTTCATCGCCTGGATGCCTTTGATGGCCGCATCCGGATTCGTTCCCTTGGAATCGTTGTAATATGCCACGCCGTCCTTCTCGCAGACATACTCGATGCGGTGCTCTACCCCTGCAAACTCCTGAATGACTTTGCGGACAGTTTCCATCGGCACGCCTGCATGAAGTGCCATCGCAGAAGCAACCATGACGTTTTCAAAATTATGTAGGCCGAGCAGTTTTAAGTCGTCGGTTCTGGTCAGAAGCTCCGTCTCGCCGTTCTTTGCAATGCGGATTTCGCCGTCCTGATAATAGATGCCGTCCTTTAACGCACGCAGACTCGAGAAGTACATCACCTGTACTTTCTTCTCTGCCATCAGTTTCTCGCCGAACGGGCGCAGGATTTCGTCCTCATAATTCAGCACACAGAGATCATCCATCGTCTGATTTTCGGTGATACACTCTTTCACGCGGATATACTCTTCCATCGTGTGATGGCGGTTCAGATGATCCTCGGTAATGTTTGTGATCGCACTTGCCGCCGGATGGAACTCTTTGATGGTTTCCAGCTGGAAGCTGCTGATCTCGGCAACCGTTACGGTATCATCTGTCGTGTCGAGTGCTGCGGATGTGTACGGGGTTCCGATGTTTCCGACCACTTTTACTTCCGGCTGATATGCTTTCATGATCTCGCCGAGCAGTGATGTTGTGGTAGTCTTTCCGTTGGTACCGGTAATCGCAAGCACTTTTCCGCGGCTTACCTGATACGCCAGCTCCACTTCACCGATGACCGGGATCTCTTTTTCTTTCATTTTAAGGACAATCGGCAGATCCGTCGGAACGCCCGGGCTTAAAACGACAAGATCAAGGCTGTCGAGCATCTCCTCCGGGAGCTCGCCTAAGACAACTTCCACGCTGTCACGGCTCTCTAATTTTTTTAAGATTTCTTCTTTTTCGAGTTTGTCATTTCCATCGTAAAGAACGACAGAAGCACCTTTCTTGTGCAGCAGCTCCTCCGCTGCAATTCCACTCTTTCCGGTTCCGAAAACCAGTACTTTTTTTCCTGCGAAAATCATGTTTGATTACCTCCATATTTTAAAGCCCCATCAATGCGATCAGGCATAATATCGCTGTGATTGTAGCAAACACCGTCACAATCTGTGTCTCCGACCAGCCCATCAGCTCGAAATGGTGATGGATCGGCGTCATCTTGAAGATCCGTTTTCCCTTCGTCAGTTTGAAGAATGACACCTGCAGGATCACAGAGAGAATCTCCATCATATAAATGAATCCCACAAGCGGCAGAAATAAGGGGAGACGTAAGAAACACGCCATTCCCGAGACGAAACCGCCGAGTGCCAGACTTCCGGTATCGCCCATAAAGACGCGGGCAGGAAATACATTGAATACCAGAAACCCCAGCAGACTCCCGATAACCGCAAGCGGGGACGGGGAAACACCGTTTCCGAGGCCGATTGATGCCACGGAAAAGAAAACAGCATTTAAAATCGTCACACTCGCCGCCAGCCCGTCAAGGCCGTCGGTAAAGTTGACACCGTTGACCGTTCCAAGAATCACAAAGGCGAGAAACGGAATCGTAAAAATCCCTGCGTCCAGCTCTTTGCCTGGAAGGAACGGAATGCGCATCCGAAGGGAAATTCCGGAAAAACGCGCCAAATACCACAGAAAGACTGCTGTAATCACTGCCTGCAGTGCCATTTTCTGCTTCGGGTACAGCCCGTCGCTGCGGTGCAGCACGACTTTCAGATAGTCATCGAGAAAGCCGATCAGGCCAAAACCAAGCGTCAGAAACAGCACCGGAACCACTTCCGCTCCCTCTTTCCGGAAAAGGAGGGAAACTGCGGTAAACGCCGCCAGAAACATCACGCCGCCCATCGTCGGGGTTCCCGCTTTTTTCTGGTGGCTCGGCACACCCTCTTCCCGCTCCTTCTGCCCCGCTTTGACTTTTCGCAGAAACGGGATCAGAACCGGCCCCAGCGCCAGGCTGATGCCAAAGGAAAGAAGAACCGGCAGGATCATTTCTCTTTTCATAGACGCACCTCTTCCTTTTTGTACGGATTGTGTACGGAACAGGCATGTCAAAATATTTTCTCCAGCCTATTCAGTATATAGCTTTTTGTTCTGTTTCGCAACCTTCTTTTATAATCCAAGTTACGGTTCGCTCAGCAGTGAAACACTTGCTGTTTCGCTGCGTAAGAAAGTGATTCAGGTGTGAGCAGCCCTCCTTTTGCGAAGCAAAACTTTAAATGAGGGCTGCGAAGGACACAATTCTCAGGTTTCCTAAGAATTGTGTCCAATACCGAGATACGGAAGTACATTGGAAAAGATATCGCGGATCACCGGCGCGCAGATCGTTCCGCCGTAGTAGACGCCCTGCGGATTGCGGATAATGCAAAGCCCCAGCACCGTCGGATGCTCCGCCGGGGTGAAGCCGAGGAATGAGGAAATATAGCGGTTGGCGCTCCGCGGAAGTGTCTGCGAGGTTGCCGTCTTTCCGCCGATGGAATATCCCTCGAGGTACGCATTCTTTCCAGACCCTTCTGAAACGACGCTTTCCAGAATTTCGCGCACCGTCCTGGAAGTTTCTTCCGAAAGAACCCCTTCTTTTTCCGGAAATTTCAGATGCTTTACGACATTTCCTTCTTCATCAAGCACATCCGTTGCGACATGCGGCGTCACCATTTTTCCACCGTTGACGAGCGCAGAGACCGTCGCCGCCAGGCGGATCGGCGTGATCTGGAAGGACTGGCCGAATGCCATCGTCGCAAGCTCAACCTCTCCGATGTTTTCCTCCTTGTGCATAATCGTCGATGCCTCGCCCGGCAGATCGATCCCCGTCTTTTCCATCAGACCGAAATTCCGGAAGTAATCACAGAACTTTTCCACACCGAGCCGCAGCCCCACTTCAATGAACACCGGGTTGCACGAGTTCTGCGCGCCCTGCACGAAGTTTTCGGCTCCGTGTCCCGTCCGCTTGTGGCAGTGGATCCGGCGGTCCTCCACGATTTTGTAGCCGGGACAGAAAAACGAATCGTTCGGCGACACAACGCCCTCCGAAAGTCCCGCCGACATCGTGATGATCTTAAAGGTAGATCCCGGCTCGTACGTATCGTTGATGCAGGCATTCCGCCACATCTGGTTCAGCAGATCCTGAATTTCTTTTTCCGAAAGTCCCGTTGTATCCTGCTGCAGCGTGAACGGATCGTTGAGGTCGAACTCCGGCACATTGACACAGGCATAGATTTCTCCGTTCTGCGGATTCATAAGAAGAATCGAGACGCTGTCCGCCTGTTTTTCTGCCATCGCCTTTTCCGCTGCCTGCTGGCAGTACGCCTGGATATTGACATCCAGGCTGACCTTTAAGTCCCTTCCCGCCACCGGCTCCTGGCGGCTCTCCCCGATGCCGTTCTGCTCAATCCCGCGCGCATCCGTTGTCGTCAGGATTTTTCCGTTGATTCCTTTTAAAATTTCCTCATATTCCACCTCCAGTCCGATGATGCCCTGATTATCGCCTCCGGTGAAGCCGATAACGCGCGACGCCAGCTTCCCTTTGGGGTAATACCGCTTGAAATCCTCATCCACTTTTACCCCCGCGTATCCGTACGACCGGATGGTATCACCCGTCTCCTTGTCCACATTCGTCTTGACACGCTCGATTGAAGACCGCTTCTCCACGCGTTTCCGCGCCGTCTCCTCCGAAATTCCAAGCTCTTTTACCAGCATCGCAATCACCGCCTCCGGCTCCTCAATCTGGCTGTGGATCACGGAAATCGTACAGACCGTGCGGTTTGCCGCGAGAACTTCCCCGTTTGCATCAAGAATCCGGCCGCGCGCCGCCTTGATCCCGCGCTCCCGCTCGTGCAGATCATCCGCCTTCTCGGAATAATAGACGGACCGGAACACACACAGATACACCAGCCGCCCGGCAAGTCCGACCATCATTCCCATGCAGAGTACCCACAGAAGAACCGTCTTTTTCCGGTGATACGTTTTGTTTTTACGCATAGAATACCCCATAGCCGAATCCATTATGATAACACTATATGGAAACTGCTATGGGGTTATGTCTTTTGTTTTTTATGTTTTTTAACTCTTCATTGTTGAGATCCAGCTCGGCGTTTGTCAGACCTCCGTTCTCGATATTGCTGTTTTCAGCACTGTTTTCCGTATCGTCTTCCTGTACCGGTGCCGCTACGTTTGGATCATCCGTTCCGGTCTCGGAGCCTTCGCCCGTCACACCGTCCGTATCATCCGGGAATACGTTCAAATACGGCAGCAGTTCTGTGTAGATCTCTTTTACGATCTCCTGTGCCAGCACACTGTTCGCCTGATTTTCTACATCCGGCTCGTCCACAATCGCGTAAACAACAGCTTTCGGGTTTTCTACCGGTGCAAATCCGATAAAGGAAACGAGATATTTTCCATTGCCTCGCGGATACTTCTGTGCAGTACCTGTTTTTCCTCCCATCGTGTAACCGGCAACCTTTGCACTCTGGCCGCTTCCATCGGTCACGACTCCCTGGAGGAAACTTCTCATTTTATCGCTGATTTCCGCGGAAACCGTCTGACGCACCAGATTCGGCTCATTGCTCTCAACAACAGCTCCTGTGCTGTCCGTGATCGTCTTCATCACATGCGGCTGGTAATAATTGCCTCCGTTGATCAGAGAGGAAAACGCAGCTGCCTGCTGTACCATCGTCACGGTATAGCCCTGTCCGAATGTACTCGTTGCAAGCTCGGTCGGTCCCATAGTATCCTCCGTGTGAACCAGGCCGTACGCCTCACCCGGCAGGTCAATTCCTGTCAGACTGCCGAAACCGAAAATATCCTGATAGCGGAGAAATTCCGCTGCTCCCATCTTCTGTCCGATCTGCATCATACCAGCGTTGCAGGAGTTTTTCAGTACATCGGCCGGTGTCTGTACGCCATGTGTTCCCGGATAAGCTCCGCAGCGGATCATCTGCCCTGCAATCGTCTCAAACCCCTCACAGTCAAACAGGGTATCATCATCGATTACATCGAGGGAATATGCCGCCGCCACGTTCATCGGTTTTGCCGTGGAACCTGGCTCATATGCATCGGAAATACAGTAGTTTTTCCAGATGGCACTCAAAGCCTCCATTGTCTCGTTATCGTTCATCGCATCAATTTCTTCCTGCGAATAGAACGGTGTCAGATCTCTTGGATTGTTCAGGTCATACCAGTCGGAAGAATCCATACCAAGAATCTCTCCATTGTTCGGATCCATCACGACAACGCCGATATTCTTTGCCGCTTTTGTCTGACGGTTCGTCTCAGTGTCCGATTCGTCCGCGCCGTTCTGGACATGAATCCGCTCATTGTAATTCTCGATCGCCGTGCGGATGATCTTCTGAATATTTACATCAATCGTCGTAACCACGTTTTTGCCCGGCTGCGCCTCGATGATCGTCTGTTCCATATCCGCATCTTCGTTGTAATAGCCGAACTGGCGGCCATTCACGCCATTTAAGATACTGGAATAATACCCTTCGATTCCCCAGTCTGCCGTGTCTCCTGAATACGTAAAGCCGATCAGATCGCAGGCAAGTGAATTTAACGGATACGTTCTGTGGTAGGATTCCTCGAACCAGACGCCGCGGATGTTGGCACGGTATGCTTTTTCCGCCTGCTCGTTCTCATCGAGCTCCTTGTTCTTTTTGTCCGCGTACTCGTCCACATAGGCCTCAAACGCTTTTTTCGCGTCCATCGAGACCTCTCTGGCGAGAACCTGGTACTGGCTTTCTTTTGTCGTTTCGCCGGTCAGACGATCCCGGATATCCGTCTCGTCGAGTCCGAAGTATTCAACCAGTGCTGCTACGGTCGGATCGACGTACGGATGGGTATCGTTCTTTTCTTCATCTTTTACCGTCGTATTGGCAAGTTTACAGTCGAGAATAACGTTGTAAACCTTCTCACTCGTTGCCAGAATCGTTCCGTTCCGGTCGGTGATACTTCCCCGCTGGAATGGAATTGTCCTGCTGTCGTAGGACTGCTGCGTCTGGCTTAAAACCTGTCTTTCGTATTTTTCTCCCTTTGTGGCATTCACATACGTAATGTCAATCGCTAAAGCAACAAAAACCAGCATCACTCCCAAAAAGAGTGCTACCAGTTTTCTGCTCATACGCCCACTTGTCTTCCGTCTCCGGAATGCCCCGCTTCGTTTTTTATTTTTTTTCTGTTTACTCACGTTTTCACCTATTTCGCATCCGGAACATCCTGATACTGTCTCACATAGCTGTTTTCTGAATCATTGAAATAAATTACCTGGGACTCATCTGCATATTTCATGCCGAGCCGGTTCTGTGCTGCTTCTTTGACTGCCTCAAGATCTTCGGAGGCAACCGTTGTATTGTAATAGGCGTCATTATCCGCCTTCAGATCGCTCAATTCTTTTTCTTTGCTGGTAATGTCTTCCGCCTGCGTGGTAACCACGGTCTGCAACTTGACATACGCAACACACGCCGCGATACACAGTGTGCAGACAATGGCAAGAAAAACAGCGTAGCCCGCGCTGATCTGTGTCGCCCGTGCCCGGTTTCTTCTTGTCTGGCTGCTCACACCCGATTTCAGAGGCCGTGCTTCTTTTGGTGCTTCCTGCGGCTGTGCTGCAAGACGCCGTACCGCACTTCCGTCCTCAAACGTATCTGGCGTATAACGTTTCGTTCTATCTGTCGAATTTACCCTTCCATCTGCCCGTCTGGCCATAACTTCTCTGTCTCCTTCGTGCCGAGCCGTCACACTTTTCGTTCAAAGACGCGCAGTTTTGCGCTCTTGGAACGGGGATTTGTTTCCATTTCCTCTTCTCCCGGCAAGATCGGTTTCCGAGTTACTACGGTTCCCTTGGACTTCTTTCCGCATACACAGACCGGAAATTCCGGCGGACACGTACATGGATGCTCGTTTTTTCTGAAAATGTTTTTTACGATACGGTCTTCCAGAGAATGAAAGGTGATGACACAAAGTCTTCCACCGTCATTTAAGAGATCAATCATGCCGTCCAGTGACTCCGACAGAACGGTAAGTTCCTGGTTCACTTCGATACGGATTGCCTGAAAGGTTCTCTTGGCCGGATGGCCGCCCGTCGCCCTTATTTTTGCCGGAATCGAGCGCTTGATGATTTCGATTAACTCCCCAGTTGTTCGAATCGGCGCCTGCTGCCGGCTTACGCATATATTGTGTGCAATTTTTCTTGCAAAACGCTCTTCTCCATATTCATGGAGAATACGCGAAAGATTCTCTTCACTGTAATCGTTCACGACTTCGTACGCGGAAAGAGCATTTCTCTGATCCATCCGCATATCCAGCGGAACATCCTCACGGTATGTGAATCCACGCTCTGCATTATCCAGCTGATAGGATGAAACTCCAAGATCCAGCAGGATTCCGTCTACCCCGGTGACTCCGATTTCGGCAAGACGCGGAACCATATCGCAATAATTGCTGCGGATAATCGTGACCTGGTTCTGAAATGGTTCCAGGCGTTTACCCGCAGCAGCTATCGCAGCTTCGTCCTGATCTATGCCTATTAATCTCCCCGTGGCAGATAAGCGCTCACATATATGACTGGAATGTCCAGCGCCTCCCAACGTCCCGTCCACGTAGATTCCGTCCGGTTTTATCTTAAGGTTTTCAATGGTTTCCTTCAGTAATACTGATGTATGCGAAAATTCCATGGTCATCTCCTGTATCCCAACGAAACAGATCAGATCACAATGCCCATCTCTTCCATTGATTCGGCGATGGCATCCATATCATCATAATTGCTGTTTTCGTTCCATTTTTCCTTGCTCCAAATTTCAATCCGGTTGATATTTCCGGTAAGGACTACATCTTTTTCCAGACCAGCAAATTCCCGCAGCGTTGCCGGTACGAGAATCCTCCCCTGCTTGTCCAGTTCACATGACGTAGCACCTGCTACAAAGAAACGGGAAAAAGTTCTGGCGTTTTTGTTTGTAAGTGGTAAGGCTCTCAGCTTCTCTTCAAAGGCAGCCCATTCGTCGTTTGGGTAAATGGAAAGGCATCCGTCCAATCCCTTCGTCAGTACAAACTCTTCTCCCAGCTGTTCTCTGAACTTGGACGGTATGATCAATCTTCCCTTCGCGTCAATCGTATGACTGTACTCTCCCATGAACATAATGAAAACCCTCTTATCACCTGAAATGGCGGTCTCCCCACGCACCACTTCATGTATCGCGCCGCAGCCAGACTGCCACATCCGCTCCACAACGCACCACTTTTCACCACTTTCTACCACTTATATTTTTATTCTATATCAACTCAGGGAAAATAGCAAGGTCTTTTTTCTATTTCATTTTTAAGATTTTCCCCAAAATGCAACATTTTTATGCGCATTTTCCGCCTTTTTTATACCAATTTTGTATCAAAAAAGAGAAAACCTTTTTTGCCGGTTTTCCCCTTTTCTGTATTTTTATTCTGTTTTTTTCACTGGTTTTATCCTTAAGAATGGGCTGTCTCCCCACCGGATGATAATTTTTTTCGTTTCCATACCACCAGGATGGTACATCCCACCACAAGGCACCCCGAAAGGAGCTGGGAAACCGGAAGTCCCACCACCGGAAGCAGAAGCTGGTCGGTGCGGAGTCCCTCGATCCAGATTCTTCCAAGGCCATATCCTATCAGATACATCAGGAACACTTCGCCGTTAAATTTTTTTCTTTTCCGAAACCAGAAAAGAAAAAGCAGGACACCCACATTCCATAAACTTTCATATAAAAAGGTGGGATGCACCTGAATATACTCGACGCCGTTTACCGTCACCACATGATCCCACATTTTCTGTGTGATTTCATTGGCACGGACCGCGGAAACCGGAAGCTGCATCGCAAACAGGTTGTTAGTGTAGTCACCGAATGCCTCACGGTTAAAGAAGTTTCCCCACCGTCCCATAATCTGACCGAACACGATGCTCATGCTCGCGGTATCCATCAGAAGGCTGAAGTTCTGTTTCTTCTTTCTGCTGTAAATCACCACCGCAATGCAGGCACCGATGATGCCGCCGTAGATGGCAAGTCCGCCCTGGCGGATGTTGAAAATACTCAAAAGATCATCCTTATAATAGTCCCAGGCAAATATAACGTAGTAAATCCGTGCCCCGAGAATACCGGCTGCGATGCCGATCATCGCAAGATCGAGGTACTGCTCCGGGTTCTGCCCCGTCCGCTTTGCCTCTCTTTGGGCAATCCAGATCGCAATCATCATACCGGTTACGATCACGATGCCGTAATAGGCGATGGAAAATCCGAAAATACTGATGCTTTTTCCCACATGGTCGAGATAGATCCCGAGATTGGGAAAATTAATTTCCATATCCATAACTTATATTCTCTCTTATTATTACTTATCAAACGTTGAAACGGAACAGGATGACATCGCCGTCGCGGACAATGTAATCTTTTCCTTCCATACGCACAAGGCCTTTCTCTCTTGCTCCTGCGTAGGAACCGCAGTCGAGCAGATCCTGATAATTGACAACCTCGGCTTTGATGAATCCTCGCTCGAAATCGGTGTGGATTTTTCCGGCTGCCTGCGGTGCTTTTGTTCCGACTTTGATGGTCCATGCACGGGTCTCATCCTCTCCTGCTGTAAGGAAGCTCATGAGGCCGAGCAGACGGTAGCTTGCTGCGATCAGTTTTTCCAGACCGGACTCGGTAAGACCAAGATCCTCGAGGAACATTTTTTTCTCATCCTCTTCGAGTTCGGAAATTTCTGCCTCGATCTCGGCGCAGATGACGAACACTTCGCTGTTGTGCTCTTTTGCATACTCACGGACAGACTGTACATAAGAGTTGTTTGCGCCGTCGTCTGCGAGATCATCCTCTGCTACGTTCGCTGCGTAGATGACCGGTTTGCTGGTCAGAAGGTTGTACTCTGCGATCCATTTTTCCTCGTCCTCGTTCTGCAGCTCCATCAGGATGGCATCTTTTCCGTCTTCCAGCAGTTTTTTCAGACGCTCCTGGAATTCGAGCTCTTTTGCCGCCTCTTTGTCCATTCTTGCAGATTTTGCAGTTTTGGAAATACGGCGCTCGAGTACCTCAAGGTCGGCGAAGATCAGCTCAAGGTCGATGGTCTCGATATCACGGAGCGGATCAATGCTGCCGTCTACGTGGATAACGTTCGGATCCTCGAAACATCTGACAACGTGAACGATAGCGTCTACCTCACGGATATTGGCAAGGAACTGGTTTCCAAGTCCCTCTCCTTTGGATGCACCTTTTACAAGACCTGCGATGTCAACGAACTCGATGACAGCCGGTGTTACTTTCTTGGACTGATAGAAATCTCCGAGCTGCTGCAGACGCTTGTCCGGAACCGGCACGATGCCGACATTCGGGTCAATGGTACAGAACGGATAGTTTGCGCTCTCTGCTCCTGCTTTGGTCAGGGAATTGAAAAGTGTACTTTTTCCGACGTTCGGAAGGCCCACGATACCTAATTTCATAGTAATCTATATCTCCTTTGTTTTTATTTTTCGCTTCTTTTTCTGTTCGGGTTCTTTTTATGCACAAAAAGAGCCCAATGCAACTATAAATTATAGCACACGGGCTCTTTGATTTCAATGGATTTTAATCTCTTGACTGTACCATCAGAAGAATGCCGCCCTCGTACGATACATGCGCGGTCTCCTCGACGATCTCATTGCTCACGCACAGACCACCCGAAGTATTCGGCAGATAGTGATGGTCGAGCGGGTAGGCGAAGCCCTCCAGGGTGATGGATGCGACTTCCTTTTCCAGCGGGAAGAACGAAACGTACTTTCCGAACTGCTCTTCTTTCCGGATTTCAAACGAAGTTTCCACCGGAATCGTAATCAGATTGCGGCTGTCCACGATGTAAGCCGGAATTTTCTTCTCCCATGCCGTTTTCAGGTTCTGCACAATACTTAAGAAATGGTCGAGTCTTCCTCCTGTTGCTCCGAGGATCGTGATTTCACTGCTTCCCAGAACAATCGCCTGCTGAAATGCGATGTCCGTGTCCGTATTGTCCTTCATGGGATTAAATTCCCGGATCGGTGCGACATGGTTCTCCTTGTAATAATTTAAAATCTCCGGAGATAAACTGTCAAAATCTCCCAGAATATACGTCGGCATAATCTGGTAATGGTAGCAGAACTCCAGTCCCCGGTCTGCTGCCAGGATAATATCAAACTGCTGTTTCTGAAGATATGGGAAGGCAAAATCCGGTTCGATCATCCCTCCCGAAATAATACATGTTCTCACGTTTCCCTGCCTCTTTTTTCTGTCTTTTTGTATCTTATTCTGCCTTTTTGCTGTATGAAGAAATTTTTTCCTGCAGCTCGCGCACG
>OBHX01002591.1_pt1 | contig 13834 bp, 9 predicted proteins | sample 1519331 | NCBI WGS metagenome assembly OBHX01 (sample SAMEA2602897, study PRJEB22501) | metagenome
GTCAGGGTGATGCGGCGTGGAGGGCTCGTGTGTTGTCTCGTTTTCCCCGAGCGGGGCGCGGGAGGCGACCCGGCGGCGGCGCGGCGCAGCGGCCCGGGACCCGACACCGCAACCGCCGCCGCAACCGCAGCGGCGAACGAGCCCACGGCCGTTACCCGCAAGCAGGTTCCCGATAGCGGCAAACAGGGCGGGTCGCGGAAGACGCAGAACACGCAGAACGGCGATGACAAAGCCGCGCAAAGCGTGGACTGGAAGGGACCGACCGGCAAACAGCCCGACCTATCCCAGTACTCCGACCTGAGCGTGGAGGTCAGTCTCGCCAAACAACGGGTGTACGTCAAGTCCGGTGGCCAGACCATTTATACGATGATCGCCAGTACCGGCGTCGACGACGCCACCCCGCACGGCTCGTACACCATCGATACACGCGGCGAACACTTCTACAATGCCGAAGAAGGCATGGGCGCCGACTATTGGGTGCAGTTCTACGGTTCGTACCTGTTCCACTCGGTGCCGACCGGCGAGGCCTTCGGCGACTATCTGCCGGAGGAGGGTGCCAAACTCGGCCAGCCCGCCTCGCACGGCTGCGTGCGCCTGACTGTGGCCGACGCGCAATGGTTCTATGACCAGGTGCCGGACGGCACGCTGGTCACCATCGCGTAGGGTGGTCTCTCGCTCAGTCTCGTTGCGTTCGACAGCTCCCTCGTCAGAGGGAGCTTATCAGAGGGAGCTTAGCTGATTAGCGCGCTTCGGGCGGGCGGTATTGGTCGTCGGCGGTGAAGCAGGTGCGGTAGATCATGACCATGATCAGGCCGTCGGCCAGCAGGGTCAGCGCGGCGATGGCGTCGAGGACCACGAACTGGTACTTGGCGGCGTTGAGCGGGTCGCCGCCGGCGATCACCTGACCGGCCATCATGCCCGGGATCGTCACGATGCCGCTGGACGCCAGCGAGGCGGTGGTGGGCAGCAGGCCCAAGCGAATCGACGAGACGATGGACGGGCGGGCCGACTCCCACGGGGTCGCTCCCAGCGCCAGCATCATATCCACCTCGTCACGCCGCTCCTCCATGCTCTCGTAGAAACGGCTCAATCCCACCGCCAAGGCGGTTACGGTGTTGCCCAGCAGCATGCCGGTCAGGGGCACCACCAGCTGGGGCGCGTACCACGGGTGCGGGCGCACGATGAGCTCGGTGACCAGCGCCAGCATCAGCAGCATGGTGATGACCAGGCTCAGGAAGATCGGCCCGGCAAGGCCCTTGGGGATGCCGCGTGCGCGGGACATCACGATCTGCACGGCCGCCACCAGCATGACCGCCATCAGGGAGAACACCATCCACACGTTGTTCGACCGGATCACGTAGCCGATGATGAAGCCCATGGCGCACAGCTGCACCAATGCGCGGCACGACGACCACATCAGGGTCTTGCCGATGCCCATATGCATGAGTTCGCTGATGATGGCCGCCACGGCCACCATGCCCAGCGCGATGAGCAGACCCCAGATATCGATGTTGTAGGAATTGCCCAGATCGCCGCTCATGCCTGCGTCTCCTCATTTTCATCGGCGCCGGCAGACACCGCGTTCGCGTCCTGCGCCGCCGGATCCGTCATCTCGTGTTCGGTCAGCCGCCCCTTGTCCAGCGTCAGCGTGCGGGTGGCCCGTCCGTCCGGCGGGCGGTGGCGGATGCGGATGATCGCCATGCCGCGTGTGGCGGCATCCGCCATGATCGTAGCCACCTTGGCCGCGTTGTCGTCGTCGAGACCGGCATCTACCTCGTCGGCCAGCAGCACCTTCGGGTCGGTGAGCAGTGTGCGGGCCAGGGCCACGCGGGCCGTCTGCCCGCCGGACAGGTCGTGCGGGGCGCGCTCCAGATCGATGTCCTCGCAGCCCATCGCGTCCAACGTCGTGCGGATGCGCTCGTCGGGCAGCAGATGCTCGCCCTTGCCGCCCTTGCCGCGAATCGCGAGCGTCCAGGGCAGGCGGATCGCCTCGGCCACGTTCTTGCCCGTCAGAATCGGCTTCTGCGGCAGGGAGGCGGCATCCCCCCCCCACCGCTGCGGCGGGGACTCCCCCCTGCCCCTTCCCTCAAAGGCGGACGGGCCGGGGGCCTTCGGGGTGGGCCGGGGGGCCCCGGGCAACAGACCCCACTTGCCGGGGGCCGACGGGTCCACCCAGACGCCGAACTCCCCCGCGTCCCCAGCAAAGGGACGCGTCTCGGACACCGTTCGGTCGTCGTCCGCCGGCGATTGCGCGGGGATGACGCAGGACACGGATATGGCTTCGAAGAAGGATCGCATATTCATCCAGTCTAGCCGGGGGCACATGGGAAACCCCAGCGTTCACTTCCTGTATACCCGGTGTGGCATAATAGCCGAGGCAATTTTTGGGCTTTGCCTAAGCTAGTTTGAATTTGAAATAGGTGAATAACGTGGCACAGACTACTAACGACATCAAGAACGGATCCGTCCTGAACCTCGACGGGCAGCTGTGGACCGTCATGAAGTTCCAGCACGTCAAGCCGGGCAAGGGCCCCGCCTTCGTGCGCACCACCATCAAGAACGTGCTCTCCGGCAAGATCGTCGACAAGACCTTCAACGCGGGCATGAAGATGGAATTCGAGACCGTGGACAACCGCACTCTCCAGTACTCCTACGAGGACGGTGACAACTTCGTGTTCATGGACATGACCACCTACGATCAGATCATGGTTCCGAAGACCCTCGTGGGCGACAAGGCCAAGTTCCTGCTCGAAGGCACTGACTGCCTGGTCTCCTTCCACGACGGCACCCCGCTGAGCGTCGATCTGCCGGGCTCCGTGGTCCTGACCATCACCCACACCGAGCCGGGCCTGCAGGGCAACCGCTCCAACGCCGGCACCAAGCCGGCCACCGTTGAGACCGGAGCCGAGATTCAGGTCCCGCTGTTCATCAATGAGGGCGACCGCGTCAAGATCAACACCGAGGACGGTTCCTACACCGGCCGCGAGAACAACTGATCTCCGCATCCTCAACAGACGACCGACCGTATAAAGGACTAGGACAGCAGCAGTATGGCACGTTCCACCGCGCGCAAAAGGGCTCTGAACACCCTGTACGAAGCCGACGAAAAAAGCCAGGATATTCTCTCCCTGCTTGACGAGCGCATCGCACATCCCGGTGCCCAGACCCCGCTTCCCGACTATGCCATTGAAATCGTCAAGGGCGTGGCCGAGCACCGTCGTCAGATCGACATGACCCTGGACGAACACTCCACGGGTTGGAAGGTCCGCCGTATGGGCGTGGTCGATCGCAACATTCTGCGTATCGCCGCTTGGGAGATTCTGTTCACCGATGATGTGCCGGACAAGGTCGCCATCGACGAGGCTCTGGCATTGGCCAAGACCCTGTGCGATGACGATTCGCCCGCTTTCATCCATGGCCTGCTGTCTGCGGTGTGCACCGCCAAGAACGCAGCACCGGCACCGGAGTCCGTGGCAGAAGAGGCCGATGAGGAATCGTCCGATTCCGCTGCCGCCGCATCCGAGCCGACCGATGAGGGCGATGTTTCCGATTCGCCCGATTCGTCCGGTGCATCCGACGAGCCTGCTGCCCCGTCCGCTGAGATTCAGCCGACGGTCGATTAGTCATTTGTTGTTCAGCCTCCCCATTCGGGAGGCTTTTTCATGGGCGGACACTTGTGCCGCCGTACATTCTCAAGTCGGCACCTTGCCGACAGCCCCGCCAGCGGGGGTGAGACTTTGCGTCCAACGGCGTGTGAGTCTGCGCTGGCCGTTAACCTTGGTACGAATACCCGAAAAACATAAGGGGGTTTTGGTGAGCCAGAACGAGTCCGGGACCATCGCAATTCCGATGTATGACAAGGACGATGCAGTCCTCGTTTTGGAAGACGGACAGGTATATGTGGGGGAGCCATACGGCGCCCTCGGCGAGACGACCGGTGAGATCGTCTTCGCCACCGGTATGACCGGATACCAGGAGACGCTCACCGATCCGAGCTACGATCGCCAGATCGTTGTGCAGACGTTCCCGCACATCGGCGATACCGGCGTCAACAGCGAAGACCCTGAGTCCTCCCGCATCTGGGTTGCCGGATACATTGTGCGTGATCCCTCTCCGAACGTGAGCAACTGGCGTGCCGAAGGCAGCCTGGACGACGACCTCGCCAAGAACGGCATCGTCGGCCTGAGCCACATCGACACCCGCAAGCTGGTGCGCCACCTGCGTTCCGCAGGCGTGATGCGCGCCGGCATCTTCTCCGGCGACGCCCTGACCGATCAGGCCACCGGCGCGCTCAAGACCATCGAGCAGCTGCTCGAAGACGTCAAGAACACCCCGCAGATGCAGGGTCTGAGCCTGTACGACGAGGTGTCCACCAAGGAGACCTACACCATCGAACCGTGCGGCGAGTACGAAGGCAAGGAGCCGCTGTACACCGTGGCCGCTGTGGACCTCGGTATCAAGGGCATGACCCCGCACCGCATGGCCGAACGCGGCTGCCGCGTGCACGTGGTGCCCTCCACCATCACCTTCGCCGAAATCGAGAACCTGAACCCGGACGGCGTCTTCTTCTCCAACGGTCCGGGCGACCCGGAACAGGCCGGTCCCGAAATCGAGCTGCTGCGCCAGGTACTTGACGCCGGCTACCCGTTCTTCGGCATCTGCTTTGGCAACCAGCTGCTCGGCCGCGCACTCGGCTTCGGCACCTACAAGCTCAAGTTCGGCCACCGCGGCATCAACCAGCCGGTCAAGGATCTGACCACCGGCAAGGTCGAGGTCACCGCCCACAACCACGGCTTCGCGGTCGACGCCCCGATCGGCAAGCAGGTCGACGCGCCGTTTGAAAACGGCAAGTACGGCAAGGTGTTCGTCTCCCACATCGATCTGAACGACGACGTGGTCGAAGGCCTGCAGTGCGTGGACATCCCCGCATTCTCCGTGCAGTACCACCCGGAGGCCGCAGCAGGCCCGCACGATGCGGCCTACCTGTTCGACCGTTTCTGCGAACTTATGAAGAACAACTCCAAGGAAGGTAAGTGATATGCCGAAGCGCACCGACATCAAATCCGTGATGGTCATCGGCTCCGGCCCGATCGTGATCGGTCAGGCTGCGGAGTTCGATTACTCGGGCACCCAGGCATGCCGCGTCCTTCGTGAGGAAGGCATCCGCGTCATCCTCGTCAACTCCAACCCGGCCACCATCATGACCGACCCGGAGATGGCTGACGCCACCTACATCGAGCCGATCGCCACCCCGATCCTCGAGCAGATCATCGCCAAGGAACGCCCCGACGCGCTCCTGCCCACCTTGGGCGGCCAGACCGCGCTCAACGCCGCCATGGCGCTGGGCGAGGCCGGCGTCCTGAAGAAGTACAACGTCGAACTGATCGGTGCTTCCCTGGAAGCCATCGACCGTGGCGAGGACCGTGAACTGTTCAAGAAGGTCGTTGACGAGGCCGGCGCCGAATCCGCCCGCTCCGACATCGCCCACAGCATCGAGGAAGTCGACAAGATCGCCGAGAAGTTCGGCTACCCGCTGGTCGTGCGCCCGAGCTTCACCATGGGCGGCCTGGGCTCCGGCATCGCCCACAACGAGGAGGAGCTGCACCGCATCGCCGGCGCCGGCATCCATTACTCGCCCACCGACGAAGTCCTGATCGAAGAGGGCATCGAGGGCTGGAAGGAATTCGAGCTCGAGCTCATGCGCGACCGCAACGACAACGTCGTGGTCGTCTGCCCGATCGAGAACGTCGACCCGGTCGGCGTGCACACCGGTGACTCCATCACCGTGGCCCCCTGCTTCACCCTGACCGACCGCGAATACCAGAAGCTGCGTGACATCGGCATCGCCATCATCCGTGGCGTGGGCGTGGACACCGGCGGCTGCAACATCCAGTTCGCCGTTCATCCGGACACCGGCCGCATCATCGTCATCGAGATGAACCCGCGCGTCTCCCGTTCCTCCGCACTGGCCTCCAAGGCCACCGGCTTCCCGATCGCCAAGATCGCCACCAAGCTGGCCCTCGGCTACACGCTCGACGAGATTCGCAACGACATCACCCAGTCCACGCCGGCCTCCTTCGAGCCGACCATCGACTACGTGGTCACCAAGGTGCCGCGCTTCGCTTTCGAGAAGTTCCCGGGCGCCGACCCCACCCTGACCACCTCCATGAAGTCCGTGGGCGAGGCCATGGCCCTGGCCGGCAACTTCCAGGAGTCCCTCGGCAAGGCCATGCGCTCCATCGACAAGCGCCACATGGGCTTCAATTGGGATGGCGAGAAGCCGTCCGCCGAAGAAGTGGCCGAACTGCTTGAGGCCATCCACACCCCGACCGAACACCGTTACCTGCAGCTCATGCGCGCCATCTGGGGCGGTGCCACGCTGGAGCAGGTGTTCGCGGCCACCAAGATCGACCCGTGGTTCCTGAAGCAGATCTTCCTCATCAATGAGACCGCCATGACGGTGCGCGAGGCCGAAACCCTCACCCCGAAGCTGCTCAAGAAGGCCAAGCTCGCCGGTCTGTCCGACGTGCAGGTGGCCCACCTGCGTGGTTTGGGCGATGAAGGCGAGAACACCATCCGCGAACTGCGTTGGACCTACGGTCTGCGCCCGGTCTACAAGCGCGTCGACACCTGCGCCGCCGAGTTCGACGCCGCCACGCCGTACTACTACAGCTGCTACGCCGACGAAACCGAGCTGCGCCCGCGCGAACGCGAGGCTGTGATCATCCTCGGCTCCGGCCCGAACCGCATCGGTCAGGGCATCGAGTTCGACTACACGTGCGTGCACGCCGTGCAGGAGCTTGGCAAGGACTATGACACCATCATGGTCAACTGCAACCCGGAGACCGTGTCCACCGATTACGACATGTCCGACCGCCTCTACTTCGAGCCGCTCACCTTCGAAGACGTGCTCGAGATCTACGAGGCCGAGAAGAAGATGGGCCCGGTCAAGGGCGTCATCGTCCAGCTCGGCGGCCAGACCCCGCTGTCCCTGGCCGCGCGTCTGAAGGCTGCCGGCGTGCCGATTCTCGGCACCACCCCGGAATCCATCGACTTGGCCGAGAACCGTGAGCTGTTCGGCGAAGTACTCAAGAAGGCGGAGATGAACGCCCCGCGTTACGGCACCGCCCTGAGCCTCGAAGAGGCCAAGGAAGCCGCCCACCGCATCGGTTACCCGGTGCTCGTGCGCCCGAGCTACGTGCTCGGCGGTCGTGGCATGGAAATCGTCTACGATGACAAGCAGCTCAACAAGTACGTGGACCGCGCACTTGCCGAGGCCAAGGCCGATACCGTGGTCTCCGGCCGCCTGCCCTCCCCGCTGCTCATCGACAAGTTCCTGCAAGACGCCATCGAAATCGATGTCGACGCACTGTTCGACGGCGAGGAACTATACATCGGCGGCATTATGGAGCACGTCGAGGAGGCCGGTGTCCACTCCGGTGACGCCGCCTGCACCCTGCCTCCGTCCACCCTGTCCGACGACCAGATTCGTCGCCTGCGTGAAGGCACCTACGCCATCGCCAAGGGCTGCCATGTGCAGGGCCTGATCAACGTGCAGTACGCCTTCATGGCCAACACGCTGTACGTGATCGAAGCCAACCCGCGCGCCTCCCGTACCGTGCCGTTCGCCTCCAAGGCCACCGGCGTGGCACTGGCCAAGGCTGCTGCCCGCATCATGGCCGGCGAAACCATCGCCGATCAGCGTGCCAACGGTCTGCTGCTGCCTAAGGGCGACGGCGGCGACATCCACCCCGGCCAGCAGGTCGCGGTTAAGGAATCCGTGCTGCCGTTCAAGCGCTTCCGCACCCCGGTGGGCAAGACCGTCGACATCCTGCTCGGACCTGAGATGCGTTCCACCGGTGAGGTCATGGGCTTCGACCGTGACTTCCCGCACGCCTTCGCCAAGAGCCAGCTCGCCGCCTACGACGGTGGCCTGCCGACCCACGGCAACGTGTTCATCTCCGTGAACGACACCGACAAGCGTCAGCTGCCGTTGATCGCCGTTCGTCTCGAGGAGCTTGGATTCAAGCTCTGGGCCACCGAGGGCACCGCCTCCGTGCTTCGCCGTTACGGCATCGAGTCGAACATCGTGGACAAGATCAGCACCCGCGTGGACACCGATCCGGAAGCCCCGGTCGAGGTGCATCACGCTGCCGGATCCGTGGGCAAGAACGTGGTTCAGCTCATCGAGGAAGGCAAGATCGACATGATCCTCAACACGCCGAACTCGCGCGGCTCCCGTTCCGACGGCTACTCCATCCGTGCCGCCGCCATTGCCGCCGATCTGCCGCAGTTCACCACCATCACCGAGTTCCAGGCCGCACTGCTCGCTATCGAGGCCGTGAAGCATAATGATTATCAGATCATGAGCATTCAGGAGCATTCGAAGCAGCTGTTCGAATTGGAGCGACGGGAGTTCTGATGACTACACTCAGCAGTGAGGAATTGCAGGCACAACGTTCGGATTTCGGTCTGCGATTAAGCAATTCAATGGCCAAATACGGGCCGCTGTGTGTGGGCATTGACCCGCATCGCAAGCTCCTCACCGACTGGGGATACAACGTCGACGCCGAAGGCGCCGAACTCTTCTCCATGCGTATGCTGCAGGCCGCCAACGGGCGCGCCGCAGCAGTCAAATTCCAGACGCCGATGTTCGAGCGCTACGGAGCCAAAGGTTTCGAAGCGCTCGAGCGCGTGCTCTACGCGGCACGACAAATGGGCGTCATCACCATCGTCGATTGCCTGCGCGGCGGCCTGTCCACCACGATTTCCGCCATCGCAGACGCCTATTTCAAGCCCGGTGCACCGTTGCTGGCCGACGCCATCACGCTGCTGCCGTACTATGGCGCGCGTTCGTTGAACGGCCTGATTACCGAAGCGCTGGAAAACGGACGCGGCGTGTTCATCGCCTCCCTGACCTCCAACCCGGAAGGCATGAGTCTGCAGACCGCGTTGCGCCAGAGCGGCGATTACAAGGGACGTACCGTGGCCTACGGCATCGCCTCCACCGCGCAGAAGCATAACGTGGATATCGAAGGCATGGGCTCGGTTGGTCTGATTATCGGTGCCACCATCGGCCAATGGATGCAGGATTCCGGCGTGGACCCCTCCAAGTTCACCGGTCCGATTCTTTCCCCCGGTTACGGTTGGCAGGGTGCCGAGGCCAAGGATCTGAAAACCGTGTTCCGCGGTACGCGCGGCAACGTGCTGGTCACCGTGTCCCGCTTTATCGCCTCGCATGGGCCGGATATCGCCGCACTGAGCCAAGCCACCGAGTCGATTGCGCTTGACGTACGTCAGGCGCTGATGGAAGCCACTGTCGAAGGCTCGGAAAACCAGTAATCAGAACGGAATCAGATGTCGCGGCATACGTACGTGTCTATCTCATCGCGTACGTCGCATCACGATTCATATTCTTCCCTGTTCGTCGGGGCTGTAGCAGTTACCGGTCATCTCGCCGGTGAGCCGTTACCACATTGGATTCATAATCGCTGCACACCACATCATCTCCGGAGGAACCCATGACTGAAAACACCCATGCTGGCCGTCTAATCGTCCTGACTGGCCCCGCCGCAGTAGGTAAGGGCACCGTGGAAGCCAAGCTGCGCGCCGACCACCCCGAAGTGTGGGTGTCCGTCTCCGCCACCACACGCGCTCCGCGCCCGGGCGAGGTTGATGGCGTCAACTATTGGTTCCTTACTGAAGACGAGTTCCTGGCCCGCGAAGCGGCCGGTGAGTTCCTGGAAACCGCCGTGGTGCACGGCATGGCCCACTACGGTACATTGCTCAAGCCTGTGGAGGAGCATCTGGCCGCCGGTGTGCCCACGATTCTGGAAATCGACCTGCAGGGTGCCCGCCGCGTCAAGCAGCGCGCCGCCGAGCTCGACCTCGAAGTGGTGTACGTGTTCATCGCGCCGCCAAGCTTCGAAGAGCTCGAGCGCCGCCTGATCGGCCGCGGCACCGAAACCGCCGAACAGCAGGCCCGTCGCTTGGAGACCGCCAAGGTGGAGCTCGCCGCCGAAAGCGAATTCGACGTCACCATCGTCAACGAAACCGTTGATCAGGCCGCTGCCGACCTCTGGTCCGTCATCGCCAAGGAATACGGGCTGTAAACTACCGCTTTACCACCAACTGCTGGTGGAGGATTTCGGCGCTGTTTTTGGCCGGCGCCTGCTTCCAGCGGATTGCTTCGGTTTCGTGATGCTCGGTGACGTAATGCCGCATCCATTCGAAGCACTGCTGGGTTTGGATGGCATCGCTTAATGCGCGGTGCTCCTCATTGTCCGCGATGCCGAAGCGTACGATCAGGTCGGCCAGACGGTGATGCCGCTGCGCGGGGAACAGGGCGCGGCTGATCTGCATCGTGTCATAATCCGCGCAGGCAAAGCCGCAGCCGGCGATATGCCGGGTGTTGTAATCCAGGAATCGCAGATCGAAGCTGACGTTATGGCCGACAATCGGCTCGACGGCGGGACCGGCAGCCGGGGTAGCGAGCCATGCGATGAATCGGGGAAGCACCTCGTCAATCGGATCGAGATCGGCCACCATCGCATCGGTGATGCCGGTCAGCGTGGTGATCTGACGCGGAATCGGCCGCAAGGGATTCACCAGCTGCTGGAATTGATCGACGATATGCCCCTCCCGCACGCGCACGGCACCGATTTCCGTGATGGCGCAACTGTTCGGGTAAAAGCCGGTGGTCTCCAAATCCAGCGCCACATAATCGGTGGGGAAGACGGCATCGTCCATGGCGATTCGCCCGCCGGCACCATGATTGGGCTGGGATGGTTGGCCGAAAACGGTAATGCCGGAAGTGGTCACGGAGGCTCCTCATATCAGTCGGTGTTCGGTGACTTATTGTACCGGCATCCCGGTCTGACGGTAAAATTATTCCCTCCCGGTTTTTCTCGGATATATTGGTTAGGCGGCCGGCAATTGCGCGGCGCATCGGGAAGGGAGCACAGCTGATGAAACAGATAGTGGCAGGCATCGTGGCGCATGTGGACGCGGGCAAGACCACGCTGTCCGAGGCTCTGCTCTACCGTACCGGTGAGATCCGCAAATTGGGGCGAGTGGATCACGGCGATGCGTTTCTGGACACCAATTCCTTGGAGAAGGCGCGAGGCATCACGATTTTCGCGCACCAGGCATTGGTGGAACACGGCGACCTGCGCCTGACCTTGCTGGATACGCCGGGGCACGTGGACTTCGCAGCCGAAACCGAACGTGTGCTGCGTGTGCTTGATTACGCGATTCTTGTGGTCTCCGGCACGGATGGCGTGCAAGGCCATACCGAGACACTATGGCGTCTGCTGGCCAGATACGGTGTGCCGACGTTCATCTTCGTCAACAAGTGCGACGCCGCCGGATTCGACCGCGAGGCCATTCTGGCACAGTTGCGCAAACGCCTGAGCGATGCGATATATCCGCTGCCGGCAATGGAGCAGTCCACTGAGGGCAGCGCGGTACCGTTGGACGCGTTCGCCGAAGACATTGCCACCCTGGACGAGGAGGCGATGAACGACTATCTGGAACATGGCGCGCTGTCCGTGGGCAGATTGCGAGCGATGATCGCCGTACGCGAACTGTTCCCCGTATATTTCGGCTCGGCATTGAAACTCGAAGGGGTCGAGGAATTCCTGGACGGGCTGGAGACGTTCACCCGCGAACGTGAATGGCCGGCCGCCTTCGCCGCACGCGTGTTCAAAATCGCCCACGACGGCCAGCACAACCGTATGACGTGGCTGCGCGTCACCGGTGGTGCGCTCAAAGCCAAGGAGATCGTCTCTTCATCCTCGTGCGCTGCGGCGTCATCAGCACCGTCGCCGGTACAGGGGGATGATGGCACGGTATGGTCCGAGAAAGTCGATCAGGTGCGCGTCTACAATGGCGCCAAATTCGAGACGGTCACCGAGGTGCCTGCCGGATCGGTGTGTGCGGTGACCGGACTGACGCGGACCTTCCCCGGCGAAGGGCTGGGAGCGGAACCGGACGCCGAATCACCGTCGCTGCAACCCGTGTTGACCTACACGGTGTTGCCCGCCGGAGCGGAATCCGATACGGCCGGCACCTCGGGAGCGGCCAAACGCGGTGGCGCCGGCCATAACAGCGTGAATCAGGACGATGCCGAGCATGATGCCGCCAAGTCGGGAACCGGCCGCAATGAGGAGAACGACACCGCCGGCCAGACCGCGGCGGACAATAGCTCGCCGGCCCGTCCCCAGTTCGATGATCTGACCTTGCATAAGGTCATCACCGCATTGCGTGAGCTGGAAGACGAAGACCCGTTGTTGCATGTGGTCTGGGTGGAGCGGTTGGCCGAGATTCATGTGCAATTGATGGGCGCGGTCCAGCTGGAGATCATCCAGCAGACCCTGCACGACCGGTTCGGTCTGGATGTGTCGTTTGGCCCCGGCTCCATCCTGTACCGTGAGACCATCACTGCGCCGATCGAAGGCGCAGGTCATTTCGAGCCGCTCCGTCATTATGCCGAAGCACATATCCTGCTGGAACCAGGGGAGCCGGGCAGCGGAGTCACTGTGGCCTCGGCCCTGTCCGAAAACGATTTGGACCGCAATTGGCAACGGCTGATTCTGACCCATCTGACCGAGCGTGAGCATCTCGGTGTGCTCGTTGGCGCGCCGCTCACCGATATCAAGATGACTTTGGTGGCTGGCCGCGCGCATCTGAAGCATACCGAAGGCGGCGACTTCCGCCAAGCCACCTATCGTGCGATTCGTCAGGGGCTTATGGAAGCCAGAGCTGGAGTCAGTGGCCGGCCCGAGACGCCGGTCGAGAGCCGTCCGGACACCGCAGGGGAGGGCAACTGCCGACTGCTGGAACCGTGGTATCGGTTCCGGCTCGAAGTGCCAGCAGACATGATCGGCCGTGCCATGAGCGACATCCAGCGCATGGCCGGCACCTTCGAATCCCCGGTCACCGATGGCGAATACGCCGTGATCGAAGGCGAGGCGCCGGTGTCCGAGATGCGCGACTATGCGATGGACGTGAACCAGTACACGCACGGCCATGGCCGTTTCTCCGCCACTTTCGGCGGCTACAAGCCATGCCATGACGCCGAACAGATCATCGCAGCCGCCGCTTACGATCCCGAAGCAGATCTGGACAACACCCCCGACTCGGTCTTCTGCGCCCACGGTGCCGGCTACCCCGTCAAATGGTATAAGGTCCCTGAATTCGCCCACGTAGACTACGCCATGTGAGGTGGTGACTACCAAATCTGCGGCCGAATGAATCCGTTGGTCTCCAAGAACCGTTGAATATCGCGCATTTCCGGCATATTAATGGAATGGGCCATGCCCGGATACACTTGTTCGGTCAACGTGCCGTGCTCGTGCCAGAACTCACCCATCGCCGTCACATCGGCTTTCGGGAAGATGTCGTCTGCAGCACCATGCCCATAGAACACCGGCGGCTTCAACGAAGCCAATTCGGCATCGCCCGCAACGGACCCCGGTGCCAGCCATCCAGAGCAGGAGACGGCTGCGGCATATCGCTTCGGATTGAAACGCAGCAGATGCGCGGCCAAGAGGCCGCCCTGCGAGAATCCCATGGCAACCACCGGCCGAGTGGCGGGAATATGCTCCGCAACCCATGCATCAATGGCTTGGGCGGCTTCAGTCGCCTGCTTGTCTAATGATTCGCCCTCCGGCACACCTTCATGCGCCCACGCACCGAACCATGTATATCCCATGCCATAGGCGATGGGTGCCTGCAAACTGGCATAATCAGCCGAACCGGCACCGCAATAGTTCAGCAGATCGGGCAAATCGTATTCATTGGAACCCCAGCCGTGCAACAGCACGAACACCGG
>OBHX01002592.1_pt1 | contig 13833 bp, 10 predicted proteins | sample 1519331 | NCBI WGS metagenome assembly OBHX01 (sample SAMEA2602897, study PRJEB22501) | metagenome
GCGGGATGCACAAATCCGCAAATCGCCGCCGGACGTTTTTGTTTATATTTCAAGTATGGATGTTTTTGTAACTTTTGTACATAGTCAGGGTGTCAAAATTGGTACTTATTACATATATTAACTTATGTTTATATAATTGCAAATGACTTATAAGTTTATACCACTTCCGGGGATGGTACTTTTTGTTTGACAGTGTTATATTATTGCCATCGAAAGAAACAAGAGATTTTCACAGACGGATATCGTAATAGTATCATAAGAATATTGCAATGGATTTCCGCCTATCATATGAAAAAATATAATTTTATTTGATGGAGGTAATTATCATGATGAAAGCAACAAGAACATTCAATAACGGTTTATATCAGGAGAATTTATATCAGGCATATTACAACACACCAGCAGAAAAGCATGTAGTTTCCGAGTCCTTAGAGCAGGAAGCAATGCCGGTACTGGTACATCGTTTAGCTGCACAGTTAGGTTATACCGAGTCTGAGGCAGAAGTAGAAAAAGAGTTTCTGTGCGAAATGTAATGGATAATCTGCTCGCAAGCTTATAACCATCCGGCAGAATTGGATGAGTTACCACCAACCTAAAGCATTTACGACAGAACAAGGCTTCTGAAGCCAGAAAAAGAAAACCGTCTGAGAAAGAATGAAAGATTCTTTTACAGACGGTTTTCTTTTTTACCGAATCGCGTCTTTCATGGATTTCACGTATTCTGCCACATACGGCACACGGGATATCGCTTTCTTCTTTTACCAGATTTACCATCGCGCCGATATCGGTCGTGATCTCACTCCGGACGCCGGTGGCACCTTGATTCATGGAGTGATTCCATGCGCTTTGCGAGATACCTGCATATCTCCGGCAACTAACGTATGCCCTACGTCGCAGAGTACTAGGCTGAAAATATATCCAGCTTTTGGCTGCGCCCTCAGCGGTCCATTTGGCAGCCTGCATCTCGACCCGGTTCTCAGCCTCCCGGACTCTCTGTGCGCGCATATGCTGCTTTGATCTCCGCTTCAACGGTTTTGGTGTGTTCGATTTTTCGTCAATATACTACGCATGGTATAAACTGTCAAATATTTTTTGAGAAAAATTAAATTTTTTTAAAATTATGCGATTCTTTGGAAGTATGTCCCAGCCTTGCCAGCAGCAAAATAGCGAAGAAAGTGATCATTTCCGATGCCAGGAAAGACAGCCAGACACCGTTCAGCCCAAACAGGCGCGCCAGTGTGACAGCGCAGGGGATGATGGCGACGGCCCCGCGCAGCAGAGAACCGGCGATGGCTGGTTTTGGCTGCGCGACGGCGGAAAAATAGGCAACCAGCAGGATGTTGATGCCAGCAAAGAGAAAGCCCAGGAAATACAGCCGGAGCCCGCTGTGGGCGTAATGCAGAAGTTCGGCGTTCTGCTCCTGGTTGAAGATCTGGATCAGTGGATCGGTCATGCTCCAGGTCAGCACCAGAATGAGCGCTTCCACGATCAGGCAGGCGATGACGCCCCAGGTCAGAAACTGGTGGCTCTGCGTGTGATCGCCTTTTCCGTAGCTCTCGCTGATGAGCGGCTGCGTGCCCTGCGCGAGTCCGTTGAACAGGCACATGGCAACGACGGAGAGATTGGCAGTGACGCCGTAAGCGGCGACACCGACATTTCCGGCGAGCCCCAGAAGCAGGAAATTAAAGACGATCGCGATCACGGCGGAGGATATTTCGCCGACAAAGGCGGATACGCCGAGCTGGCAGCAGGCGATCAGGTGGCGCAGGGATGGAGCGCGGAAATGAAATCCGACCTGATTGTGTTTTCCCAGGTAGTGCGTGCTGCAGATGATCATCGTCACTAGCGGGCAGAATGCTGTCGCCAGCGCCGCGCCGGTCAGTCCCAGACCTGCCGGAAACATGAAGACGTAGTCAAACACGATGTTGAACATACTTCCGGCGATGGAGCCGAGCATCGCGATCGCCGGAGCGCTGTCATTGCGCGCAAACGCCGTGAACGCGTAGTTGGACATAAAAAACGGCGAGGCAGTCAGAATAATGCGGAGATACTGCTTTCCGAGCGCGGTCAGCCCCGCGTCTGCGCCGAGAAGCTGCAAGATTTTATCCGGGATGAAAATGCCTGCCAGCACCAGCGGAATGCTGATGAGAATATCCCAGGTTACGGCGGAGAGAAAATAGAAGCTGGCGCTTTTGCCCCGCGCGCGGTCGATTGCATAACGGGTTGCCGATCCGATCCCGATCATGGCTCCAATCGCATAGATCAGCCCGTAAACCGGTAAAATCAGGTTTAAAACCGCCAGACCATCTGCACCGGAGTAGACCGAGATAAAATAGGTGTCTGCGAGGATGTAGACGAAAATTCCCAGCATGCCCGCCATGCTTTGGAAAATGTATTTAAAAAATTTCTGTAACATAAAAAATCTCCCTTGTATCTGTTCTCATAAACGGTAACGACCATTGTACCGAAGAATGAGAATAAATACAAGGGAGAATGTGTTTTTTACAGCGTCTTGGCCCGCTCTTTAATATTCTGGTGGAAGTTGATGATGTCATGCTCATACTCCTCATCCATCAGCGGCGAGGTAATCATAAAATCGGCAGTCGCTTTATTGTTGGCGATCGGGATATCGTAAACCTGGGCGATTCGAAGAAGCGCCTTGACATCCGGATCGTGCGGCTGGGCGGTCAGGGGATCGGAGAAGAAGATGATAAAATCAACCTGTCCCTCGACGACTTTTGCACCGATCTGCTGGTCGCCGCCCAGAGGACCGCTGTTATAGCCCTTGACCGGAAGCCCGGTATATTCCGTAATCATGCGGGCGGTTGTGCCGGTTCCGCATAAGAAATGTTTTTTGAGGATCTCTTTGTTCGCCTCACACCAGTCGATGAGTTCACGTTTTTTATTGTCGTGTGCGATGAGTGCAATATTTTTTTGTTTTCGAATTGTCATTGTTAAAAAATCCATAGAATCATCCTCCTTTGCCATGATTTTTGCATAGCATCTGGATATTGTCAAGAAAATACAAAACATTTCACAAAAAAATACGAATGTTTTTCGTGAGTACATAGAAAGAGGTGTGTTTTTCTGCGTACAGGAATTGCAAGAAACATAGAAAACATGCTATACTACGAGAATAGTGGAACAGGAGGAACGAAAAAGATATATGTCTGCTGAAAATACAACAAACACAGGGGCACAAGAGGCGGAGAACGCAGAGAAGTACGCGGTCGAAGTGAAAAATGTGACCAAGATATACAGGCTGTATGATAAACCGATCGACCGGCTGAAAGAATCGCTGAGCGTCAGCCATAAAGAATACCACAAGGATTTTTACGCGTTGAGCGATCTTTCCTTTACGGTTGAAAAAGGTCAGACGGTCGGCATCATCGGTACGAATGGTTCGGGGAAATCGACGATCCTTAAGATCATTACCGGCGTTCTCACGCCGACGACCGGCGAGGTGACGGTGCGCGGCAAAATTTCGGCGCTGCTGGAGCTGGGAGCCGGATTTAACCAGGACTACACCGGTATCGAAAATATCTATATGAACGGTACGATGATGGGATATACCAAAAAAGAGATGGATGCAAAGCTGCCGGAGATTCTCGATTTTGCCGAGATTGGCGATTTCGTCTATCAGCCGGTCAAGACGTACTCGAGCGGTATGTTCGTGCGTCTGGCATTTGCGCTTGCGATCAACGTCGAGCCGGAGATCCTGATCGTTGATGAGGCGCTCTCGGTCGGGGATGTCTTTTTCCAGTCCAAGTGCTACCGCCGCATGGAGGAGATCCGCAAAAACGGCACGACGATCATCATGGTAACCCACGATATGGGAAGTATCATCAAATACTGCGATAAGGTAGTGCTGCTCAATAAGGGAGAATTTATCGCACAGGGTTCGGCGGGCAAGATGGTCGATCTCTACAAAAAGATTCTGGCAGGACAGATGGACGCGCTGCGCGCCGAGCTGGAAGTGATGAACGATTTTTCCGGGGACAAGGTAGTAAAAGCGGAGAAATCAGGAGCCGGAAGTGCGGAGAAGGGTGCATCTGGAAATGAGGCTGGAAATAACGATGCTGGAGATGTAAACGGCTCCGGGGCAGTGGATGGCACCGCAGAAAATGGAGTTGGTTCAGCATCGGACGGCACCGGAAATCCGGCTGGTTTGAACGGAGAAACGGCGAAAAAGCCGGGCTTGATGCGCGACAAGCTGACGATCAACGCAAACCGCGAGGAGTACGGCGACGGCAGGGCGCAGATCTTCGATTTGGGACTGGTGGACGCGCGCGGCAATATTACTAACTTGCTCTTAAAAGGCGAAGAGTTTACCATCCGCGAGCGCATCCGTTTCAATGCACCGATTCAGGCACCGATCTTTACTTATACGATCAAGGATAAGAAGGGAACCGATCTGACCGGCACGAACACCCTGTTTGAGGGAACGGATGTCCATCCGGTCAAGGAGGGCGATATTTACGATGTCGCGTTTACGCAGAAGATGACCCTGCAGGGCGGCGAATACCTGCTGTCCATGAGCTGTACCGGATTTGAGGGCGGCGAGCACGTGGTGTACCACCGTCTCTACGATGTGGCCAATATTACCGTTATTTCCAATAAGAATACGGTCGGTGTCTACGACATGGAGCCGGATGTAGCAGTCAGGTTATCGCCAGCCGGAGAGGCGGCGAAGCAGGCGGAGTCGCTTAGTGCGGACGAGGTGGCACAGGAAGATCTGCAGGTATGATAAAAGGAGATTAAGATGAAAAAAATCAATCAGGAGTTGATTGCTCTGTTTGATAAATACGGCAGTGACCGGCGTCGGGCGCTGCGGGAAAATAAGAAGCTTTCCTATCTGTACGCACTGGCAGATCTGCGGGAAAACCTGTTGGACTGGTTCCAATTTGACCCAGAACAGCAGGCGCTGCAGATCGGGGCGGACGCGGGCGCGCTGACAGGGCTGCTTGCCAGACGTTTATCATCGGTAACGGTGCTGGATGTTTCCGAAGAAAATCTGGAGGTAGTACGTCGTCGTTTCAAGACAGAGCCGGAGCTGGCGGCGAAGATCCGCTATGTCTGTGCGGATGTGGAGACGTATGCGAGGGAAGCGGAAAAGTGCGGCGGGACATATGGATATGTAGTGCTGATCGGGGGTTTGACGGCGGCAGATAGGGCTGGACGCGCGGCGCAGATGACAGCCGCAAAACAGCTTCTTTCTGCTCATGGAACCTTGATTGCGGCGGCTTCCAACTGGTTTGGCGTGAAATACATGGCAGGCGCAGAGCGGGAGACGGGTGCACTTTCCTGGAACGAAATGAAGCAGCTGCTTCCGGGCGGGGAATTTTACTATCCGATGCCGGATTACCGGACGGCGGGAGAAATTTTTTCAGATGCCTATCTGCCGAAAAAAGGCGATCTGACCGGCGTGTTACCGGTCTATGACTGTCCGCAGTATATGCTGATGGATATGGGGGCGGCGCTCGATGCAGCCTGCGAGGACGGACGGTTCCCGGAATTTGCGAATGCATTTCTAGTTTTTTGGCAGAGACAGGCTGCGCCGGAAGCTGAGAATGCTTCACAGGACGTTATCTATGTGAAATACAACCGCACCCGCGAAGACCGCTTCCAGATCCGGACAGAGATCCGTGAAAAGAATGGAACCCGCGAGGTCTGGAAGACGGCGCTCTATCCGGAGGGAAAGGCGCACATCCAGTCCTTCGAAGAAAAATATCAGGTGCTTGACCGTCAGAATCCGTCCCTGAAACTGGCAAAACCGGAGCTTCGGGACGAGGGAATGACAGCGGTATTTCCGTATTTAGAGGGAAAAACGCGGGCGGAACTTCTGGGAGAAATTCTGACTGCCCAGGGCGCGGATGCGGAGGTTTCCGCGATCCGGGCTGCGATGGATGAGATCTACAACATCCGCCCGGAGGAACGCAAACCATTTGCGGTGACACCGGAATTTATCAAGGTATTTAATGCGCTGGGCGAGCTGGATTCCTATCGGGATAAAGAGACAGAAAATGGCGGCGGATGGGCTTCTTTAGGGGCAGTTCTTGCGGACGAGAGCTACAGCGCCTCCAACATTGACGCCCTTTTTGAAAATATGCTGGTGACGGCGGACGGAACTTATGCGATCGACTATGAGTGGGTCTTCTTATTCCCGGTTCCGGCTGGTTTTGTGAAATACAGGACACTGGTTTATTTCTACCGCCGTTATAAGAGTCTGTTGGGCGGTCAGGCCGAGCGGGAATTTATCGGACAGTTCCCGGAGTATGTGAAGGCGGATGAGAAGCTGCTTTCGCTTTACGAGGCGATGGAACGCGGCTTCCAGGAGTACGTGCACGGGGAAAACCAGCGCACTTACCAGGAAGATTACATGGTAAAGACGAAGACATTAGCCGATCTTTCCCATGTGGACGGAGAACTTGCAAGGGCAAACGAACGTCTGGATGCGCTCCGGGCAGAAAATTCGGAAAAAGATACGGCACTCCGCAAAGTGCAGGAGGTACAGCGCCTGACGAATAACCACGTGGCGAATCTGGACGTTATCATTTCGGATCTGCGCCATGAAAATGCAGAGCTTGGCAAGACGCTGACCTACTTAAATGGTCATGAGGCGGTCATTTTCAAGGTGCGCCGCAAGCTCGGACAGGCATTTAACCGGTGCTATCCAAAGGGCACGGTACGCCGCAAGAAGCTCGGCTACTGGAAACGCACAATTCTTCATCCGGGCAAAATGATGAAGATGTACACCACCGAGGAAGGAAAGAACCTTATCAAAGGTGATTTTGAGATCGGTGAGGAGTATCTGATCTACGGAAAAATTCACCTTCCGAAGGAAGAAAATCCGACGGTTTCCATCGTAATTCCGGTATACAACCAGATTCACTATACCTATCTATGCCTGCAGTCGATTCTGGAGCATACGAAGGACGTGAGCTACGAGGTTATCATCGCGGACGATGTTTCGACCGATGCCACCGAGCATCTGGCAGAGTTTGCCGATAACCTGGTGATCTGCCGTAACCAGACGAACCAGGGCTTCTTGCGCAACTGCAACCAGGCGGCGAAGGCGGCGCGCGGCAAATACGTGATGTTTTTAAACAACGATACCCAGGTAACAGAAGGCTGGCTAAGCTCCCTGGTAAATCTTATTGAATCTGACTCCACCATCGGTATGGTAGGGTCTAAGCTGGTATATCCGGATGGACGTTTACAGGAGGCAGGCGGCATCATCTGGAGCGATGGTTCCGGCTGGAATTACGGCCGCCTCGACGATCCGGACAAGGCAGAATATAACTACGTCAAGGATGTAGACTATATTTCCGGCGCAGCGATCCTTTTATCCACCGCACTCTGGAAGCAGATCGGCGGTTTCGACGAGCGGTTTGCCCCGGCGTACTGCGAAGATTCGGATCTGGCATTTGAGGTGCGGAAAGCGGGCTACCGCGTCGTTTACCAGCCAAAATCCAAGGTCATCCATTTCGAAGGCATTTCCAACGGAACGGATGTCAACGGAACCGGTCTGAAACGGTATCAGGTGGAAAACAGCGAGAAGCTCAAAGAAAAATGGAAAGAAGAGTTTAAGAACCAGTGCGTCAACAACGGCAATCCGAATCCATTCCGCGCACGCGAGCGCAGCATGGGCAAAAAGATCATTGTCGTGATCGATCACTATGTGCCGACCTTTGACAAAGACGCTGGTTCCAAGACAACGTTCCAGTACCTGAAAATGTTCCTGAAAAAGGGGTATGTTGTTAAGTTTATCGGAGATAATTACCTCCATGAGGAACCGTATACGTCTACGCTGCAGCAGATGGGAATCGAGGTCCTCTACGGACAGGAATACCTGACCGGTATCTGGGACTGGCTGGTAAAAAATGGAAAAGATATCCACGTGGCATATCTGAACCGTCCGCATATCGCGACGAAATATGTGGATTTTATCAAAGAACACACGGATATCAAGATGATTTATTACGGTCACGACCTTCATTTTATGCGTGAGTTCCGCGAGTATGAGCTGACCGGCGATGTGAAGAAGCGTCAGGAATCCGAATATTGGAAATCGATCGAGTTTTCACTCTTCCACAAAGTGGCGGTGTCTTATTATCCGTCCTACGTCGAAGAAGAGGCGATCCACGCCGTTGATGAGACGATTCCGGTCAAGGCGATCACGGCATATGTCTATGAGGAGTTTTTACAGAATCTGAACAAAGACTTCGCCAAACGGGAAGGACTCCTGTTTGTCGGCGGCTTTGCGCATCCGCCGAACGCAGACGCGGTGCTCTGGTTCGCGAAAGAAGTATTCCCGAAGATCCGGGAACAGATCAAGGTCAACTTCTACATTGTAGGTTCCAAAGTAACCGACGAGATCAAAGCGCTGGAACAGCCTGGAAACGGCATCATCGTCAAAGGTTTTGTAAGTGAAGAAGAACTGGCAGACCTGTACCGGAACTGCCGGATTGTAGTGGTACCGCTCCGCTACGGCGCAGGTGTTAAGGGCAAGGTGGTAGAAGCCATCTATAACGGTGCCCCCATCGTCACCACCTCCGTCGGCAGCGAGGGAATCCCGGATGTAGAAAAAGTTCTCCTCGTCAAGGATCAGCCGGACGAATTTGCCGAGACAGTCGTAGAGCTCTACAAAGACGAAAAACGCCTGGAAGACCTGGCAGAGAAAACGCAGGTTTATATCCGCGAGCATTTCAGTATTGATGCGGCTTGGGATGTGATTAAGGAAGATTTTGAATAAAAAATAGTAAAAGATAGAAAATTATATATAATAAAGAAAACGATCAGGGGGATGTGCTTCTGATCGTTTTCTTGCGTAAGGATAATTTAAAGTTATCCAAGGAAGGAAAGAGCCAGCTACGCCGGCATGCTGCAGCCTCTTTCCTGGACTGCCGGGTAGAGCACTCTATATTACCGATCGTTCTTCCGCAGCGCTTCCACCCGTCCATACCTCCGATACATCAAAAGCTCAAATACCACCATACAAGCCCATCCAATCGTCGTACCAATCGCGACAGCCTGAATTCCCAGCCGTCCAAACAGCGCATAACTGATCACAACGCGGATCGGAATCTGCACCAGAGTCGCGAACAGGGTGATCATCAGGTGCCCGATTCCCCGGTAATATCCCTGAAAGGTATTGGTGATACCACTGATGAAGTAAAAACTAGCCATCGGCACCAGATAGGACATGCCTTGACGCAGCGCCTCCGTTTCATTCGGCTTCAAGAAAATGCCGAGCAGCGGGTGACGGCAGAACAGCACGACCACCGTTGTCAAAATAATATAAATTTCTGCAATCACCAGCATTTTCCGAAGCCCTTTCGGAATCCGGTCATACTCTTTCGCGCCGAGGTTCTGTGCGGAGAACGTCGTGATAGATGCCGCGAGGCTGTCGCCCGGGGCGAGCACGTAGCTGTCGATGATGGAGACGGCATTAAAAGCGGCAACTGCATCGACACCGATCGCATTGACGCCGGACTGGACGAGCAGGCGGCCGACGTAGAGAATCGTCTGCTGGACGGCGGAAATGGAGCTGAAATCGATCGTTTTTTTGAGCATCGAGGTTTTCAGTTTCAGATCCCGGATGCCGAGCCGTAAGAGCGGCACTTTCGACCAGATATAGACAAAGAGGGCGAGCGCAGAGACTGCCTGCGAGATGATTGTAGCGATTGCCGCACCGGGAACACCGAGGCGGCAGATGCCAACCAGGAATACATCCAGAAATACATTGACAATGGTCGTCAGGATCAGGACATAGAGCGGCGCTCTGGAATCTCCGATCGCGCGCAGGGCGGCGGAGAAAATATTGTAAAAAAAGGTAAAAATAAGACCCAGCGAGATAATCTGCAAATACAAGGATGCCTGCGCCGATATCTCTTCCGGCGTCTGCGTCAGGCGGATAAACAGGCGGCTTCCGGCCAGTGAGATTCCGGAGAGCACGATGGTCAAAAGCAGTCCGGAGAGTACAGAGGTCGCAAATTCATCTTTCAAATGCTGGTAATCTTTTGCTCCAAAGTAGCTTGCCATCAAAATCGATGCGCCGAGTGACAGTCCCACAATCAGAAAAGTCAGGATATTCATGATCGGACCCGCCGCGCCGACCGCCGCCAATGCTTCTTTTCCGTAAAATTGTCCGACAACCACCGAATCGACCGTATGGTAGAGCTGCTGAAATAAATTTCCAAAAACAAGCGGAACCGCGTAGGCAATCAGGTGTCCGGTTATATTTCCTTTTGTCATATCACGTGCCATATGCATTTCCTCCAAATCCCAATTTATAACTAAGATTGTAGCACGGAACGGAGTGTCTGCCAAATAAAAAAATCTGTCGAATCATGCCGATTTGGAATGCGAAGCATCGACAAGCTCCCGTTACTGGGCACATATGTGTGAACAGTAACAGGAGTTGGAGCAGCATAAAACCGCCCTATCTAGTGGAAATCACTAGGGAAATGTGGTAAGATATATAAGTTAAACTGGACTTAATAGCGGTTGACAGATTGACAAAAGTAAAAATTGTATCTTTCAGTATAAAAACAGTAAAAATTGAGTTGGAAACAACAGACAGAAAGGAAGTACAGTATGCAGGCAATCATTCTGGCTGGCGGACTGGGGACGCGGCTTCGCAGTGTGGTAAGCGATCGTCCGAAACCGATGGCGCTGGTTGAAGGTAAGCCGTTTCTGGAGTATGTGCTTCAGGGGCTGAAAAAAAGCGGAATTGATGATATTATTTTTGCCATCGGTTATAAGGGCGGCATGGTGGAAGAATATTTTGGAGACGGATCGCGGTTTGGCATCCGGGCGCGGTATGCGTATGAGGAAGAGCTGCTCGGCACGGCGGGCGCGATCAAGAATGCCGGGAAATATGTGACGGACGAGCAGTTTTTTGTCCTGAATGGCGATACATTTTATCAGATGGATTTCGGTGAGTTGAGCCGGATCCAGCAGGAAAAAAATCTGGAGATGGCGCTGGTTCTGCGCGATGTGCCGGATATTTCCCGTTATGGGGCGGCGCGTCTGACCGACGGGCTGCTGACCGCTTTTAATGAGAAAAACGGCAATACTGGGGCGGGCACGATCAACGGCGGTGTGTACCTGATGAAGCGGGCGCTGCTGGATGAGATTCCGGAGGGAAAAGTTTCGCTGGAAAATGAGTGCATCCCCAGGTGGATGCAGGAGGGAAGACGTCTCGGCGGCATCGTAAATGACGGCTATTTTATTGATATCGGTGTGCCGGAGGATTATTTCCGGTTTCAGGAGGACGTAAGAAAAGGAGACATTACATGGTAATCAGAGGAAGAGCGCCGCTGCGCGTGAGCTTTGGCGGCGGCGGTACGGATGTAGAACCATTCTGTGTAGAACAGGGCGGTGCCATTATCGGAAGTACTATCAATAAATATGCATATTGTTCGATCATTCCGAGGGATGATGACCAGATCACGGTTCATTCCCTGGATTTTGATATGACAGTCAAGTACAATGCGAAGGAAAATTACGTCTGCGATGGACGGCTGGATCTTGTCACGGCAGCGCTGCGGGCGATGGATATCAAGCAGGGATGCGAGGTTTATTTACAGTGTGATGCTCCGGCTGGTTCGGGACTTGGAACCTCCTCGACCGTCATGGTAAGTCTTCTGACCGCGATGGCGCGCTGGAAAGGAATTACGCTGGATAATTATGCGATGGCGGATCTGGCTTACGGCGTGGAGCGGATCGATCTGGGGATTTCAGGCGGTTATCAGGATCAGTATGCGGCGACCTTCGGCGGCTTTAACTTTATCGAATTTCACGGACGCAACAACGTCGTGGTAAACCCGCTCCGCATCCGCCGCGATATTATCAATGAGCTGCAGTATAACCTGTTGTTATGCTACACGGGCAATATCCATGTATCCGCGAATATTATCAAGGATCAGGTAAGCAACTATAAGAAACCGGACGCATTTCAGGCGATGTGCGAGGTAAAGGCGCTTTCCTATGCGATGAAGGACGAGCTTTTAAAGGGAAATCTCCACAATTTCGGCCGCCTCCTGGATTACGGCTGGGAGAGCAAGAAGCGGATGAGCAGCAAGATCACAAATCCGCAGATTGATATGCTCTATGACGAGGCGAAAAAAGCGGGCGCCCTCGGCGGAAAGCTTTTAGGTGCTGGCGGCGGCGGCTTCCTTCTTGTGTACTGCCCATACAACGTTAAACATCAGGTGGCGCGCCGTCTGGAAGCGGCAGGCGGACAGCTGATGGATTGGAATTTCGAACTGCGCGGCGCTCAGAGCTGGATCTGCGATGAGGACCGCTGGGACTACCGCGATATTCAGGTGCAGATGCCGGATAAGGAGTATACATTCCATGTGTAAAAATAGCTGTAAAGTAGTATTCCTCGACCGTGATGGCACGATGAACGTGGAGGTCAATTATCTTCACCGAAAAGAAGATTTGAAGCTGATTGACGGTACCGCAGAGGCGGTCCGTCTCCTGAACGAGGCCGGATATAAGGTGATCGTCATTACCAACCAGGCGGGCGTGGCGAGAGGTTACTATACCGAGGCGGATGTAAAAATCCTTCATGATTATATGAATGAGGTGCTGGAGCGTGACGGAGCACACGTAGATGCGTTCTACTATTGCCCGCACCACCCGGAGCATGGGATTGGACTTTATAAGAAAAAATGCCATTGCCGCAAGCCGGAGACGGGAATGTTTGAGATGGCAGAGCGAGATCTGCCGGAGGGCATTGATAAGGTGCATTCCTATATGATCGGGGACAAGCGCATCGACGCGCAGGCAGGAAAAAACTTCGGCGTGACCGGAGTCCTTGTCGGAACCGGCTATGGGGCAAAAGAACACGCGGAAGATAGGGCGGCTGGACTTATAAAAGAGGACGGAAGCTGTCCGGCGGGCGGTTATGATGCGTATGCGGAGACGCTGCTGGATGCGGTGCGCCGGAGTTTAGGCGGGCGTGTATTGAAAGTTCCGGCGGGCGGTTATGATGCGTATGCGGAGACGCTGCTGGATGCGGTGCGCGGGATTTTAGGCGGGCGTATATAGAATGCGGCTCACAAAAAGATTCCGGGAGTACATAAACTAGAAAGAGAGGAACCATCGACATGCAGAATCAGAGACAAAACGGACGACCAGACGCAGCCGTGCGCATGGCTGGTCTTTTTCTGGTGCTGTTCTGTGTGGCGGCGGTTCTGATTCCGGCGAAAACACTGTTTACGGGAAATGGTTTTTTTGCAGATTACATTCATTTCACGGAATCGAAACGGATGTATGTGGAGATTGCGATTCTGGCAGTCTTGATCTTTGGGGGGCTGGCGCTTTTGAAGCGCGGACGCAGCCGGATGTACTGGCTGACGGCGGTTGTGCTGGTGTTTTCCTGGATTCATGTGGTATTTCTGCCGATGGTGGTGTCGGCGGTGTATCTGATTAGCCTGTTGGCGATCGGGCGGTTTTTGAGAAAACGGGTGTTTTTCAGGGGAACGGTCTGGGAGCGGCCTTATTTTTCTTTTTATATGGACTTCCTTTTTGGCGCCTCCTTTGCAATCGTTGTGTATTGCCTCCTTTCTGCCCTTGGCGTTGGAAAAATCGCCTGGATGCGCCTGAGTGTCTATGCTCTGGGTGTGGCGGCGCTGGGCTTTGATTTTTCCTCGATTTCCTGCCAGTGCATCATGGGATGGCAGACGCTTTCCTGGATGCTGGATGGCAGGGACAAGGTGTCGGTTCAGGTGATTGAGGCAGGGAAACAGGCGTTACTGTTCACAGGTAGGCACTTTTGGAACCGAAAGTGCCGTAAGAAAACGTGGTGGCAGCAGGAAT
>OBHX01002618.1_pt1 | contig 13765 bp, 6 predicted proteins | sample 1519331 | NCBI WGS metagenome assembly OBHX01 (sample SAMEA2602897, study PRJEB22501) | metagenome
CTGGCCAGCACGCAACGCGCGAGCTTGCAACGTCATTTCGACGACGGCCTGCTGCAAATGGCCGGCCGCGATCGCGAGGGAGCCCGGCACCGATTCGAAATCATGGCCTTCACCCAACTCCGTATACCAATGGTGGTCCTGATATTCCGGTCCGAACGCGCTCACGCGCAGACCCGGGTCGTCCTCGCCGATCTCCCATTCCCATGGGCCGTTGTGCTCGATCTGCCACATTACGGAGAAGTCGCGCGATTGGCGGCGCGAGCCCTCGACCTGTACGATGCCGGCCGGCTCATGCACGCCGGTGCTCCATGTGGAGGCGGAGCTCATGGCGAATCGCGAGCTGGATTGGCCGGGATTGATGACTTGATTGCGATTGCGCACCGACACGTCGCGCAGTGGACGGCTGCGCCAATCGTTTTCCACCGCCCACGCGGAGTCTCCCCAGAATACGCGGGAATGGTCGATTTTGCCGCAGTTGACGCGCATCGGCACCGTCAGATTCAACGACGACACCGCCTCGATAGGCAGCGGGCGCGCGGAGCTCAACCGCGTGTAAGTGCGCACTGCGGACAGACCCGGGAACGCTTCGAATACGGAAGTGACTACCAGCCCAGCCGTGGCGTCGGCATGGCGGACGGTTTCCGGCGAGGGCTGCGCGGCGGCTTCGGACCGTTCGGCGGCGGTCGGTTCGAACGCGCGCCCGTGCGGCTCCAGTTCCGTATTCGAAGCGAATTGGACGATCTCCAAACGATATGGTTCGGCGGACCCTTCCTCCGGCTCGGAAGCGGCGGCCGAGACGAATCGCAATACGCTGCCCGCCACCGTGGCGATCAAGGTGAGGCGATTGTCCTGCGATCCGGTGTTGGCGGCACGCACTTCGACGGTCGGACGCGGATCGCGTTCCAGCACGGTTCTTCCATCGGCGGGAAAACGGCTGCCGATTGGGCCCATTCCCCCGCCCGCCACGTTTGACAAACAGGCTGGGGGAACAGCTGGCGTGTCGACCGGCATGGAAACCACGCCATTGCCCCATTCGAGACGCCCGTCCTCACGGGGACATACGGGGTTCATTGCACCGGCACCGCTTATCATCTTCGACTCCTCAACCGTGTTCAGATACCGCCTGATCATTGACGTGCATCGATTGACGTACCTGGTACTAGCTTAAGCGGTAAATGGGGCAAATCGCACGTGCGTGTCTACTCGAAGCGGAGATATGCGATGAACTTGACTGGCGCATCCTTGGTTTTGGTGATGTTGCCGAAACCAAGGACAGCCCCTTTGTCGGGCAGTCCCTTCGTCACTCGTCATGCTCACGCACGTAGGAACACCGTCATCTCGTTCTCGCCACGGTTGGCCCATGCGAAGTATGGAATCAGCGTGGCCGTCGTCGTCTTGCGTTCGGCGGGACGCCAATCATGGTACAACGCGGAAGTTTGCGCGGAGCCTTCCACTTCACGCCAAGCGGGAATCGCCAGCGTGGTCATCGGCATATCGACGGCGTCCACCTCGCCGAGCCCCTGCTCGTCCTGTGCTGCGGCGCCGGCATGGAAGACGATGCGATCAACAGACACGCAGGATGGATCGGATGCGATGCGCGCGGTGTCGGCGTGCAGCAGATGCAGGTTCGCGCCATTATCGACACCTTCCGCGCAGTAGGCCAGCGGTCCGCGCACGAACGCCACCTTTCCGGCGTCCTCGCGTACGAGCGGATTCGCGGCGACCATGTGGACCGGCATCGGGAAATCGAAATCGACGACGTCGCCGTCATGCCATGCGCCGGTCAGATACAGGTATCCGTCTCTGATGACGCGGGAGATGTCGTCGCGGCCGCGCACGGTGACCGCATCGGAAGCGGTTTCGCCACCGGCCCAAGCGGGCAGACGGAGGGCGATCGTGAAAACCGCGTCCTTGGATGCATCGGAAGCAGAATCGCCTGCATCAAAGCCCACCGCGACGGATCCCTTGCCGGACCAGGGCATATCGGACATGACGTCAAGGCGCACATCGGTGCCGGAAAGCCTGGCATGGACGCCGCCGCCCATATACAGATGCACATACAGGGTGGATGAGTCGTCTCCGATCGTGTAGGCGTACTGCTGCACGTCCTCCACGATGCGTGCGATGTTCGGCGGGCAGCAGGCGCATCCGAACCACTTCTGGCGCACCGGCTTGACGTGCGCCTTGCGTTCATCGCGATGGCATGCCTCGGGCACCACTTCGAGCGGGTTCACGTAGAAGAAGCTTTTGCCATCGAGTGCCATGCCGGCGAGCGTGGTGTTGTACAGCGCCGATTCCATGACGTCCGCATATTCGGATTTCGGCTGGATTTCCAGCATGCGGCGGGCGAAGAACGCGAGCGCGATGGCGGCGCAGCTTTCCGAATAGGCGGTGTCGTTCGGCAGATCATAGTCGAAGGAGAAGGCCTCCCCCATGTGTGTGGCGCCGATACCGCCGGTGATGTAGATCTTTCGGTCGACGATGTTGCGCCACAGCTGTTCACAGGATGCCAGCAGGTCGGGGTCGCCGGTCAGGCGTGCCACATCGGCGGCTCCGGCGTAGAAGTAGGCAGCGCGGACGGCGTGGCCGAGGGCTTCCGTTTGTTCCGTGATTGGCTTATCGGCCTGGTAGTAGGCGTAGTTCTGTTCGCGCGGCTCGTAGTCGCGGCCGCCCTCATGGGCACGGCGGCGATCTTCGAGCTCGAAGTAGAGCGGCTGCTGGCCGCGTTGGCGCACGAAGTATTCGGCGAGGTCGGCGTAGCGCTGTTCGCCGGTGGTCTCGGCGAGTTTGACGAGTGCCATTTCGGCGATTTCGTGCCCGGGATAGCCGTGCAGCTTGCCGTCGGCGGTGCCGAATCGGGAATCGATGTAATCAGCGAAACGGCAGGCCGCGTCAAGCAGCTTGCGTTTGCCGGTGGCTTGATAGTAGGCGATCGCGCCTTCGGTCAGGTGGCCGAAGCAGTACAGCTCGTGATGATCCTTCAGGTTGGTGAAGTGCCGGTCCATGCCGTTGAGGATGTAGTAGGTGTCCAGGTAGCCGTTGTCGAGCTGCGCCGCGCAGACGATATCGATGGCGGTGTCGGCGGTCGCTTCAAGGTCAGCGTCCGGGTGGTGGGTCAGCGAGTAGCCGACCGCTTCGATCCATTTGGAGAAATCAGTGTCTTGGAACACGAAGCCGTAGAACTTGTCGGGATCGGGGTGCGCCGGGTCGTCCGGCAGGGCTTCGAAGCCGCGGAACGTGTATTTCGGCGGCACGAAGGCCTTGCCTTCCTTGTGGTGTTCTGCGTTCTGCGCGGCGGCGGCCTTGAAGTTGTGCATGCAGTAGCTGGGTGCGGCGCCGGGAACGTTGTCGTTCAGCGCGTTCCACTGGTAGGGAATCACCTGGGTGCGCACGAGTTCCTGCCGCGATGCCCAGAACGGGTCGGTGACGGTGGCGTCGCGCAATGCGATTGGATGGCTGGTGCGATTGGTGGTAGTCATGAGTGCAAGCGCTCCTTAGTGCATCGTTGTCTTGTTAACGCTCACAATCCATTATTCCACGGGTTGCTCCAAAGTACATTCCGCATGGCGGCATGTCCGACGGGAATCCCACCGCGGCAGCCGGCCCAAGATGGCCGCGCATTGGCTGCGCGACCGTTGAGCAGGCATTTCGGATTGCGGATATACGGGCTAAGGGGCAGAGCAGCTAGCCGCCGGGGCTGGCGGCCGGCTGCTCAGACCTTGATCATGGCGTACTGCGATTCGTAGAGCCGGTAGTAGGCGCCATGGCGGGCGAGCAGCTCGGCATGGTTGCCCTGCTCCACGATCTGCCCGTGGTCGATGTAGCAGATCTCATCCGCATTCTCGATCGTGGACAGGCGGTGCGCGATGATGAAACTCGTACGTCCCTTGAGCAGATGGTTCAGACCGGCCTGCAACGCCTCTTCGGTACGCGTGTCGATATTCGACGTGGCTTCGTCGAGAATCAGAATGCGCGGGTCGGCGAGCAGCACGCGCGCGAACGCGATGAGCTGGCGTTGGCCCGCGGACAGGGTCGAACCGCGCTCCTCCACCACGGTGTCGTAGCCGTCTGGCAGTTCCATGATGAATTCGTGCGCATGCACGGCCTTGGCCGCGGCCACGATCTCCTCGTCGGTGGCGTCCAGTTTGCCGTAGCGGATGTTCTCACGCACGTTGCCGGAGAAGATGAACGTGTCCTGCAGCATGACGCCCATCTGCCGGCGCAGGCTTTCCAACGTGACGGAACGCACGTCGTGGCCGTCGATCGTCACCGAGCCTTCGGCGACGTCGTAGAAACGCGACAGCAGGTTGATGATCGTGGTTTTGCCGGCGCCCGTAGGACCAACCAACGCGATCGTCTTGCCCGGCTCGACGTGCAGGTCGACCAGGTTCAGGATGTTGCGGCCGTCCGGCTCGTAGCGGAAAACCACGTCGTTGAAGTCGACGCGACCCTCGATCTGCGGCAGATCGACGGCGTCCGGCGCGTTACGAATCTCCGGCTGCACATCCAGCGTTTCGAAGATGCGCTCGAGATACGCGGAGCAGGTGATGAGCTGGTTGTAGAAGTTGCCGATGCTGATCACCGGGTTCCAGAAGTTGTTCGCGTAGCCGACGAACGCGATCAGCACACCCGTGGTCACGTCCACACCGCCGAAACCGGTGACGCCCACATAATAGATGAACGCGATCGTCATGACGGAAATGGTCTGGATGCCCGGCCACATAAGCGTCTGGATATGCACCGTACGCATCCACGCGGAACGCACAGCGCCCTGCTGTTCCTGGAATGTGCGGAACTGCGTGTCCTCGCGCGCGAACGTCTGGGTGGTCTTCACGCCGGCGATCGATTCGTGGATGAACGCGTTGAGATTGCTCTGCTTATTGGATAGCACCTGGTACGCGCGACGCTGGAAATGCTGTAATCCCAGCACCCACGCGATGAGCAGCGGGAACAACGCGAGACTGTACAGCGCGAGACGCCAATCCACGACGAACATGACCACTAGCGTGATGAAGAACGTGAACACGTCGGAAATCACGTTGACCAGACCGGAGCTCAGGGTGTCCGAAAGCGTGTTCACATAGTTGACCACGCGGATGAGGATTTTGCCATGCGGACGCGAGTCGAAATAGCTGAACGGCAACGTCTGAATGTGCGTAAACAGGTCGCGGCGCATGTCTTTAAGCATGAGCTGGCCGACGCGCGTGATTTCCACAGTACGGTAGCGCAAACCGAATTCGTAAATGACGATGAGCACCGCCAGCAGTGCCACCAGCTCGCCAAGCAGCGCAAGGTTTTTCGCTGGAATGACACTGTCGATCATGATTTTCGTCAGATACGGTTCCACGACGTTGATGCAGCCCATTGCCGCCACGACGATGAGGATCCAGACCACGCGGGCCATGTACGGTTTCAGGTAGACGCCGACGCGCGCGAGGTCGCGCATATTGATCTTCTCTTCAAGGTCTTCATCGTCACGGAAGGTGTTGCGTTGTGCCATGATGTTATCCTCCCCCGCGTCTTACGCTTCGAATCCCTGCGAGCGGCCGGCATCCACGCCCAACTGCTTGCTGTAAATCTGCCAATATCGGCCATGCGAGGCCACCAATTCGTCGTGCGTGCCACGTTCCACAATGCGCCCATGCTCCAGCACGAGAATCAAGTCGGAATCCTTGACCGACGAAATGCGGTGGGCGATTGTGACAATCGTCTTCTTCTCGTCCAAATCGCGCAAGTGCCGCTGAATCTCTGCTTCCGTTTCCATATCGACGGCGCTGGTCGTATCGTCCATAATCAGAATCGACGGATTGTCGGCGAGAGCACGCGCCAAGCTCAGTCGCTGCTTCTGTCCGCCAGACAGGCCGACGCCACGTTCGCCGACGACGGTATCGTAGCCGTCCGGCATGCTGCTGATGAAGCCATCCGCGCCGGCAATGGCGGCCATGCGGCGCACGTACTGTTCGTCGTAACCACGTCGTCTGCGCTGGCCGTCGTACTGACCGTTGTACTCAAGTCGGTTGCCTCGGTCGCCCGCGCCAAAGCTGATGTTGCTGCCGATTGTATCGGAAAACAGGAACGTATCCTGCGCGACGATGCAGACTTGCGATCGCAACGTGGCGAGCGGCCAGTCGCGCGCGTCGATGCCGTCGATGAGCACACGACCGGCGGTTGGGTCGTAGAAACGGGAGATAAGGTTGACGAGAGTCGATTTGCCGGAGCCGGTTTCGCCGAGGATTCCGAGTTTCGCGCCTGCGGGAACGTGGAAGTCGATGTCGCTGAGCACAGGCGTCCCCAGATCGTCGGGGAAAGCGAAGTCGACGTGTTGGAAGTCGATGGTTCCTGCGATTCTAGCCGATTTATCGGCGGCTTGCGCCCCTTGCGTACCTTGCGTACCGACTCGCGTAGTGCTTTGCGTGGCTTTCCCCGCAAACTCCGGCTTTTCGCGAATACGCGATTCGGCGGTGAGCAGCTTACGGATTTTTATGCATGCCGCGTTGAAACGTTGCCAGTCGTTGGTAAGCCATCCGGATTGGCGGATTGGGCTGTCAAGCATCCACAGGTATGAGTTGAACGCCACAAGGTTGCCAAGAGTCATGTACCCTTTGATGACGAGAAAGCCGCCGAAACCGAGTGTGATAAGTTGCAGCGAAAAGCCGAGACCGTCAAGCCAGGGCATGTATTTGCGGCTGTTGTATGCCTGGGCCATGTTGCGTTGCATATAGTCGTCGTTGCGTTCGTCAAATTTTTCGGTTTCGTACGATTCGCGCACAAACGCTTTGACGACGCGGTTGCCTTCGATGTTTTCCTCGACCATCGAATTCATTTCGGCGAGCGAGTTTCGGATATCGAAGAACAGGGGTCGTGCATGCTTCGACAGACCGCGTGTCAAAATGAACAGTGGTGGCGTGACGCAAGCGAGCGCAAAAGCAAGTCGCCAATCAATCGAAAACATCATGGCGAGCGCGCCGATGAACATGACCACGCAGTCAAGCGCTTGCAGGCTCACCCAGCTCAGTGCGTGGCGGATGGCGTCGGTGTCGGACGTCATGCGGCTCATGATGTCGCCAGTGCGAGTGTGGTTGAAGTAGGTGAAGTCAAGTTCGTGGAGTTTTTCGAATTCGTCGCTGACGAGACGATAGATGGAGTTCTGTCCGAAGCGTTCCATCCACATTTGGCAGCCGTAACGGGAGCCGACACGCACCACGGTGAGCACGAGCATCATGACGCACAGCCGGGTCAGTTCGTCCACATGGCCTTGGGTGATGACACGGTCCACGATCAGTCCGGACAGCAGCGGGATGATGAGGGCCATGGTGTTGTTCACGCAGAACAGTACGACCGCGCCGGCCACGCGCGGCAGGTCAGGTTTGCAGTACGGCAGGATCCATGCAAGGTTGCCCGCCTGCTGGTTGCGTTTCGGATCGACATACATACGTAGCGTTCCTTCGAATTGTTTGCTTGGGTCTTGGTTGGGTTGTTGTTGGGTTGTGGTGTTGCGGCCATTCGTTGCCGCCACGATTCACGTCCGTCGTGTGTCGAGCGTCCCGTCACCGGCATGCCGCCGCCGGCCGAAACCCCTGTTCGGATTCGCAAACTCGACTTATTTTAAACGAACCGTACGCCGATGCAACAGATGCGTTTTCGGCGTGTCGCAATCATAATAAAATCAACATATATACCGTTACATACCACTGGTTTGCGGGTGCTGCGAAAACCGTCATCGGAGCCTGGCTCGCCGAAATCGGAGCATCGCATCGGAACATCGCACGATAATGGAATCAAGCTCGAACTATCGATACAAGCATCGGCGACGCACGTCGAGGAAAGGACGGCAAGGATGACGGACTTGGAGCGCATCCGCGCGAAGTTCGCTGCGGAATATGGCCTGTCGGAGGATATGCTCAGGAACGCGGAACGTTGGACGGAGACCACGGGCGACCTCGAAGGGGTTCCCGAGAACCTGCTGCCGGGCATTCTGGGCATGCGATTTGGCGCGATCGCCATCGATACGCCGCGTTCCGAACGCTGGAGCACGCCGGAAGACATCGATGTAATCGCCGACCTCGCCTACCTGCCGGATGGCGGGTACGATACGGCCGCGGGAGCGTGCCGCGGCCATTTGCTCGACCTGTATCTGCCGCATGACGCGGTATTGCGCGGTGGGCACACCCTGCCGGTGTACATCGATATCCATGGCGGCGGATTCACTTACGGATACAAGGAGCTGAACCGGAATTTCAACGTGCATCTCGCGGAACAGGGCTTCGCGGTGTTTTCATTGAACTATCGTCCGGCGCCGCAGACCGACTTGCGTGGGCAATTGGCCGATATCCAGGCGGCATTGCGTTGGATCGCAGCCCATATGGCCGATTATCCGGTCAATCCGAACGCGGTGTTCCTCACCGGCGATTCCGCAGGTGGCGCGTTGACGCTACTGACCTTGGCCATTGAAAACAATGCGGAAGCCGCGGCTGCGTTTGGCGTCGACAAGCCGTCCGGCATCCGATTCGCGGGTGCCGCTCCGGTGTGCGGCGCGTACAGTTCGGCGTCGTTGGAGACCATGGGCCGCAAGCTGACGGTCGGGTATGACCCGAACCGCCGTATCGGTCTTGAGCAGATGTTGGGCGTCGATTTCTTTGCGGGGCTCGAAGCCGCCGATCCGAAGTTCCTCACCGCTGAGGGTCTGGCGTTCAACGTCGATCTGCCACCCTTGCTCATCATCACCTGCGGCGACGATTTCCTTGAAGCCGACAATCTGGCGTTGGCCGCCGCCTTGTCGCGCAAAGGCGCCGATTTTGAATTGTTCGACCCGAAGCCGCGCCGCCATGAGACGTTGGGGCATGTGTTCGTCATCGGCATGCCATGGCTTGAGGAAAGCCGGGAATGCCTTGATCGAATCCGCCGCTTCTCATACGAACGCTGTTGAATAACGTGAATGGGGTGAATACTCCTCCGGAGTGCCCGCCCCATTCAATGGCCGTCGATGCCGCGACGCCGTATCAGCGGCGGACCATTTCCTCTTCGATCTGTTCGAGCGACTTGCCCTTGGTCTCAGGCACGAAACGCAGCACGAACGGGATGGACAGCGCGGAGAACACGCCAAAGATGGTGAACGGGCCGCCGACGTTGTTGCCGAACATGGCCAGCAGCATGAGGAAGAACTGGGAGACCACGAAATTGCCCAGCCAGTTGGCAGCGGAACCGAAGGAGCTGCCGATGCCGCGCACGCTCAACGGGAAGATCTCGCCGATGAGCACCCATGCGATCGGACCCCATGACAGCGCGAAGCCGAGGATATAGCAGGCGATCAGCACCATGGTCGGCACGGCCAGCGTGGCCACATCGCCGGTGAAGTTAAGCACGGCCAGCACCGCGAGGGCGATGGTCATCGTCACCGATCCGAAGATCAGCAGCTTCTTGCGGGGGAATTTGTCCATGATAAGCGTGGCCGCGATAGTGGCCACGAAGTTGACCACGCCAATGCCGACCGACACCCAGATGGCATGGTTTTCGGGGAATCCGAAGCCTTTGATGAACACCTGCGGCAGGAAATAGATCACGGAGTTGATGCCGACGAGCTGCTGGAACAGCATGATGCCGATCGCGGCGACGAGCGCAGGACGGGCGATACGGAACAGCTCGCGGACACCGCCCTTGGTGTTCTGCGCGGCGACGGCCTTGATCTCGTCGAGCTCGAGCTGCACCTGCGTCTGATCGACGTCCTTGCGAATAAGGGTAAGTACTTTGAACGCCTCACGATCCTTGCCTCGACTCACCAGATATCGCGGCGATTCCGGCAGCAGCAGGCCGCCGATCAGCAGCAGGGCCGCCGGCACGAGCGCCGACCCCAGCATCCACCGCCAATCGCGGATGCCGGCGATATTGTGGCCGAGGAAGCCGAGATTGGACGCGTATGCCAGCAGGATGCCGAAAGTGATCATCAGCTGGAATAGCGTGGACAGCGATCCACGACGTTCCTTCGGCGCAAGCTCGGCAAGATATGCCGGAGTCAGCGAGGAGGCCGCGCCGACGGCGAGACCGAGGATGATGCGGGCCACGACCATCATCAGGAATCCCGTGGATCCCGCGCACATGCCCGAACCGAGCAGGAACAGTATCGCCGCCAGAATCAGCAGCTTCTTGCGGCCGAAACGATCGGACAGCGCGCCGATGGACAGGGCTCCCGCGCAGGAACCGATCAACACGGATGATGTGATGAACCCGGTCTGAGCCACGGACAGGCCGAAATCGGATTCGATGAGCGGCGAGGCTCCGGAGATGATGCCGGTGTCGAAGCCGAACAGCATGCCTCCCAGCGCGCCGAACGTGAAGATGAACGCGCTGTTGAGCGGGAAACGTGTGGAAACGCCACGCCCCACCTCCCGCTCGACGGCGTCGATCGTCGCGCCGACCTCATGGATGCCGGCTTCCACCGCACCTTCGGCGTCGTGTACTGGATTGGACGTCTGCACCGCAGTCATGATTCCACCTTCCATTCCCATCGATCCTCATCGATATGAGATGCAGCAATCGCAGCAAACAAAAAAGACCTGGAACGACGTATAGTGACGTCGTTCCAGGTCTTGCCTCGCATTGAGTAGCAACCCTGCCGCGCTTGTATGCTGCGTATATTGCATTCAAGTGTAGGTCATGGCGACATGCGACACTCCGATTTTTTAGAAAACGTTTACCGGTTATTTTTCAGTGCAGGAAAGCGTGAAGCACAGGCCAGCGGCACATGCTTTTCCCTCGTGCGGAGAGCCTCCTCGGATATCCACGAGCAAGCGGACCGAATCAAGCCGTCAAACCATCCACAAGCAAGCCGGCAAAAAGAAAGCCGGCGGAGAGAAGGCCGCCGGCTGAGAGAGAAGAGAGAAGAAGGGTTCAGTTATGGGATTCTTGAAAGAACCTCGCCAACAGCCGTAACCGTTGACATGTTCTATATAACCGCCCGACCCTTGGAGGAACGATGTGTGTTCCTGTCAATTCCCTGAGAATTTCGTAGCGGAAATGTCACGACGGTGCGAATTCGGGGGTTTATCCCACTGAATATCGCCCCAACGGCCTTCCTGCAGCTTGTTCAGCGCGGCAACAGACGATTGCACGGCATCTGCCGACACCGTCATGAAACGCCGCTATACAACACCGCCGCTCAACGACGCCGTGCACTCACACGCAATCGCGCATCTCACTCAGCGAATTTGTCGACGCGGCGATCGTAGGTCAGCAGGCCGTTGAGCTCCTCCTCCACGTCGGAAACCTGCGTATACACGTATCCCGCAAGTCCGCGCGATTCCAGTGCGGCCGCGGAGGCGAGCACGGAACGCACGGCGGCCCGCCAATCGTCGATCGAATCGTATTCACCGTAACCGTAGGCGCGCGACACCGCCGCATGCTCCGGTACGAGCTGCGCCAATCCGCCGAATTCCGAAATCACGAACGCGCGTACGCCGTGCCGTGCGACCGGCAGCACCACGTAATGCGCGGCCCTGCGGCGACGGCGGTGCTTCTTCTCGAATTCGGCCACGTATCCGCGCAACGGACCCTTGTCCGGGTAGATTTCCAGCGGCCGGAAATAGTTGTGCACGCTATGGAAGTCGCCGCAATGCTGGTCGTACCAGCCGCTCGTCGCGTCGATCGGACGGGTCGGATCGAGCGCGTGGATGCGTTCGGCTGCATCGCACGCGTCGAATTGGCCCCAGCCTTCGTTGAACAGCGTCCACGTCACGATGGAGGGGTGCCCGCCGAGCATGTGCACCATCGCGTCGCACGTACGCGACCAGTCGCGCCGGTAGATCGGGTCGTCCGCGCCGAGCGCCGTGAAATGTTTGGCGGTGTCGTCGCGGAATTTGTTCCATGTGGAGCGGATGAGCGTCGGCTTGCGATTCGTGGTCCACGCATTGTATTCGCCGTCCGTGCCGCCGCCGGACACCGCGTCCTGCCAGACGAGCATGCCGAGGCGGTCGCAATGGTAGTACCAGCGGGCCGACTCGATTTTGATGTGCTTGCGCAGCATGTTGAAGCCGGCGTTTTTCATGGCCGTGATGTCATGCGTCAGCGCCTCGTCGTCGGGCGCGGTCATGAGGCCGTCCGGCCAGTAGCCTTGGTCGAGCACGCCTTTGACGAAGAGCGGCTTGCCGTTGAGATGGAAGCGCGCCACCCCCTTCGTATCCGGTTTGATTTCGACGGAACGGAACGCGCAGTAGGAACTTACGACATCCATCGGCTGCGATTGCGCGACCGCCGCATCACCCGCCGTTTCCGCGGGTTTCGCCGACCCGTATCGCAATTCGGCCCGCACGTCATACAGATACGGATCGGCCGGCGACCACAGATGTTCGGCAGCTGTTGCGATTTCCGCACGCACCTTGCGCACGCCCGCCGGCAGCGTCTCATCCGCCACCACCGTGCCGTCCGCAGGGTCGGTGACGACGATGTGCAGTTTCGCGTTCGGCTTGTCGCCGCCGATTTCCGCACGGACGAACAACTTGCCGTCGGATGCCCCCTTGAGTGTCAGCGTGCGCAGGTAGGCTTCCGGCACGATTTCCAGCCAGACGCTTTGCCAAATGCCGCTTTGCGCGGTGTACCAGATGCCTTCGCGCTCGATTTTCTGCTTGCCGCGCAACTGCGTGCCCGAATCGTTCGGATCGTAGACGCACAGCGCGATTTCAAACGCGTCATCAGGGTCGATAAATGCCGAAATATCGACGTCGAACGGCAGGTAGCCGCCGACGTGCGTGCCCGCGAGCTGGCCGTTGACATAGCAGGCGCAGACATAATCGACCGCTTCGAAATGCAGGATGAGGCGATTCGCGTCGCCGATCTGCCGGACCGTTTCCTCTCCGCCGAGCGTGACGGGATGCACGACGGTGCGGTACCACAGCAGGTTGTCGGGGTAAATGGTCTGGTGCACGCCGGACAGCGCGGATTCCGGCGAGAACGGTACGAGGATCTTGCCGTCGAACGTTTGCGGAATGGCGGTTTCCTTGACTGCGCGGACCGCTTCGTCGCGGGTCAGCATCGCCGCCGTTTTGCGCCATTTCGGCGCGGGCTCATCTTCCCGGATGGACGCGATCGCGTAATCCCACCAGCCATTCAGCATTGTGCAGTTGTCGCGTACCATGGTCGGGCGCGGGTGCTCGCCGAGTATGGGGGTACGACCCTCGTCCAGCGTGCGTTCGCCTTCCTCGGCGGGATTGAACGCCTTGTTGCCGGCGCGCGCGGACAGCCATTCATGGTCGATTCGTTCACCCCACGGTGTCCACAACTGCTGCAGCGGCTCACGGGAACGCATTTTCGTAGGAGCGGCCTTCAGTACGCGTTTGATATCCAGCATAAAGCGCCCCTTCCTGCAGCCTTGCATATCTCCGCTCTCATTGTAAATGGCGGTCGCGTTAAATGGCAGATGAATGGCAAGCGATTTTTGCAGGAAAGTGCGCGAATGTGCCGGAAGGCATAGGAAAGCAGAAGAATGGCGATTCAAAAGCCACGCGATATGTCACGATTTGAAAAAGTGCTGTAATTTTCAAATCGTGACACATGTAGGGGGTTGCGTGTTGAAATCAGCCTTCGAGCTTGGCCTTTTCGGCGGCGAGACGGGCGGCCTCGGCTTCGCGGCGGGCCTTCAGCTCGGTATCGAAGCGGGCGAGCTCCTCTTCGACGGCCTCCGGCGGAATCTTCGCGAAGATCGGGTGCGGCTTCGGCACCGAGGTGCCGGCCACGATCGGCTCGGAAGCCCACGGATGCACGGTTTCGCCCAGCTTGT
>OBHX01002619.1_pt1 | contig 13763 bp, 5 predicted proteins | sample 1519331 | NCBI WGS metagenome assembly OBHX01 (sample SAMEA2602897, study PRJEB22501) | metagenome
GGAGTGCTGGAGAGGAAGATGTTCTCTTGAACGGACAACTAATAGACTATGCTCCGCTCTATTCGCTTCCTATAATTATCGCCTTATCTTTCCTGTTAGATAGCACGGAAGCGCATTTGTTCAGAAAGTACGTCTGTCTAAAGTTGCAGAATTCAGTGTCCAAGATAACACAGATATTCCTGATAGACAACACGCATAATTGATGAAAATACATTCTTTTTCTTTCACCGATTATATCTTACTACATGACTACAATAAGGGATAATGCGATGAAAGGAAAAGGAATGTACCGTAGTTGGAAGATGGAATAACTATTACTACCAAGTGGCTACATTCTACACCTGTCAAATGCACTGTATATAAAGTAATGCAGCAAAAAACAGATTGTAGAACAATTTAAGTACTAAACTTGTATTTTTTCAAATAGTTTGTTATCTTTGTAAGCAATATATTGAGATAAAATGGCAAATAATGAACATATTGGTGTTACAAACCGCTTAAAAATTGTCCTTGTTGAACAAGGAAAAACAAATAGATGGCTTGCTGAGCAATTGGGCAAGACGGAGCATACTATATCTCGTTGGTGTCAAAACAAAACACAGCCAACGGTTTCAATATTGGGTGAAATTGCACAACTATTAGATGTAGATGTAAGGTTACTGATAAAATCAACAAAAGAATAATTGATGGGAACAAACTTCTTTACTAATGAAAATCAGAATACACTTTTAGAAAAAATAGAAGGTGTTTTCAAGTATAAGAAAGTGCATTTCTTCGATGTGCTTGTTGGTTATTTCCGTGCTTCAGGCTATTTCAAAATAAGGAAATTCATAGAACAAACTCCGAAAATAAGATTTCTCGTGGGTATTAATGTTGATAAACTTACAGTACAAGCCAATCAACAAGGACTCCTTTTCAATCCTGATGACGAACAATCTCAGGAAGAATTCTTTAGTGAGCTGAAAAAGAACATTCAGGAAGCACAATACGATAAGGAAGTTGAAGATGGTATGCTCCAATTTATAGAGGACATTGTATCTGGGAAAATAGAAATGCGTATTCATCCCAAGCAAAATATCCACGCTAAAGTTTATATTTTTAGAGAAGAGGTATATCATCCGCATGGATATGGTTCTGTTATAACGGGATCAAGCAATCTTACTGATGCAGGACTGGAAAAGAATTTTGAGTTCAATGTAGAATTGCGCTATGACAATGACATTCAGTTTGCTGCCGAAACTTTTGACCGTTTATGGAATGAAGCAGTGGAGATAGACTTGTCACACATTGAAGCCATTAGGGATGAGTCCTATCTGAACCCAAACTTTACACCTTATGAAGTTTATCTGAAGTTCTTGCTGGAATACTTTGGAAAGAGCATCGAATTTGATCCTAATTCCGTATCAGATTTGCCAAAAGGCTTTAAGAAACTATCCTATCAGGTCGATGCTGTAAACGATGGCTTCGCAAAAATGATGAAACATAATGGTTTTTTCCTCTCAGATGTCGTTGGACTGGGAAAGACCATAGTGGCAGCTTTGATAGCTAAGAAGTTTTTCTTTGCCAACGATTTTCCAACATATCGCTCTAATACTTTGGTTATAGTTCCACCAGCCTTGAAAGATAGCTGGGATGAGACTCTGACTAAATTCAAAATCGACAATTATAGTATTGTTACAAATGGAAGCCTGCACAGGATAAAAGATGCCTCTCTTTACGACTTGATCATTGTTGATGAGGCGCATAAGTTCCGTACTGACACAGCAACTATGTACAACGAACTCCAAAAGTTATGCAAGACACCCACTCGACACTTGCGTACAGACGGAACCACATACGAAAAAAAAATAATTCTCGTCTCGGCAACACCATTGAACAACAAGCCCGAAGATATTGCAAATCTTGTATATCTGTTTCAAGATTCTAAGGACAGTACACTCGAAGAAGGAAATCTGCAACGTTTCTTCAGAGAACAGATTGATGCTTATAAGAAAGTGAAAGCTGAGAAAAACAACTCTGTCATTGCAAGTAAAGTAAGGAGCATTTACGAAAAAATACGCGTGAAAGTAGTAGAACCATTAACTGTTCGTCGTACACGCACAGACCTGTTGGAAAATGAAGCATACAAAAAAGATTTGGACGAGCAAGGAATTGTATTCCCAACAGTACATCAACCCCAGCCTCTGTACTATGAGTTAGATAAGGCTTTGAGTGCACTTTACGACAAGACCATCAACGTGTTGAGTAACAAGAAAGAAGGACTGACATATTTCCGATACCAAGCTATAAAATATCTTAGCGAGGACAAAAAAAAGAAATATAAAAAAGCCGATCAAATCTCGATCCAGTTGGCAGGAATTATGAAAACCTTGCTCGTTAAACGACTCGACAGTAGCTTTTACGCTTTCAAGCAGTCGTTGAAACGATACTATGAGGCAAACTGTGTGATGCTCAAAATGTTTGAGAAAGGTTCAATATACATTGCCCCAAATTTGAAGGTAAACGAACTATTGAGCAATGGTAAGGAAGACGAACTGATTAAATTAATTGAGCAGTCGGTATATACAGACCCCACGATAGAAGTATGTACGCCAGATGATTTCGTCAAACCAGTTTATGTAGATGGGTTGAAGCATGATGATGCTTTATTGAAGGATTTGGTAGCCGAATGGGACAAGATTGACTATGATCCGAAGCTGGATGTATTTCTTGATAAACTGAAAAATCAATTATTCGATAAATCTATTAATTTAGAGGGAAAATTGGTAGTGTTCTCTGAAAGCAAGGAAACAACAAACTATCTCTCAGAAAAGTTAAAACAACAAGGATACAACAAGGTTTTATCGGTCGGAAGCAACAACCGTACAGAAAGCATGCCTTTGCTGAACGCTAATTTTGATGCAAACTATAAAGGGAATAAGAAAAAAGATTATAATATCGTACTGACAACGGAAGTCTTGGCAGAAGGTGTCAATTTGCATCGAGCCAATATCGTTGTGAATTATGATACTCCTTGGAACTCCACACGCCTAATGCAGCGCATTGGTCGTGTGAACCGCATTGGCAGCGTTGCCAAGGACATCTATGTTTACAACTTTTTCCCAACGGAAAAGGTGAACAATGATATCGAACTTGTGAAAAAAGCCAAGATGAAACTCTTTGCATTCCATGCAGCCTTGGGAGAAGACAGTCAGATATATTCTGATGAAGAAACCCCTGAAAGCTTTGGTTTGTTTGACAAGAGCCTTGAGGAAGAACGCGATGAGAAGTTAAGCTATTTAATGTGGTTGAGGAAACTAAAAGAAGAATATCCCGATTTGTTGAAGGCAATAGCAAAAATGCCTTTGCGTGCCCGTGTAGGCAGAAGAACCGCTAATACAGACAAATCAACATTGGTGTTTATTCGTAACGAAAAACGAGATGCTTTCACGCTTATCCATAAAGATGGAAGATTGGAAGAACTTACTTTTCTTGAGGCAGTTAAGATATTTAAGGCTGATGTGAATGAGCAAGCGATTCCGTTGCATAAACTTCATCATTTCCAAATTGGTAAAGCACTTGAAAATTTTTCTGAAAGAGCAGAAGCAGAAAAAGGGAATAACCTTAAAGTTAATCCCACGCAGGGACCAAACGAGAAAAAGGCCATAGCTTATCTTGATAGTTTCCTGACTATACAAAATATTTCCGAAAAAGAAGCAGAGCTAATCCGACAAGCGAAGAGAGCAATTACAACTGGTAAGTTCCAACAGCTGCAACGAGAAGTGAACAAACTGAAAACAGCAACAAAGAAAGCACCAATAAAATTATCCGTCCTTCTTGAACAAATGATGAAAATTCTTTCATCATACCCTTTATTAGCAGAGCAGAATATTGCTTCTGGCAATGTTACTGTAAAAAGACAACAGCAAAGAGGTTCGCTTAATCCAGAAATTATTATTTCTGAAAGTTTCTGTTCTTGATTGATTATGAGTGAAACTAATCGTATAGAATACAAATTGGAGTTTACTCCCGATTTGGATATAGAGAAAGAAGTGATAGCCTTTCTGAATTACAAGGAAGGGGGATACATATATATAGGTGTAGATAAAAACGGAAACACTGTAGGAGTCGATGACGTAGATACCTGCATGTTACGGTTGAAAGATCGCATCAAAAACAATATATCCCCTTCGGTCATGGGGCTTTTCGATATATCAGCAGAAGACCGAAACGGAAGCTCGGTCGTGAAGATTACCATTGCAAGTGGTATTGAAAAACCTTATTTCAAGTCCAAGTATGGTATGACTTCCAAAGGGACATTCATTCGGATAGGTACTTCTGCTGAGCCTATGCAGCAACAGCAAATTGACAGACTGTTTGCGATGCGAACACGAAACTCCATTGGAAAGATTATCTCCAACAGGCAGGATTTGACATTTGAACAACTCCGCATTTATTATGACGAGCGCAACAAACGGCTGAATGAAAATTTCAAACTCAGTTTGGAACTATTGACAGAGAATGATAAGCTTAACTATGTTGCTTATTTGTTAGCTGATGAGAATAACAACTCTATAAAACTTGCTAAATACTCAAGCCTTGATAGATGCGAGCTAATAGAAAATAATGAATATGGATACTGCTCGTTAATTAAGGCAACAAAGAGTATCTTGGCAAAATTAGATATAGAGAATAAAGTCTTTGCAACTATCACACCTGCAGAACGCACAGAGTATCCTTTATGGGACAAGATAGCTTTGCGTGAAGCTGTCGTTAATGCCATTGTGCATAACGACTATTCTTTTGAAGTTCCACCAAAGTTTGAAATTTTCCCAGATCGCATTGAGATAACTTCCGCTGGAAGACTTCCCGAGTCGTTAAGCCGTGAGGAGTTTTTTAATGGTATATCCATACCACGCAACAAAGAATTGATGCGTATCTATCACGATCTGGAATTAGTAGAGTCGTTGGGGTCTGGCATTCCCCGCATACTCAGAGCATACGGTGAAAAATGCTTTACGTTTACAGATAATTTTGTCCGTGTCACTTTCCCTACTTCCAAGAAATCTCAACAACAAGTTACCACTGTTGATGCTGAGAAAAGTGTACAAGTTAGTGTGCAACTTAAGTCATTGATAATTAGCATAAGTAAGCAAAATCTATCTGTTGATGAAATATTAGAAGTGTATAACCAAGTGTACAAGCAAGTGTATAAGTCGCGGTGGTATTTCAAAAAGAAATTCATTCTCCCTGCTATGCAGCAAGGCTGGATAAATATGCTATATCCCGACAAACCCAATCATCCCCAACAAAAGTACAAACTTACGGAAAAGGGATTGCGGTTACTTAATATTTTCATTCATCAAGACGAACAAAAATAAAGAATATATATGGATAAAGCTGAATTGAGAGAGAAACTAAGAAAGAAATTCAATCTTGAAGCGTGGAAAACCATTCTTGGCAGCATGTTTCATAAGATTGACTATCTTTCAGTTCCAAACACCATAGAAGAGAAGTCTGTAAAAAGTGGCGGGCAAATAGGAACGATACGTCTTGATGACAACCGTTCGTTGGCACTCTTTGCCATAGAAGTTGCCGATAATATTGACATTGCCCGCAACAGAAAAGGACTACGCAATATAGCCATAAGATATATTGACCAAGACATCATTCACGGCACATTGGTTTTATATTATTCGACGAAGCAGACTGATTATCGACTCACTTTCGTTTCAAAAACAACAGCTCTAACTGAAGCTGGAGAGTTCAAAACAAAAGAAACGGCTCCTAAACGCTTTACATTTCTACTAGGTAGCAACGAGCCATGTACTACCGCTGCCATACGTTTATATGAGTTGGTAAAGAAAGAAAATGTATTGTTATCAGATGTTACAGATGCCTTCTCCGTAGAACGACTCAACAAGGACTTCTTCAAAGGGTATAAAGAACGCTATAAGAAATTCTGTGATTACCTCACAGGAAACGCAAAGGATAATCGTGACTATGTAAAAAAACTACTTGGTCGCCTTGTATTCCTGCAATTCTTGCAGAAGAAAGGTTGGATGGGTGTACCTGCAGACAGTGATGCATGGGAAGGTGGAGACAAGGCATATATGCAGAATCTTATCAAGCGTTATAAAGGCAATAACAGATTGTTGAGTGACGTGTTAGAGCCATTGTTCTTTAATACGCTCAATGAAGCCAGACCTGATGATATTGCCGACTCTCGTCTTGGAGAGAATATCAAGATTCCTTATCTGAATGGTGGTCTTTTCGACAGAGATTCATTGGATAAAAAGAATATAGACTTTCCTTATGCGTATTTCCAGGAATTAATGGAGTTCTTCTCAGAATACAATTTTACCATCGATGAAAACGACCCTGATGATGCTGAGGTTGGTATCGACCCTGAGATGCTGGGACATATCTTTGAGAATCTGTTGGAAGACAACAAAGACAAAGGAGCTTTCTATACTCCAAAGGAGATTGTGCAGTATATGTGTCGTGAGACCATTGTGCAGTATCTCAAATCTCATATCGACGAACAATTATATCCAACCATTGAGGCTTTGATTAAACAGGGGATTGTTGACACAAAACTTCAAAATAAAACAACCGCCAATGAGATATACAATCTGCTCAAGACTGTAAAGGTATGCGACCCAGCCATCGGCTCGGGTGCCTTTCCTATGGGGATACTCAATGTACTCTATCATGCTCGTATGCAACTCTATGGTTTTCTCAAGTCCACCGAAGATTTCTCTCATGCAAAGGTGAAACGAGATATTATACAGAATAATATCTTTGGAGTGGATATAGAGCAAGGTGCAGTGGATATTGCCCGCCTCCGCTTTTGGTTGGCTTTGGTAGTAGATGAAACTATGCCGCAACCACTTCCTAACCTTGATTATAAGATAATGTGTGGAAATTCACAACTATGTCGCTATCCTCTTGATATGCCCATAGAAGGTGTCTTTGTAGAATATAATCGAAAAGGGAAAGAAAAAGCGTCTAAGGAGGGACAGCAATGGGAAAACTTTACACTTGATACTTACAAAAGTTTGGTAACATCTTATACAGAAGAGCATCTGAACAAAATAACTCTGCGTTCTAAGATAGCGGAAATAAAAGATTGCTTCAAGACAACACTTGCTCGTGGTGACATTAAGAAGCAACAGGCAGCAGAACGGTTAGTTTCTGAATATGAAGAAACTCCCATGTTTGGAGAACGCAAGGCAATACTTGACCCTGATGGTTACAAGAAAGCTAAAAGCAAACTTTCGAGAATGAAAAAACAGGAAGAAGAAATCTTGAACAATAAGAATTATCAGAACTCTTTTGAATGGAGGTTTGAATACCCACAGCTGCTTGATGAGAATGGAGCCTTTACGGGCTTTGATATAATCATAGCTAATCCTCCCTATATTAAAGAGGGGAGAATGTCCAAGACTTTCTTTGAACCTTATAAGGCATCTCCTTATTACAAAGGCAAAATGGATATATGGTATCTTTTCGCATGTAATTGTATAGACTTGCTGAAAGATAATGGTTCGTTATGTTTTATTGCCACCAACAACTGGACAACAAGCTTTGGTGCAAGTACATTACGGAACAAAGTAATAAAAGAAACTCGCATTTGCAACTTGATAGACTTCGGGGCTGTAATGATGTTTGAAAGTGCAAGCATTCAAACAATGATTATGCTGTTTAATAAAGATAAGGTTACAGATGATTATTCCTTTGATTATAGACGGCTCATAACAAGCAATGCAACAGAAAAAGACGCTATCGCTTTATTAGATGGAACTTCATCTAATTCTGTTTGCTTTCAACCAATGGTGAGAAGGGGAAATTATATTAATAAGGCTTTGACGTTTAGCAACAATGATAAATTATTATATAAAATAAGAGATACTATAGGGTGCATATATCTTGACAATTCTGAAATAGCACAAGGTATCGTCCCTAATCCTGATGAAGTTAATAAGAAAAATATTAATTTGATTCCTTCTAACATTGTAAGCCAATATAATATAAATATTGGAGATGGAGTTTTTGTTGTGGATAAAGAAAAAACAAAAAAAATATCTGCAAATGAATTAAAATATATTAAAGAACTTATAGAGCCTACCGACCTTTCTAAATATTGTATTCCAAAATATATAACATTACAGAAAAGACTTCTATATATAACCAAACAAAACTATAGAAATGACGCTCCTATTCTATTAAGTCATTTAGAGAAGTTTCGTGGCATAATGGATCAACGTAGGGAAAATATATCAGGAAGATTAAACTTTTATCATCTACATTGGCCTCGTACAGAAACTTTTTTTCAGCGGGGTGAGAAAATATTGGTTCCTAGAAAAAGCTCTATTCCTCTATTTGCTTATAGGGTAGAGGAAGCATATGTTATGATGGCTATAAATATCATTAAAACAGATAGAGTAGATATGAAATACCTAACAGGTCTTCTAAACTCTAAGTTGATAGAATTTTGGCTAAGAAACAAAGGTAAGATGCAAGGTCCCAACTTCCAATTGGATAAAGAACCACTGTTGCAAATACCTATAGCTGTGCCATCAAGAGAAATGCAAAGTCTAATTGCCAAGTTAGTGGATTGCATTATCCTGATCAATAATGTTCATGATGCACGTATAAATAAATTCGTTTCAAATGAGTATTTAGCCAAGATGTTTGAACAGCTCATTGATGGATGTGTTTATGAAATATACTTGGGTGAAGAACTGCATCGCATAGATACCTATGTGTTCGACACGATAAGAAATATTGTAGAGAATGCCAGCATTAACAACGAAAATTTGGTATCTGTATCTGATTTGTATAAGTCTATAGAAGAAACAGGTCTTCTTCAGAAGCTGGACAATCTGGAACATTATAGTCCCGACATTTTCAAACCGATCATAATGAACTAATATGGCAAGTATAAAAGAAATTGAGATAGTAGGCTTTAAGGCTTTTCCTAACAAATTTAGTCTTGCATTAGACAAGAATTTACTGTTGTATGGTGAAAACGGAAGTGGAAAATCTTCTATTTATTATGCACTCCACGCTTTGTTGCAAAGCGTCTATAAATCAGACAAAGGAGCAAAGTATTTTAGACACGAAGATAGCGAGGAAAATCTCATCAACATCTATAAGTTGGATGATGTTAAAAACAACGGATTTAAACCGCATATTAAGATAACGTTTGATAACGATCACCAGTGGGTACTTAGCCGTGATGGTCTTTCATCTACCCCTGATACAGCTGATGATTCAGAACTGCGATTACTAAACAAAACAAGCGCATTCATCAACTATTCTTATATTTCTCGATTCCGTTCTGCAAGAAATTCAGAAATGATAAATTTATGGAATGTCTTTATTAAGGACATTCTACCTTTCTATGTTCCAGTAGGTGCAGACAAAACTCTTGCCGATATTTTTAATAGTATAATAGAAAGTGACGCCCCTAAAGGAAGAAAGAATATACAAAGTTATCGTAATAGCATTGACAACGCCAATGTTCAATTATCAGAGTTTATAAATAAAATAAATATTATTGTATCAGACTTATACAATCAATTTTTCAAAGAAGAAGGTGAGGATAATCTCCTAATTCAACTGAGGTATTTAGCAGATGATGATAGAGAAAATGACTATCATGAACCATATCTCTTTGCTTATGAAAAATTTGATGGGAAAAAGTATTCTTTACGTCACCCGAATATAGGACTTTATATAAAAACTGGGGACAAAAAAATTAATAAGCCCCAATCATTTTTCAATGAAGCACGTTTAACGGCAATAGCATTAGCCATTCGTTTTGCATGCTTACAAAATGGAAATTTACAAGAGGGACAATTTCTTGCTCTTGATGATATGCTTATCAGTCTTGATATGAGTAACCGTATGAAAGTGATTCGTTATTTATTGGACGATATGGCTGATAAATATAAAATATATCTTTTTACACATGATAAATTGTTTTTTGAATATTTGAAACATAAAAGTAAAAAATCATCTTCCAAATGGTCATACGGGGAACTTTATATGCAAGATTCCAAAGAACCATACATAAGAATAAGCAGAACGTATATAGAAGAAGCTGACCACTATATTAAGCAACATAAATACGAAATTGCGGGCAACTTCTTGAGGAAGGAAGCAGAATATTTCTGTAAACGTTTCCTTCCTTTAAAGTGGCAATACACAAAGGAATACTGTCTTTTAGATTTAAATGGATTGATAAATAATAGTAAGAAATTTGCAGAGGAAAGTGGAATATCTGATACAACTTTATTCGATGAACTTGATAATCATCGTAAATTTATATTGAATCCTGCCAGCCATGATAGCTATGATATTGGGAAATACGAATACGAGATTAAGCAATGCTATAATACTTTACTTTCTCTGTCACAAATATCAATTCGTCGGCTTCTTTCAAAAGGTCAAAAAGTCAAAATAGAGTTAAGTACAGTAGAGCCAGTAACATTTAAGTTTAACATAACTTTATGTGAAGATGTGTATTTAATACAAATAGCTGGGAAACCTTCTTATGTTTCAAAAGGTATGATAAACTTTACTGTTGAAAAGAATGGGGCAAGTCCTTCTGAAATTAAAATAGATAATACGACTCTTAAGAAGTTCTATGATAAGAATTATGAGAAATCAGATAAAAAAAAGGATAAAGATTTTTTAGTATCTATTGTTAGAATAGATGATGGAAGACCTATAGGGGACTTACTTTAAATAAGAATCGAGATATGAAGATAGAAGACTTCTCATAATATCTCCAGACAAAAGACAGGATTATCCTTTCTGCCAATTTTGGAGATGGGATGACTTAGTAGCTGAATGATAGAGGAAAATAAACAATGGGAGAGGCAACTTTCTAATAAGGAGGATAATAAATGTTCCAAGAGATAAAGAAAAACATAAAAATGGCAGTATTGTCTGAATACAAACTTATGATTTGTATTCTTGCAATGATGATTGTATTTTGGAAAATTATCAATACGCTAACATCCAAAAGCATTGTAAGTATAACAGAGACTGTGGCTGATAATAATATGATAGTTGCTCTTATATTTTTCTTATGCCCGGTATTTATTGCATTTATAAGATTTGATTCTCTGAAAAGTGAAACTAAGATTTTTTCCCAAAGACATTTATGGGAATTTTTCTTGTTTGCTATTTACTCGCTTTTTAAGCGGTTGGGAAATTTTGACTTTTATTCCTATCTGGGAATTAGCTATTTCTCTTATTCATTTATTGGATTGTTTATTACAGAATTTGTATTATATTATTTTTATAGAAAGGATTTTCAAATTCTTGCCAGCCTTCATAAAGCGACACATCCTTTTTTCATAGATGCTCCCACCACAGATGATAGTTATGATAGGAAAAATTTTCTTAAAACGCTATTGGATAAAATCCTTTCAACATTCGATAACAGATATCTTGTAGAAAATCCCAATGCTTTCACAATATTGCTTAGTGAATCTTTTGGAATAGGGAAGACTTCTTTCTTGTTCCAAGTAAAAAAAGCCATTAGGGAGGAAGAATATAAGAATAAAATAATTTATGTAGAATTCAGACCCTGGCTTTGCGAAAAGCCAGAAACAATTATTACGGAATTTTTTTCAGTTCTGCATCAGGAACTTGACAAACATTTTGTCCTGCCAAAAGGAATGTTCTCTTCCTATCTATCCTTGCTTGTAGAAAATGCTCCAAACACATATTATTCTTTCATGCTAAAATCATTGTATAGGAAAAAGTCCTTATCTGAAGAACATGACCGAATAATGGAGTTTCTTAAACAAATAAACAGACCTATCCTTATCTCCGTTGACGATGTAGATAGATTACATGATGATGAGGTCAAGGTGGTGCTAAATCTTATAAGAGATACGGCAGACTTTCCTAACCTTTTCTATATAGTTGCTGCTGATAAAAAGAATCTGTGCATGTCATTGGAACGTTTGGGTATAAAAGCCCCAGAGGTATATTTGAAAAAGTTTATCAATTTTGAATGCCTTTTTCCTGCAAACGATGCTGTATCAAAACAGTTATTCCAAGAAAAATTAGATAGCGTTTTGCGAGAATACAGTTGTGCAGGAACTAAAGACCTTATAATAAAGAGTATTTTTGAAATTGATAATATAATAGATGCATTTGAGACTCCAAGAGATATTGTGAGATTCCTCAATGTCTTTACATTTACAATGGATTGTGTAGAAAGGAATAAGATAATGGATGAAATTAATGTTGCAGATCTATTTGCCATATCACTTATACAATATTTAGAGATAGGGTTATATAAAATACTTAGGGATGATGATAGTTCGCTTTTGTCATACGAAAACTCAACAAAAACGTTAAATATAGCGTCGTCATACAAATCTGTATTTGAGCATCCCATATTTGCGCACATAAATGAAAAGACAAAGAGAGAAGGACATCATGTTATCGTATCAAATATAGACGATGTTATTGCAGAAATATCAGCCCAGAAACAAATAGTATATCGGTATGTGGTATATTTTTTGTTTGATCAGCAAAGAAAAGACATCAACGGTTATTCAATGCGTTATGTGGATTCTTATTTCAGATACTTTGCTTTTACAAAGAAACAAACTCAAATATCAGGAGCCAAAGTTCGTGCTGTATTCTCTCCCGAATATGAAGAATTACATAAAATAGAGATTAAAGACATCATACAGCATAATCAAGAAAATTCTTTTATACATAATACAAGTAAATGGTATCATACATTTGATGATTCTAAAATTGAAATCCTTAAAAAACTTTCCACCTTTGTTGCCTTGCTATGCGAATTAAAACCTGAAGTTGTCAGTGCGGATAAACCTCAGCGAAGAGCTCTAATGATAGAATCTTTTATAGAAGTCTATGATATTCACAGGCTTTTGGCGCATATATATTTTAATGAAATTAAATCTTACCCTCCAGCTATTGTAAGTCAGGAAGAAACAGGAAAAAGATATGAAAAAGACAGAAATGACTTTGATAAATATATTAAAACTCGTAAATATGAAGTAAATTTCATCTCGCTGGTTCTTAAAAAAATCAGTATCAATAAAGAGTATTCTTTACTCGGTGATGACAATATAGAAAGGTGGTCAAGGCAGATTATTGATAATTACATAGTAGAATTGAAAAAGTATGATAAAGAACATACTTTTTCCAGAAATAATCTTTATACAATCAGCCATGTGGCTGTATTAGACACAAATTATTGGATTAGGTCCTTTATGGATTATATTAAGGAATCTCCATATTTTATGGATTGGATAGCAAGAGTCGCATCCTATGAAAATAATATGTGTGATTGGAATGAGTTATTAAGACAACAACTTAATTTCCCACATTGGCAAAATCATGAAATTTGGAAACAAATCATTACTAATAGTAATTATAAAGAGACCCCTGTTTTAACGGATTTAATGGAAATATTAAATACAGACTTAAAGTCACAAAATAAATCTACGCATCCATATCTTGATTTTGTTGAAAGCTATTGGAAGAATAATGATATGTATAAATAAGATAGATGCAGAAAGCATTTTATACCCTCTATTTCTATCTACAATAGTAACACTATACTATATTGTTTCTATAATGTTCTTCCAGCAGCCTTTCCAAATCCGACTCCTTATAAAGTATCTTCCCTGCAAACTGCGTATAGGGAATAACTCTCCTGTCCCGATAGTCCTGTAAGGTGCGAGGGCTGATATACAGTCTCTCGCATACTTCTT
>OBHX01002620.1_pt1 | contig 13759 bp, 10 predicted proteins | sample 1519331 | NCBI WGS metagenome assembly OBHX01 (sample SAMEA2602897, study PRJEB22501) | metagenome
TCTTCGCCGTGCTCTTCGCGGTCATCGGCTTCGGCGCCGGTATGCTCGCGGAGTATCTCATCAATAACAGCCTGCTGCCGTTTCTCGTGACGTGCCTGGCTGCGTTTCTGCTCACGGCCTTCTGCCAGATGTTCCGCCTGTGGATCTTCCACGGCGCGTCGTTCTGGCGGCTGCTGGCCGTGGCGCTGGGGCAGAGCGTGCTCTCGCTGCCGCTCGCCATCCCGTATTACTATATCAGCCGTGCGTTTCACCGCCGGCGTGCCCTGCGCTGAGCCTGTCAGCGCGCCCGACCCCGAAAGGATCTTCGCCATGGAAAAACCCATCAAACCCGGCCGCGTCACCGCGCTCGCGTGCATCCTTATGCTGCTCGTGATCGTGTTCGTCGTCGCGCTCTATAAGCTGCAGATCGTCGATGGCAAGGCGTATTATGAGGAAAACCGCAACAGCGTCGCCAGCTCCCAGACCGTGGAGGCCGCGCGCGGCAGCATCCTCGACCGCTACGGCCACGTGCTCGTGTCGAACACAAGCTGCAATAACCTCGTCTTCAATCCCGACGACCTCTTCGAGCAGGACGATCCGAACGGCATCCTCCTGCAGATGGCGCGCACCGTCGCCGCCTGCGGCGACACGTATGTCGACGAGCTGCCGGTCACGGCCAAGCCCCCGTTCGAGTACACGGACATGAACGACACGCAGCGCACCCAGCTCAAGGGCTTCCTCAAATACGCCGGCCTCGACGAGGAGGCCACGGCCGTGGAGCTCATGAGCTACTGCCGCGAAAAGTTTGAGATCAACAACAACTATTCCGCGGCCGATATGCGCATCATCGCCGGCCTGCGCTACTCGATCAAGACGCGCTATATCGACAAGCTCTACCTGCCGGACTATGTCTTCGTTCAGGACGCGAGCATGGAGCTCATCACGTCGCTGAAGGAAAATAATGTCCCCGGCTTCGAGGTCACGGTGTCCTATACGCGCCAGTACCACACGAATCTCGCGGCGCACCTGCTCGGCTACACGGGCAAGATGAACGCCGAGGAATACACGACCTATAAGACCCAGGGCTACCCCATGAGCGCGACCGTCGGCAAGGACGGGGCGGAGCTCGCCTTTGAGAAATACCTCCACGGCACGGACGGCACGGCGATCGTGACGAAAAACGCCGCCGGCACCGTCACCGGCACGACCTATACCAAGGAGCCGGAGCCCGGCAATCAGGTCAGTCTCACCATTGACCTCGACCTGCAGTCGGCGGCGGAGCAGTCGCTGACCAAGGGCATCGAGAACATGAAGTCAAAATCCACGGAAAACAGCGATGCCGTCGGCGGCGGCGCGCTCGTGGCGGTCGACGTCGCCACCGGTCAGCCGCTGGCCATCGCAAACTACCCGACCTTCGACCTGCAGACGCTCTTCCAGAGCGAGGAGAACTACAAGGCTGTCTCCGAGGCGGACAACCAGCCGCTGTTCAACCGCGCGCTGCTCGGCCAGTATTCTCCGGGCTCGACGTTCAAGCCCTGCACGGCCATTGCCGGCCTGACCGAGGGCGTCATCACCACCGGCACGACCATCCAGTGCACCGGCACGTTCCGCAAGTATGAGGACACCGGCTACGCGCCCAAGTGCTGGATCGCCTCCTCCGGCACCACGCACGGCAATGACAATGTCACCGAGGCCATCCGCGACTCGTGCAACATCTTCTTCTACACCGTCGGCGACAGCCTGCCGATCGACACGCTCGCGCGCTATGCCGCGGCCTTCGGCCTCGGCGAGCACACCGGCATCGAGCTGCCGGAGAGCACCGGCCAGATGGCCACGGAGGCCGTGAAGAAAAAGCTCGAGAACACGAACTGGTATGTCGGCGACTCGCTGCAGGCGGCCATCGGCCAGTCGTACAGCCTGTTCACGCCGCTGCAGCTTTCGGAATACTGCGCCACGATCGCAAACGGCGGCACGCGCCCCAGCGCGTCCATCCTGAAATCCGTGCGCAGCTACGACGGCAGCGAGCTCATTTATGAAAACGAGGCCGAGGTGCTCAGCACCGTCGAGACCGGCGACTACAACTGGGCCGCCGTGCAAAAAGGCATGTACCCCGTCGCCAACGACACCGCCGGCAACGCTTACGTGTCCTTTGGCAGCTACGGCGTGAAGGTCGCCGCCAAGACCGGTACCGCCCAGCTCGGCGATAACCAGGTCAACAACGCCATTTTTATCTGCTACGCACCGTATGACAATCCCAAGGTCGCCGTGGCGGTCGTTGTGGAGCACGGCAGCGCCGGTGCTTCCATCGCCTCCATTGCGCGTGATTTTCTCGACGCATATTTTACCGTCAAGACCGTTGACACCGCCCCCGAGAGCGAGCTCTCGCTGCTGCGATGACGGCCGCTGACCAGAAAGAGAGGAGTTATCCATATGAACATTGCACTGATCGCTGACGACGGAAAAAAGGAACTCATGGTCCAGTTCTGCATCGCTTACTGCGGCATTCTGGCCAAGCACGAATTGTGCTCCACGTTTACGACCGGCCGGCTCATCTCCGAGGCCACCGGACTGAAGATCCGCACGTACCTGCACTCGGCGCAGGGCTGCCAGCAGCTCGACGCGCGCATCGCGTACAACGAGATCGACCTCGTGCTGTTTTTCTGCGACGCCGAGAGCGGCAACTTTGACGAGGTCAACCGCATGGCGCGCCTGTGCGACCAGCGGCAGATCCCGTTCGCCAGCAATGTGGCCACGGCCGAAGTGCTCATTCTGGGCCTGAACCGCGGCGACCTCGACTGGCGCGACATCGTCAACCCCAAGAAGAAATCGTAAGCCCGAAAGGAAACCAAGACATCATGGACAAGATCAAACCCCGCACACTGTCCGGCTTCATGGAGCTGCAGCCGGACAAGCAGGTGCAGATGGACAAAATGCGCGCCGTTCTGGCCGAGACCTACGCCCGCTATGGCTTCACCCCGCTCGACACGCCCGCGATCGAGGCGGCCGAGGTGCTGCTGGCCAAGGGCGGCGGCGAGACGGAAAAGCAGATCTACCGCTTCACGAAAGGCGAGAGCGATCTCGCGCTGCGCTTTGACCTCACTGTGCCGCTGGCAAAGTACGTCGCGGCCAATTACGGCCAGCTCACGTTCCCCTTCCGCCGCTACCAGATCGGCAAGGTCTGGCGCGGCGAGCGCGCGCAGCGCGGCCGCTTCCGCGAGTTCTATCAGGCGGACATCGACATCATCGGTGACGGTGCGCTCGATATCCTCAACGAGGCCGAGATCCCGGCCATCATCTACGACACGTTCACCCGCCTCGGCCTGCACCGCTTCCGCATCCGCGTGAATAACCGCAAGGTGCTCAACGGCTTTTTCGCCATCCTCGGCCTGAGCGAGCAGGCGGGCGATGTGCTGCGCACCATCGACAAGCTCGACAAGATCGGCGCGGACAAGGTGCGCGCGCTGCTCACCGATACCTGCGGCGTCACGGCAGAGCAGGCGGACGAGATCCTGCGCTTCATCGCCTGCCCGGGCACGAGCGCGGACAAGCTTGCCTTCCTCGAGCAGTACCGCGGCCGGAACGAGACGTTTGACACCGGCCTCGACGAGCTGCGCACCGTCGTGGGCTACCTGCCCGCGTTCGGCGTCCCGGAGGAGAACTTCGAGCTCGACCTCACGATCGCGCGCGGCCTCGATTACTACACCGGCACGGTGTACGAGACCGTCCTGCTCGACCATCCCGAGGTCGGCAGCATCTGCTCCGGCGGCCGCTATGACGACCTCGCGGGGTATTATACGAACAAGTCCCTGCCCGGCGTCGGCATCTCCATCGGCCTGACGCGTCTGTTTTACATCCTGCAGGAGCAGAACATGATCTCCGACGCCGTGCTCACCGCCCCGGCGGACGTGCTCATCCTGCCGATGACGGACGATCTGTCCGCCGCCGTGTCGCTGGCGTCCATGCTGCGTGCCGGCGGTCTGCGCGTGCAGCTTTACAGTGAGAAGAAAAAGTTCAAGGCCAAGATCGGCTATGCCGACAAGCTCGGTATCCCGTTCGTGATCTTCCTCGGCGAGGATGAGATCGCGCAGAATGTCTGCGCGCTCAAGAACATGGACACCGGCGAGCAGGAGGCCGTGACGCAGGCCGCCGCGCTCGAGACCATCCGCGCGGAGATCGCGCGGCGCACCGCCGGTGCGATCCTGCGCGAGCAGTGATCCGGTCAATCCACCGCCGCCGCACCGCCGGAGGCGATATTCGATAGAAAGAAAGGGAATCAGGAGTATGTTTCAGTCCCGCACACACACTTGCAACGAGCTGCGGCTCGAAAACGTCGGCGAGCAGGTCCGCATCGTCGGCTGGATGGAAAACGTCCGCGAGGTCGGACAGAATTTTGCCTTTGTCGTCGTCCGTGATTTTTACGGCACGACGCAGGTCGTCATTGAGACCGAGGATATGATGAAGCTCGTCAAGCCTCTCAACAAGGAGTCCACGATCGCCGTTGAGGGCGTCGTGCGCGAGCGCGCGAGCAAAAACCCCAAGCAGCCCACCGGCGACATTGAGCTCGTGCCCACCAAGATCGAGGTGCTCGGCCGCTGCCGCTACAATGAGCTGCCATTCGAGATCAACCGCAGCCGCGACGCCGACGAGGCGCTGCGCCTGAAGTACCGCTATCTCGACCTGCGCAACCCCGCCGTGAAGCAGAACATCATCCTGCGCTGCCAGGTGGTGGCCGCGCTGCGCGCCGCCATGACCGCGCACGGCTTTCTCGAGATCACCACGCCCATCCTCACGGCGTCCAGCCCCGAGGGCGCGCGCGACTATCTTGTGCCGGCGCGCAAGCACCCCGGCAAGTTCTACGCCCTGCCGCAGGCGCCGCAGCAGTTCAAGCAGCTGCTCATGACGGCGGGCTTCGACCGCTATTTCCAGATCGCCCCCTGCTTCCGGGACGAGGACGCCCGCGGCGACCGCAGCCCCGGCGAATTCTATCAGCTCGACATGGAGATGGCCTTTGCCACGCAGGACGATGTGTTCGCGGTGCTCGAGGACGTGCTCCCGCCGATCTTCGCCAAGTACGGCAAGTACAACGTCGCGTCCGAGGCGCCCTTCCGCCGCATTTCCTACCGCGACGCGATGGACACCTACGGCTCGGATAAGCCCGACCTGCGCATTGACCTGACCGTGCAGGACATGACGGCGCTCGTCGCCGGCAGCGACTTTGCGCCCTTCGCCGCAGGCAACACCGTCAAGGCCGTCGTCGTGCCCGAGTGCACGCTTGCGCGCAAGGCCGTCGACAAGCTCTGCGCTGACGTGGAGGTGCAGGCCGGCAGCAAGCCCTACTGGTTCAAGGTCGACGAGCAGGGCAATTTCTCCGGCGGCATCGCAAAGTTCCTCACGGACAAAACCGCCGAGATCACGGCGGCGCTCGGCCTCAAGCCTGGCTGCTTCGTCGGCGTGACAGCCGGCAAAAAGACCGCCGCGCAGAAGACGGCGGGCGTGCTGCGCGCGAAGCTCGGCGCGGCCGTGCCTGGGCACATGGACACCGAGCGGTACGAATTTTGCTGGATCGTCGACTTCCCCATGTACGAGATCGGCGAGGAATCCGGCGAGCTGGAGTTCTGCCACAACCCGTTCTCGATGCCGAACGGCGGCCTCGAGATCCTCGAAAAGGCCGAGCGCGGCGAGGTCGATCCGCTCGACATCTACGCCTACCAGTACGACCTCGTGTGCAACGGCGTCGAGCTCAGCTCCGGCGCGGTGCGCAATCACGACCCCGAGATCATGGTCAAGGCGTTCGAGCTCGTGCGCCTCGGCGAGGACGATGTCAAGGCCAAGTTCCCGGCCATGTACAACGCCTTCTGCTACGGTGCGCCCCCGCACGCCGGCATCGCCCCGGGCGTGGACCGCATGGTCATGCTCCTCGCGGGCGAGGACTGCATCCGCGAGATCATTCCCTTCCCCATGAACAAGAACGCTCAGGACGTCATGATGGGCGCGCCCGGCACCGTCGAGCCGCACCAGCTTGAGGAGCTGCACATCGCCGTCGTCGGCGACACGGAGCCCGATACCGAAGCGTGACCCAAAACGATGCGACGGTGCCCCGGCGTTCGGCCGGGGCTCGTCCGTGAAAGAAGGCGAGCGGCTTGCTGTCCAAAATCCAGTCCCTCGGCTGCCGGGGCGGGACCGGCCACGCGGGCCGCGTGGAGGGCCCCCGGTCCCACGGCCCGCCCGGGGTTGGTATCCTCGGCCTGCCCGAGTGGGCCGTCCAGGAGGGCCGGCGAGCGCGGCGCCAGGCCCGCAAGACCAACGGCATGAAAGTTCCGGTCAGCCGCCTGACGGTGAACCTCGCCCCGGCGGACACGCGCAAGGCCGGCACGCTCTATGACCTGCCGGTGCTGCTGGGCATCCTGTGCGCCACGGGGGAGATCCGCCAGCCGCCGGCCACGGCGGCGTTTCTCGGCGAGGTCAGCCTCGCGGGGGAGGTGCGCCCCGTCACCGGCGCGCTCACGATGGCGCTCGCGGCCGAGCAGATCGGCCTCAAGGAGCTCTATGTCCCGGCGGGCAACGCGGCCGAGGCCGCCTTTGCCGACCGCGTGACCGCCTACCCGGGCGAGAACATCGCCCCACTCGTGCACCACCTGCGCGGGGACAGGCGCATCGCGCCAAAGACAGCGCCGCGGCTCGAGACCGAGCCGCGCTTCCCGGTCGATTTTGCCGAGGTCAAGGCGCAGGAGAACGTCAAGCGCGCGCTCGAGGTGGCCGCCGCCGGCGGGCACAACATCCTGCTCATCGGCCCGCCGGGCGCGGGTAAGTCCATGCTCGCCAAGCGCCTGCCGACCATTCTGCCCGCGATGAACCGCGCCGAAATGATCGAGACCACGCAGGTCTATTCCGTCCTCGGCCTCACGACGCCGGATGACCCCGTCGTGCGTACCCGGCCGTTTCGCGCGCCGCACCACACGGTGTCGAACGTCGCCATGTCCGGCGGCGGCAGCGCGCTGCAGCCGGGTGAGATGAGTCTGGCGGACAACGGCGTGCTCTTTCTCGACGAGCTGCCGGAGTTTTCGCCCGCCGTGCTCGAGACGATGCGCCAGCCGCTCGAGGACGGCAGCATCACCATCTCGCGCGCGAACGGCTCCGTGACGTATCCGAGCCGCTTCATGCTCGTGTGCGCCATGAACCCCTGCAAGTGCGGCTGGTATGGGCATCCTTCTGGCCGCTGCCGCTGCTCGCCGCGCGACGTGCGCCGTTACCATGCGCGCGTGTCCGGCCCGCTGCTCGATCGTATCGACATCATCGTCGAGGTCCCGGCGCTGGAGTTCGACGAGCTCACCGAGCCGTCGGCCGGAGAGCCGTCGCGCGCCATCCGCGCGCGCGTCAACGCCGCCCGCGCCGTGCAGCGCGCCCGCTACGGGGACGACACCACCACGACGAACGCCCACATGGGCCCGCGTGCGCTCGCGGAGTTCTGCGCGCTCTCGCCCGAGTGCGAGCAGCTCATGCACCAGGCGTTTGACAGCATGGCCCTCACCGCCCGCAGCTATGACCGCATCCTGCGCGTCGCGCGCACGATCGCCGATCTCGACGGAGCGCAGACCATCGGCCTTGCGCACCTGGCCGAGGCCATCCAGTACCGCACGTATGACTTTTCCGTCGCCGAGCCGTGAGCCCGGCCCGACAGAAGGGAGCTTCCTCATGTACAACAATAACTACAACTACAACCCCAACTGGTATCAGCCGCCCGGCCCGCAGCCCGGCAAGCATGAGGCCACCGTTGCCATGGTGCTCGGCATCGTCTCGTGCGCGCTGCTCATCTTCGGCTACACGGCGCTCGGCTCGATCGTCACGGGCATCATCGGCCTGATCTATGCCTCCCGCGCCAAGAGCCTCGGCTTCAACGGCACGCCGCGCACCGTCGGCTATGTCTGCTCGCTCATCGGGCTCATCCTCGGCGTGCTCGTGTGCCTGGCCATCGTGTGGCTCGGCGCGTGGTCGATCGGCATGTTCATCACGCTCGTCGAGCGCTGCCTGTGATATCCTGAAAGAAAAGGAACGAACGATTTATGAAGGATCTGCTGCTCTGTAAGCCCGGAGAAATTTTTCTCAAGGGCCTCAACAAGCACTATTTTGAAGAGAGGCTGGTCGCAAACGTCAAGCGCCGCCTCAAGCCCATCGGCCACTTCCGCGTGACATATCTGCAGTCGGCGCTGTACATCGAGGCCGCCGACGACGCGGCTGACCTCGACGCGGCGTATGACGCCGTGCGCAAGGTGTTCGGCATTGCGACGATCACGCGCGCGGCCGCCTGCGAGAAGGACAAGGACGCCATCACGGCGCTTGCCAAGTCATACCTGCACGACGCGATGACGGCGGCGCACAGCTTCAAGGTGGAGACCAAGCGCTCGGACAAGCGCTTTCCCATGACGAGCATCGAACTGTCGCAGTATGTCGGCGGCGAGCTCGCCGAGGCGTTTCCCGATACGGTCGTCGACGTGCACGACCCGGAGCTGACCGTGCGCCTCGAGGTGCGCGAGCAGGCGGCGTATGTCCACGCGCAGGCCGTCGAGGCGGCGGGCGGCATGCCCGTCGGCTGCAACGGCGCGGCCGTGACGCTGCTGTCCGGCGGCATCGACAGCCCCGTGTCCTCGTACATGATCGCAAAGCGCGGCGTGCGCCTCGTCCCCGTGCACTTTTTCTCCTTCCCGTACACGTCGGAGCTCGCCAAGGAGAAGGTTCTCTCGCTGGCCAAAGAGCTCACGGCCTACACCGGCCGCATGACGCTGCAGATTGTGCCCTTCACGCACATTCAGGAGGAGATCCGCCGCGCCTGCCCGGAGGAATACTTCACGCTCATTATGCGCCGGTTCATGATGCGCATCGCCGAGGACATCGCCGCGCACAACGAGTGCAAGGCCATCGTCACCGGCGAAAATCTCGGCCAGGTCGCCAGCCAGACCATGGAGGCCATGGCCTGCACGCAGGACGTGACGCACTTGCCCGTGCTCCAGCCGCTCATCGGCATGGACAAGCGCGATATCGTGAAGATCGCGCGCGAGATCGGCACATTTGACACATCCATCCTCCCGTATGAGGATTGCTGCACGGTCTTCACCCCGCGCCACCCCAAGACCCGCCCGACCGTGGCGGAGGTCGCGGAGGCGGAGTCTGCGCTCGACATCGACGCGCTCGTGCACGAGGCAGTGGACGGAATTGAAAGGATCCGGATCGATTTATGAATGCAGAACTCATTGCCGTCGGCACCGAACTGCTCCTCGGCGACACCATCAATACCGACGCGGCCGCGGTCGCGCGCCTGCTCTCGGAGCTGGGCATCAACGTCTACTGGCAGACCGTCGTCGGCGATAACCGCGCGCGGCTCGAGCAGGCGGTGCAGCTTGCCCGCACGCGCGCCGACCTCATCATCACGACCGGCGGCCTCGGCCCGACGTGCGACGACCTGACCAAGGAGGTCGTGGCCGGCGCGTTCGGCATCCCGCTCGAGCTCAACAAGGCCGAGGAGGAACGCCTGCGCGGCCTGTACCGCGAGCGTCACACCTACATGACGGAAAATCACCTGCAGCAGGTCATGCTGCCGCGCGGCTGCACTGTGCTGCAAAACGACTGGGGCACAGCCCCGGCCTGCGCGTTTGAGGCCGACGGCTGCCTCGTCATCATGCTGCCCGGCCCGCCGCTGGAGTGTGAGCCGCTGCTGCGCTACCGCGTGCGCCCGTTTCTCGCCGCGCGCGGGGATGGGATCATCGTCTCGCACAGCGTCAAGATCTTCGGCATCGGCGAGGGCACGATGGAGTACCAGCTGCGCGACCTCATGAACGAGATGCAAAATCCGACGCTCGCGCCCTATGCCAAGGAGGGCGAGTGCCTCGTGCGCGTCACGGCCAAGGCTGCCACGGAGGCCGAGGCCGAGACCATGATCGCCCCGTGCCTCGCGCGCGTGCAGCGCGAGCTCGGCGCCTTTGCCTACGGCGTCGACACGCCGAATATCGAGACGTGCGCGGCTGAGCTCCTGCTCGCGCAGCACAAGACCATTGCCGTGGCCGACAGCTGTACCGGCGGCCTGCTCGGCGACCTGCTCACGAATGTGCCGGGTGCGTCGGCCGTGTTTGCCGGCGGCATCATCGCCTATAACGACGAGACCAAGACCCGCCTGCTGGATGTCGACCCCGCGCTCATCGCGCGCTGCGGCGCCGTCAGCCCCGAGGTCGCGGCCGCGATGGCCGAGCATGTGCGCGCCGCTTTCGGCACGGACCTCGGCCTGAGCATCACGGGCCTTGCCGGCCCGGATGGCGACGGTGTGCACACCGTCGGCACGCTCTTCGTGGCCCTCGCCACGCCGGACGGCACGTTCCACCGCACGCTGCACAAGGACAAGTGGGGGCGCGTGCGCATCAAGCACGCGGCGGCCAACCACGCCTTCGACATGTTGCGGCGCTACCTCACCGGCCTGCCGGTGGAGATGGAGGAAAACCGCTGACGCCATCATCTGCTTTTTCTGCGGCCGGGGCAGCTGTCCCGGCCGCGTTGTGACCCATGCATGATTTGAGAAACCGGAGAATGCCTATGAACATTACCGTTGCCGGTGTGGGCTATGTCGGCCTGGCGCAGGCGGTGCTGCTCGCGCAGCACAACGCCGTCACCGCCGTGACCACGACCCCCGCCAAAGCCGAACAGATCAACCGCGGCGTCTCGCCGATCGTCGACGCCGAGATCACAGACTTCCTGCGCACGAAGCCGCTGACGCTCACGGCGACCGTGGACGCCGAGCGGGCCTACCGCACGGCCGACGTGGTCATCATCGCCACGCCGACGGACTATGACCCCGAGCGCAACCTCTTCAACACCTCGACCGTCGAGGCGGTGCTCACGCTCGTCGGCCGGGTCAACCCCGGCGCACTCGTGGTCATCAAGTCCACGGTGCCGGTCGGCTATACGGAGCGCATCGTGGGCAGGTTTTGCTGCGCGCGGCTGCTGTTCTCGCCGGAGTTTCTGCGCGAGGGCAGGGCGCTGTATGATAACCTGCACCCGAGCCGCATCGTGGTCGGCCGCCCGCACGGCGGCACGGCGACGGAGGCGGACGCGCGCCGGTTCGCGTCTCTGCTGCAGCAGGGCGCGGCGGAGCGCGACATCCCCACGCTCTACCCGAACGCAACGGAGGCCGAGGCCATCAAGCTCTTTGCCAATACGTATCTCGCTGTGCGCGTGAGCTACTTCAATGAGCTCGATACCTATTGTGAGCTCAAGGGGCTCGACACGCGCCAGGTCATCGACGGCGTGTGCCTTGACCCGCGCATCGGCGCACATTACAACAATCCGTCGTTCGGCTACGGCGGCTACTGTCTGCCGAAGGACACGCGCCAGCTGGTGGCGAACTTCGGTGACATTCCGAACCGCATCATCAGCGCCGCCGTCACGGCCAATGACGAGCGCAAGGATCACATCGCCCGTCAGATCCTGCAAAGGGCGGCGGGCGGCGTCGTCGGCGTGTACCGCCTGACGATGAAGGCGGACTCCGACAATTTCCGCGAGTCGAGCATCCGCGGCGTTATCGAGCGGCTGCGCCGCGCGGGCGCGAGCGTCGTCATCTATGAGCCGACGCTCAAGGCGGCCGCCTTCGACGGCCTGCCGGTGATCGCGTCGCTGACGGAATTCAAGCGCATGGCGGCCGTTATTGTTGCCAACCGCACCGAGTCCGCGCTCGACGACGTGCCGGAGAAGGTATACACCCGCGACCTGTACCGCAGAGACTGAAAAGGGAGGCACAGACGATGAAAGGCATCATCCTCGCCGGTGGCTCCGGCACGCGGCTGTACCCGCTCACGCGGGTCACGTCCAAGCAACTGCTGCCCGTGTACGACAAGCCCATGATCTATTACCCGCTCTCGACGCTCATGCTCGCGGGCATCCGCGACATCCTCATCATCTCGACGCCCGACGATACCCCGCGTTTCGAGCGCCTGCTCGGCGACGGCAGCCAGTTCGGCATCCGCCTGTCCTACGCGGTGCAGCCGCACCCGGACGGGCTCGCGCAGGCGTTTCTGATCGGGGCAGACTTCATCGGCGGCGACACGTGCGCCATGATCCTCGGCGACAATATTTTCTACGGCAACCGCTTTCGCAGCAACCTGTGCGAGGCGGTCGCAAATGCCGAGGCGGGCTATGCCACGATCTTCGGCTACCACGTCAAAGACCCGGAGCGCTTCGGCGTTGTGGAGTTTGACCAGGACAAGCGCGTGCTGTCCGTGGAGGAAAAGCCGGCGCACCCACGCTCGAACTACTGCGTCACGGGCCTGTATTTTTACGACAACCGCGTCGTGGACATGGCACGGCAGGTGCGCCCGTCCGCGCGCGGCGAGCTGGAGATCACGGATCTCAACCGGCTCTATCTTGATGCCGACCGGCTGAAGGTGCAGCTGCTCGGCCGCGGTTTTGCCTGGCTCGACACCGGTACGGTCGAGAGCCTCATGGACGCGGCGGTCTTTGTCCAGACGGTGCAGAACCGCCAGGACGTGATCATTTCCGCGCCGGAAGAGGTGGCCTATCACATGGGCTGGCTCACGAAGGCGCAGCTGTTGGCCGCCGCTGCGCGCTATGACCACTCGCCCTACGGCACGCACCTGCGCGCGGTCGCGGAGGACAAACTTGTGTTTGAGAGGGAGCTGCATGACTAGATTTGTCACGGGCGGCGCCGGCTTCATCGGCGCAAACTACCTGTTTTATCTGCGTGAGCACTATCCGGACGACCGACTCGTGTGCATCGACAAGCTCACCTATGCCGGCGACCTCTCCACGCTCGCGCCGCTGCTCGGGCAGCCGAACTTCCGCTTTGCCAAGGTGGACATCTGCGACCGGGAGGCGGTCTACGGCCTGTTTGAAGAAGAACATCCCGACGTGGTCGTGAACTTCGCGGCCGAGAGCCATGTGGATCGCTCAATCGCCGACCCGTCGCTGTTTCTGCAGACGAACATCATCGGCACGTCCGTGCTCATGGATGCCTGCCGCAAATACGGCAATGTGCGCTTTCATCAGGTCTCGACCGACGAGGTCTATGGCGACCTGCCGCTCGACCGGCCGGATCTACTGTTCACCGAGCAGACGCCACTGCACACCAGCTCACCCTACAGCAGTTCCAAGGCCGCGGCCGATCTGCTGGCGGGGGCGTACGGGCGCACGTACGGCCTGCCGGTCACGATCTCGCGCTGCTCGAATAACTACGGGCCGTATCAGTTCCCGGAAAAGCTCATCCCGCTCATGATCGTAAATGCCCTCGCGGACCGGCCGCTGCCGGTGTACGGCCGGGGGCTGAACGTGCGCGACTGGCTGTATGTCGGCGACCACTGCCGGGCCATCGACCTTGTGGTCAACCACGGCCGCATCGGCGAGGTGTACAACATCGGCGGCCACAACGAGATGCGCAACATCGACATCGTGCGCCTGATCTGCCGCAAGCTCGGCAAGCCCGAGCGCCTCATCACCTACGTCGCCGACCGGCAGGGGCACGACCTGCGCTATGCCATCGACCCCACGAAGATCCACACGGAGCTCGGCTGGCTGCCGGAGACGCGCTTTGCCGACGGCATCGGCCGGACGATCGACTGGTACCTCGCGCACCGTTCCTGGTGGGAGGAGATCCTCAGCGGGGCTTACCGCACCGGCTATGAACGGCTGTGCGGCGGCAGCCCCACGCCGTGAGCGCCAAGATCCAAAAACCGCAGGCCCCGGAGCGCGCTCCGGGGCCTGCGGTATTCTTTATTCGGTCTCCACGTTT
>OBHX01002630.1_pt1 | contig 13706 bp, 20 predicted proteins | sample 1519331 | NCBI WGS metagenome assembly OBHX01 (sample SAMEA2602897, study PRJEB22501) | metagenome
GGAGGGGAAGATTAGTGTGTGTTGTGTCTTTTTTTTTTCATATTTTTGTGGCGGTGCCGCGTCCTCCCCCCCCACCAACACAAATGATGTTGTGGGTGTGGGGGACGCGGGGATGCGATAAAAGTTCTTGCCTTTTCGGGGGGGGAAAATCACCGCCGTACCAGATGAAATCCGTGATCTCAAGATCGGAGCCCTTGATGCCTTCCAGGAGCGCATCTTTTGTTTTTTCCATGGCTGTTTTACCGCCGATCACGACTGCCTTTTTTCCATAGTTTCTTGCGACGTATGGAAGTTCCTTGTAACAATTTTCACCGATGGAGTAATTAGGAAGATATACACTGTAACTCATTTGCTTCTGCCTTTCTTGTTGTGAGCTGACAAATATCCGGAAAAGGCGATACCTGTCAGGTTGTGGGGGTAACTGTTAGAGGATAGAATAAACTGTCCAGAAGCGTTACGGTTGATAGTAGAGTTTTGTCATCAAAATGGATAACTTATCAATATTATAGGCGTTTGAAAAAATAATTCAAGATGTTCTTAATTTATGTCCTTTAAATTTTCCTGCCATTGCACATCACATTGTGCTACTGCAGAAAACCAATGCATGTATGATCATGATTATGCACGAGGAGTGTGAGAGAAATAAGAAGATGCCAGATAGTTTCTAACTGTTCCAGCGGATTTTGAAAATAAGGAATATTTGAGCAGGAAAAAAAGTTCACAATTAATTCACAAAAAATTAGCACTCACCTCTTGACAGTGCTAATAATATGTGTTATAGTACATGCAGAACAAAGGAAGAGAGAAAGAAATCAAAGGGATGCAAAAAGTCCTGGAGATTTTCAGAATCTCCCAGACAATAGATTTCAGATATTCTGATTGGAGGAATGATTTATGTATATGCCGAGTATTTTTGGAGAGAGTTTATTTGATGATATGTTCCCGTTTGATGACAGCTTCTTTACTTCTAAGAAGAATCCGCTGTATGGAAAGAATGCTTCGAGAGTTATGAAAACTGATATCAAGGAGAATGAAGGTTCCTACGAACTGGACATCGATCTTCCGGGATTCAAGAAAGATGAGATCACTGCAGAATTGAAAGATGGTTATCTGACCGTCAGCGCTGCTAAGGGTCTTGATAAGGATGAGGAAGATAAGAAAGGTCATTATATCCGTCAGGAGCGTTATTCCGGAGCAATGAGCAGAACCTTCTATGTTGGTGAAGATGTAAAGCAGGAAGATATCAAGGCTAAATTTGAAAATGGTATCTTAAGCCTGTCCGTTCCGAAACCGGTTGAGCAGAAGAAGGTTGAAACTTCTAAGCGTATTGCGATCGAAGGTTAAGGAAGCGCGGCAGACAGTGAAAGTTGCCTGCGGTGTATGGTATCAATGAAAATAACCTGTAGCTGAAAAGGACCGTTGCCTTTACAGAGAGATCTGTGGGGCAGCGGTCCTTTTTTTTGTAACAGGAAATTCATAGGAAGTTCCTGTTACATAAAAAGGCACTGACGTGCCCCAAATGCGCACTCGCGCGAAGATGCAGATTGTCGCAAGCGCCTGCGCGTGGCGCGAGAATGTGCCAAGGCACATTCTTTTATATAAAAGGTACAGCTGCACATTATTGGTTTATGTATCCGTTTATGATAGAATGGTAATAGATAAAAAGCTGGCATTTATGAGCGGTGTGAGCTATGGTGCTTTAAAAAGATTTGAATTGAGGAACGAAAAGTGTCAGGGAAGAGAGAAATAAACGGAGTTTTTATGATCCCGTTCGGACTTGTGGCGGGATTTGCAGACGGGCAGGAGATCCGGATCACGGAGCTTGCGGAACATGGATTTTGTTTTCGGACATTGGATGAGATCCGCGAAGTGAAGAACTTTCGGATCTGTTTTTATGATGGGTTCAACATGATGAAGACTGGGAATCAGGAGAGGAAAAGCGCGGATCCGTATACGGAAGTTGAGATCCATTCGTTTGAGATGGAAGTGCGTGTGGAAGATGGACCGGGGATTCCGGTATATGAGTATTCGGTGTTTGTGGAGCAGGAGAAATACCGGGAATGCGCCGGAAGCATGATCCTTTGGTATGATAGATTTGTGCGGCTGAAGCTGGAGTGCGAGGACGGGGAACTTGCAATGGCGCTTACCGGGTATCCGGCAAAAAAGGATGAACAGTTTGCGGAGAATTTCATTGAACAGAAAAAAGAGTGGTTCGGTGAAGGAGAAGACAGGGCGAGGCTGGAAACGCGAATCGAAAATCAGTCAGGTATAAGGGAAAATTGCATCGCAGCAGGAGATTTTGAACTCAAAGAATACAAAGAACATAAAGAATACAAAGAATATAAAGAGCAGGAATGGAAGAATATCGAAGTTGCTGTGGAATTGGACCGTCCGGAGCTTTATGAGCGGTATTTATCCATGAAATTCCGCGATTTTATGGACTGGTACTGGAACGTGAATGGGGCTAAAGAGCTGGGAAAACGAATGCCGGTTCCAGAGCGGATCTATGTGGGAAATGCCTTCTGCCATCTGCTGTTTCCTGAAAAACGGCAGTTGTTTGAGATCTTTAAAAAGGCAAAGTCGGAAGATCTGGCTGTGACAGTTACATTTTCATATCTGCGGGAATTTATGCTGAAACCGGTGGAAAAACTGTTGGATGAGCTGGAAGAGTGGTGCAGAAACCGGGAGACATTTCTGGAGATCGCGGCAAACGACTGGGGTCTGCTGGAGCTTTTGAGAGAGCGGAAGGAATGGAAGGAAGAAAAAGAAGTTCTTGTGCCGTGTATGGGGACTCTGTTAAATAAAAGAAAAAAGGATCCACGGATGGGATACAAGCAGGGAGAGACAGGATATTTTCGGGAGAACAGCCTGAATGCGGAATTTTACCGGACGTATCTGAGGGACACGTTCGGGATCCGGCGGTACGAGTGGGAGTCCTGCGGATACAGGCAGCAATTTCCGGAAGGAAAGAACAGCATCCACGTTCCGTTTTATCAGACGAACACCTCCCAGTATTGCACGCTGTATGCTGTGTGTAAAAATGGAGAGCGGGGAAAGCAGGAATTGCCGGAATCGTGTCCGGGATATTGCAGAGAAAAAGTCTTTCTGTATCCGAAGCATTTGAAGATGGTGGGGCGGTATAATTCGCTCTTTGCGCTGGATGGGAGTGCAGTTTCTGGAATGGCGGATACAGAAGGTTGGAAAGAGAAAAGAATTGATAGAATCGTAGTAAATTTACTGTAACTAATATGCAATTAAAAATAGCAGATAGTCAGAATTGTACTTGTGAAAAAAGAAACGAAATGTGGCAGGTGCGAACTTTCAGAAGTTGAGAAGCTGAGTTTAAGGAGAAATACAATGAAGATCACGGCGGGACTTGGATCCATCGATGAATATGTGCGGTACGTCGAGGCCGGGGCAGATGAGTTTTTCTGCGGATACGTACCTTATGAATGGAATAAAAAATACGGAACGGTTCTGCCGCTGAATCGTCGCGAGGTTCTTGGCATCAACGTGCAGATCGGGGCGGAGAGTGAGCTGAGGATTCTGGCGGCGCTGGTGAGAAAATATGGGAAGCCGGTACATCTGACATTTAATTCCCTTTATTATACACCGGAGCAGTACCTGGAGATCGCGGATGTCCTTCACCGGTGTACGGAGCTTGGATTTTCAAGCTTTATTATCGCGGATCCGGCGCTGCTGATCTACCTGAAAAATAATGGGATCCGCTGTGAGATCCATCTGAGTGGGGAGACGGCAGAGGTAAACAGCCGGATGATAGATGTATTTGACCGCTTGGATGTCAGTCGGCTTATCTTTCACAGGAAGAACAGCTTCGCAGACATGGAGTCGGTGATCCGGCATGAGAAGGAAAAGGGCAGCAGGGGCGTATATGAATTTGAGGCATTTGCACTGAACGAGCTCTGTCAGTTTTCGGGGGCGTTCTGTAATTCCCTGCACTGCGACGAGATGGGGCATCTGTGCCGGGTACCGTATAAGATAGGAAAAGTTAAAAGAAATAGAGAGAAAAAAGAAGAAGGTTCAGAAACGGAGAAGCTGGTCTCACGGACGGAGAACACAGTGAAGGATGCGAATGATGAACGAAGCGCAGATAAACCGAACGAAGAGTATGAGGAACGAAGATATGATTCCGACGGCTATCTCTGCGGTGCGACAGGCTGTGGACTCTGCGCACTGTATCGGCTGCGACAGGCCGGAATCACCCATTTGAAGCTTGTGGGGCGTGGAAATTATGTGGATTTTATGGAAAAGGATATCCGGAACCTGAAGACAGCTCTGGATATCCTTGAGCATGTGGATACGGAAGAGGAATATATCAGGGATATGAAGCGAATGTTGTTTCCGTATGGATGCAGCGGACTGTGTTATTATAGAGAAACGGAATCGGTTGCCGGGAAGACAATTTAAATACAGTGTCCAGGAACCGGGATTGGGAACCGTATTAACACTCGATGGCTACCTTGATCACACCGTCCATCTTATTTTCAAAGAGGGTGTATGCTTCTTCGATCCTGTCTAACGGGTATGTATGTGTGATAAGCGGTTCCGTATTCAGTCTGCCCTCTGCGATCAGCCGCAGTATTTCCTCACAATTGCAGCCGTCTACACCGCCGGTCTTGAACGTGAGGTTCTTGCCGTACATATCCGGCAGCGGCAGTGTCTGAGCCTTGTCATAAAGAGCAACGACCGTCACGACCGCATTTGGTCTTGCACATTCCCATGCAAGGCGAAACGTGGATTCGGCTCCTGCAACTTCGAGAACGACATCTGCTCCGCCATGGTCACTGTTGGCACGAACATAATCTGCACAAGCTTCGGGTGATACGGTAAGGATTTCCGGATAGTGCTCATGGATAAAGCGGATACGGCCTTCGTCTTTTTCACAGACGATGATACGTTTCGGATTCTTCAGCATGACACAGAGCAGCGTACAGATGCCCGTAGGTCCGGCTCCGATGATCAATACCGTATCCTCCTCTTTGATCTCAGAAATACGAGCTGCCCAGAAACCGGTGGCAAGAACATCTCCGACCAGCAATGCCTGACGGTCTGTAACATGATCCGGGATTTTATTTAACCCCTGATCTGCAAACGGTACACGAACATATTCTGCCTGTCCGCCATCGATCCGGCATCCGAGAGCCCAGCCGCCATTCTGATCGGTGCAGTTGTTTACATAACCATGCCTGCAGAAAAAACATTCCCCGCAGAAGGTTTCCACGTTTACCGTGACTCTGTCACCGGGCTTCACATTCGTTACGGCGCTGCCGATATCTTCAACAATACCGACCATTTCATGTCCGACAGTTATACCTGGCACTGCGCGGGGGACACTTCCGTGTTTAATGTGCAGGTCACTTGAGCAGATGCTGGCGAGCGTTACCTTTACAATGGCATCCCGTTCATCTATAAGAACCGGCTTCGGTTTTTCCATTAATTCAAATTTTCCTTTGGAAACATAAGTATATGTCTGCATTTTTATCCATCACTTTCTTCTTTATTTATTGATTCTTTTATCTCGGTCGAGAAGACGCCCGCATTTTTTAGTGGTGAGTAACAGCAAATTTGTCTCGGTGGGAGTCAGGTCTCCGACTTGAATCATGTCTTTGGTGGGCCCAGGGGCAAAAGTATTCCTACAGACAAGCCTGCGTCGGACTTCGGACCGCATGATCTTAGTCTTATATTATAGCACTTATCTGCACGGATAGATACAAAATTCCCTTTCCGGATCCGGAAAGGGAATAGATTAGATGTTGCTCCTGTCTGCAATGAAATGCAGTGTGAAGGATATCTCTAATATAAAGAAGCAATGATTTTTACACACTGATCGATTCCGAGCACACCGCTGTTGAGTGTCAGATGATAATTCTGCGCATATCCCCATTTCATGTCGGTATAGAACCGGTGATATGCGGCACGGCGTTTATCCTTATCGCGCAAGCGTTCCTCCGGGGACTGTTCCCGTTCTCCATAAACCTCGACGATGCGCCGGGCACGGAAATCCATATCTGCGTGGATAAAGACCTTCAGGCAGTCGGCCTTATCCTGTAAAATGTAATCAGCACAGCGTCCAACAATTACACAGGGGCCTTTTTGTGCAAGCTCCGTGATGACCTTATATTGATGCTCCCACAGAATATCTTCATTTGTGGGGCCAAATAAGCGGTTTGAAAATGCAGATGAGAGGAAGCTGCCGGGCGTATATTCACCGGCTTCCTTTACATACTCCGGTGTAAAACCGGTTTCTTTTACCATTTCCTGAATGATCTCTGCATCATAGCAGGGGATGCCCAGCTGTTCTGCCACTTTTTTTCCGATGGTGCGTCCGCCGCTGCCAAATTCACGGCTGATCGTAATCACTCTGTTTTTCATACGTCTTATGCTCCTTTCACATTTAATTCATGATATGTTTTTATGATAATCACTGCTGAGATGATAAAGGTCAGAATATCTGAAACCGGCATGGAATACAGAACACCGTCCAGACCGAAGAAAACCGGAAGGAGCAATGCGAAGCCGACTCCGAATACTACCTCACGGAACATGGAAAGCATGGTAGATGTCAATGCCTTGCCCACGGCCTGTAAAAAGATGAAACATGCCTTGTTGACACACGCGAAGATCATCATGCAAAGATAGGTACGGAATGCCTTAACAGCAAAATCGGTATAGTAGCTGCTCTCATTAGAAGCGCCGAAAATAGCGATAAGCTGATGCGGGAATCCTTCCGCCAGTATGAGCGCGACTGCACCTACCAAAGCTTCGGAAATAAGCAGCCGGGTAAACAGCTCCCTCACACGCATGGTCTTTTCTGCACCCATGTTATAGCCGACGATCGGAATACAGCCGGCTGCCATGCCGACTACGATAGAAATGACGATCTGGAAAAATTTCATTACGATCCCGACGACTGCCATGGGGATCTGTGCGTACTGCTCCTGTGAGAACACAGCGTCCAATGCACCGTATTTACGGAGCATATTGTTGATCGCTGCCATTGCGGCCACAAGGCTGATCTGAGAGAGAAAGCTGGTAATACCAAGGGTGAGCATTCGTCCGAATATATTTGGAGAAAGTGCATAGTCACCGGCTTCCGGCTTGATGATCCGCATGTGGAGCAGATACCAGACGGCGAGAATTGCCGTTACCACCTGACCGATCACTGTGGCTATGGCTGCCCCCATCATGCCCCATTGAAGGCCGAAAATGAAGATCGGGTCAAGAATGATGTTGATAACAGCGCCTGCCAGTGTGGAAATCATGGCAAATTTCGGGTTCCCGTCTGCACGGATAATAGGATTCATAGCCTGACCGAACATATAAAACGGAATCCCAAGAGTAATGTAGAAGAAATATTCCTGTGAATGCCGGTAAGTTTCCTCATTGACCGTACCGCCGAACATGGCAATGATGCTGTTTGCAAAGATCAGATATACGGCGGTCAGGATAAGACTTCCTACAATGATCAAAACCACTGCATTGCCGACACTGCGCTTTGCCCGGGCTGTTTCATTCCGGCCAAGCGCCATGCTGACAAAGGCACAGCAGCCGTCACCGACCATAACAGCAATAGCCAGTGCAACAACCGTCAGCGGAAAAACAACGGTATTAGCTGCGTTTCCGTAAGAGCCGAGGTAGCTGGCGTTTGCAATAAAGATCTGATCAACAATATTGTACAATGCACCTACTAACAGTGAGATGATGCAGGGAACCGCGTACTGACGCATCAGCTTATCAATACGCTCTGTCCCCAAAAACTGATTTCCAATTTCCATAATAATCTAATAATCTCCTTTTTCTAAAAAAATAAGAAATGCGTAAGCTCCTTAAAATCCGGACTTACGCATTTCTGCAACACGATCTGTCTATAAAATTGTTCTTTATCGTTCACTTCCCACCTTCTTTCAATTTAAACGGAGATAAAAAAAGTGTGGCGCTTCTGCAACTGGATTTACGCAGAAACGCCACACGATGTAGCATTATTATAGCAAAAACTGGCGAAAATGTAAAGCGGTGGATTTTTAAGCGGTACATGTTACTCTATACGGATAAGAATTTTCTGAACTAAAAATTACGTACAATACATGACTTTCTGAATTCACAAATTCTTCACAGAAAATTAGCACTCACCTATTGAAATAGCTATTCGGAGTTCGACAAGTTTCATCAAGCTTCAAACCGTTGATTTTACTGGATTTTTTGAAACCGATTATTTCGTCTGAAGTCATCTGAAAGCGTCTTTATATTCAAAAATGGTACAGAAAATGGTACAGTAGAACATTGCTTATAATTTTACGCCTGGTCATCTGGGCGTATTTTTATGTCTACCCAAATATTGAATTGTTACCGATGTTCATATATCCTAAAGAAAACAGGTAAAGGAATTTTCTATATGACTGTCGGTAATTGTTTGATGTGCGGGGACAAACTTAAATATTATGATAGTGTTCGTAGAATTGTACGCACTAAGAGTCGAAAAAGCAGATGGATCATAGTACCACGGTATCAATGTGTTGGTTGTAGATGCATTCGGAGATACTTGCCGGATTATATTTACCCATATAAACAATACGAATCAGAAATTATAGACGGGGTTATAGAAGGTTTAATAACTTGCGATACCGTTGGTTTCGAAGATTATCCTTGCGAATTAACGATGATTAGATGGAAAACGCAAAATATACAACTCCCTTTATGAAATGAATACATATTTTATGGAGGTGCAGTATGAGTAGTGAAGAACAAAGATTGGAGAGTAAAATTCTTTATTTCGAGGACATGATGTTCAGATGTAAAGGATATGAATACCAGAAAGTTGAAACTATCAGAAAAGAAATATCTGACATGCGTATTCAACTACAGAAAATTAGATTTAAGAATATGAGAATGGGTCGCTAACAGCGGCTCTTTCTTTTTGCGGTCATTCCACTGAGGTTGTTTTTACTATTGTTTATTTCTAACCTAGAATAGAATTCACAAGGAGGAAATACATTATGGCAACCACAATCAGACCGGAATTATCCGAAAAAAATCCTTATTGGATTGAGAAACATCGCTACTACGAATTAAAACACTTCTGTCTTCAATACCCGATTTGGAGAAAGGCTTATGCATCACTCAATAGTTTCAGCAGTAAACCAGCAGATTGGGCGATGTTCATAGTAACCAGCACGCTTGGCGATCCGACAGCGAAAGTCGGAATAGCACGTGCGTATTATTCAGAGCGAACCGATATGATCGAAAGGGTGGCTGAGCAGACAGATCAACAATTAGCCCCATATATTTTAAAAGCTGTCACCGAGGGCTGGTCCTATGATATTTTGAAAGTTAGATTAGGGATACCGTGTTGCAAAGATACTTATTACGAATTATACAGACGATTCTTTTGGCTGCTGAATCGAGAAAGGAAATAGTTCGCAAAATTTACAAAGCATATTATGAGAGAATAAAACTACTAAATGACTAATGGCTATGGGTTGTGTATTACCTATCCAGGTGGGAGGCATTAAAAGGGGCTGACAGTTTGGTGGTTAGATACACATTCTCTCTTTTATTTTTATCCTAGATTAGAAAACAGGACGAAGGTTACCGGAAAACATGCTAATTTGATATTTGAAAAATTGCCGGATGGTGATTTTCAGAAAACTTTTTGAAAGGAGGAAACCATGAGTTTGATAATCGTATTACTGATCGGTGTTGTTATAGGAATGCTTGTATCGCGATTTATATTCAGAGAAAAGCCAGTTGGTTCGCTTAGGGTCGATGAATCAGATCCAGATAGCGGACCTTATTTATTTCTCGAGTTGGATCGTTCTGGTGCGGATGCAATTTATAAACAGCGTTACGTACGGCTGCGAGTAGAGTTGAAAAACTATATTTCGCATAAATAACACTCTCTATTATGGAATGAACCTAATAATTATTTGAAAGGAGAACAAAATGGAAGAAGAAAAAAACATCGAAGAATTATTAAATGAGGAGATTGCAGCACAGATTAAGGCTTTATCTGATTTGCAGTCCGGAACCAAAGAGAAATCAACAGCGATTGATGATCTGACGAAGCTTTACAAGCTGAGAATTGAAGAGAACAAGAGCGTGTGGGATGCTGACGAGAAATACAATCGGCGTATTATGGACGGCGAGTCCGTTACAAAAGATAGCGACTTCAAAGAGCGGCAGATCGCAGAGCAGGTTAAGGATCGATATTTCAGAGTTGGTATCGCAGCGGCAGAATTATTGATTCCGTTGATGTGCTATGGTATCTGGATGAATAAAGGATTTAAGTTTGAAGAAACTGGAACCTTCACATCTTCAACATTCAAAGGGTTAATCAACCGTTTTAGACCTACAAAGAAATAGAGAGGAAATTCTGAGACGTTGGGGGCGTGTGTGATGCATGTCCTCTTCGTTTTTCTACGTGTATTTTACAATCTCTATTATGGAAAGGAGAGTTTTAAATATGAGTAAAATCTATATCGAAGTTCCTAAGACAACAGACATGATAACAGCAAGTGTACCATGTGGAAAGGAGGAAGATTATTTATGGCAGTTTACAGTCATGTTTGAAGAGAGTGATTACTTGCAAAAACGAATCGTAACCATTATGGACAATAACTGTGATGACGGTGGAGAACCATCGATTCAAAGTCAAATTGTAAAGAATGGAAACGACAGAAAAACAAAGTTCGAGTATCATATCGATCAATCAGATTTAAAAGCTGATATAGTAATTGACGTATTCTTCTGCAAAGAGAATCGAATTGTTATCGTAGAATGGTAATGGAGCTTTGGGAGATGTGATTTAGTTACATCTCCTTTTCATTTTTGCGTGAAAAATACATGGCTCTTTATGAGAGAATAAAGCTTTATCTCTTGAACAGATTATCTATGGTCGTTATACTTAATATACAAGTGTGACGATCGTACAATTTGAAAGGAGATTTTAGCATGAGTATTTTTAACGAAAATCAGATTAAGGCAATGACGAGCGGAAGATATATTTGCTCTGAGTGTGGGAGTGTAATGGAGTTTGAAGACGAGTGGGAGGATACCTTGGTGTGTCCGCACTGTGGTCACAGCATTGATTTAGATGAGTATGGCTGTGAAGGGGATGAAAAGTACGAAAACGTATACCCAACCAGAGAAGACGTCTTAGGCGTTGCCGATGAAGACAAATAAGTTTGAATATTAGCTAAAACGAGAGGGGTCTTAGAGAAATCTAAGGCTCTTTTCTTTTTGGTATGGGGAGATAGAAATGCGGTACCATTATCAAAAGCCAGACATCTATTTGTCGATGTACGGTGAACTTTATATTTGCAATCATCCTGTGTATGATCGTTGCACCCTATTTACGATAGGGAATAAAGGTCTCGCAGTGATTCAGCAGCGATTTAGTGCAGATACAAAAAGTACATATTGGACCGAGGTTGATTCGTGGCTGACTGACTCTTTGTATTTACATCCAAAATTCAAGGAATATTTTGATAGCCGCTCCGAGGAGTGTACGGACGGACTATATCCGACGGTCACTATAAGACAAATAATGTGGGCATTAAAAATGAAGCCGATACAGCGTCAACGATGGGAAACATGTTTCGATAGACGTGAGATTTGAACGCACTTTTTACAAAGACTTTTATGGAAAAAGGAACTAAATAATTTCATATAAAGGAGAACGAAAAATGATTGAAACTTATGTATCTATCGGAAAAGTAACTGATTATGCGATTGGTGTTCTTAAGTATTTCGCCACGGCAAGTTCGATTTTACTGATTAGTATTATCGGAGCTTTAATGGCGTGGATATTTTTGAGTGCAGTCGGTATGATCGTTGCCATCTTAGGTATAATAGTAGCAACTATTGTGCTGACCTTGGGGATTTATGAGTTACATATCCAAAAGAGACGGAGACGCTAACAACGTCTCTTCTTTTTCGCCAAAATAACAGTTCCTTTTATGAAAAACCGAAGCTTTGAAAGGAGTAAAAGGAGCATGGACGAAGTGAGAATAGTATCGAAATTCACGAGGGGAATTATTTCTAAAGCAATAAAGATGGTAATACGCAAGAAAACTGGATACAACATTGATATTCAGTTGAACGAGGCTATCACCACTATAAGTGATGGAAAGACTCATCTTCATCTGGATGTAGATGCAGAACTCAATAAAGACGAGCTGATGAGCATCTTAAAGAGCATTGGTTTAAATTAACCGAGAGGGGCGAATACAACGCCTCTTTCCTTTTACTTCGCAAAATTTACAAGGCATATTATGAGAGACAGTAGCTCAGTGGGAGAGCGCGAGACGATTAAAGTCCCGAAGTCGATGGTTCGAGTCCATCCTGTTTCTCTTTTATTTTTGCAGAAAGGAGAGAGCGGATGTCTATCGAACAACTTGACTTATTGTTATGCGATACGTATCAGATGGATGCGTGGTTTCCATTCGGTTGGAAATGGAAGAAAGAGCTTGAAAAATCGAGCTATTCGGTATGGGCTATTGATGAGTTGAAAAGATACATCGTCGGTAGACTTTATCCAAAGAAATCTGGATCGGTTGAGGATTTCATCATATTTGTTGGTGACTTCCGGCGAATGATGAATCAGTTTTCAAAAATCAATCCGGATAACAATTTTATGTTTTCAGTAGCAGTGGACATATCCACAGATGTCCTGGATTTATTACATGCTATGAAATAAAAAACGAAAGGAGAACATGATGAAGAAACCAAATCTTCAAAGACTCGCTCAGAGGTCAAAAATCTATCTGAGAAAAGCATCACCGACAATATTGTCTGGACTTGGTGCAGCTGGTGTTATTGTAACATCCGTATTGGCTGTACGTGCAACACCGAAAGCTCTTCGTAAAATTAGAGCCGACAGCAAAGTAAATCATGATGGTGATCCGGAGGCTTATAGCAAGCTCGAAGCGGTTAGATCGGCATGGGTCTGCTATATCCCGGCAGCAATCAGCGGAACCGCAACCATATTTTGCATATTTGGAGCGAATGTTCTGAATAAGCGGCAGCAGGCATCAATTTCAAGTGCGTATGCTTTATTGAACTCATCATATCAGGATTATAAAGACAAACTTAAAGAACTGTATGGGGAAGAAGCACACCAGAAGATTGTGGATTCGATTATGGTCGAAAAAGCCGAGAACACTTATGTGTCAGCATGTGGGTTATGTGATAACACGTCATTAGCTTTTGACGAACGTAATCCCGAAGATGTTAGATTGTTTTACGATTCGTTTTCCAAACGATATTTCGAAAGTACGGTCGCGCAGGTGTTGGAAGCTGAGTACCATCTTAATCGTAATTGGTGTTTGGGTGCTTCCGTATACGTGAACGATTTTTATAATTTTTTAGGAATACCAACTATTCCTGGCGGGGATGAATTGGGATGGCATTGGATATATTCTGATGAACTTGCTTGGATCGATTTCGATCATCATAAGACCATTTTAGAAGATGGGCTGGAAGTTTATGTGATTGATTTTGTTTATAATCCACAATTAGAAACCGATGAAGATTAACCTCGCATAAATTACAAGCCGTTTTACGAAAGGAGAGTGTCATCATGAACAATAAAAGCAAATGGATTAAAGCTATTGGAGTAGCAGCAACCGTAATCGGTGTAGGCGTAAACCTTATTACCGATTGGGTGAATGAACAGAAAATGGATGAAA
>OBHX01002651.1_pt1 | contig 13657 bp, 10 predicted proteins | sample 1519331 | NCBI WGS metagenome assembly OBHX01 (sample SAMEA2602897, study PRJEB22501) | metagenome
GCAAGCGCAGGTACCTTTGTATCAATCCCCTGACAGATGTAGTAAAAACAGGAATATACTACATAGGAATCGTCATCAAGCCCCTTTTTCGTGTAGATATCACCAGCTTCATACCCTTCAATGTACTTGGCATTGGTAATCTTAGACTCGTCTGCCGGTGCAAGATTATCTACCAATGTACGCAATTTGGTAATATCTTTATCCCCCAGAGCTGTGTAATAGCTCTTGATCAATGAAGTAATCTCTTCATTAGCTTTTTCCATGGGATTGGCGTCTTTCTTCCCGTCAGTCTCCCCATCATTTGCCGGAGAAGAAGGAACATTTCCCTGGTCGTTGTCTGCTGTTACCTGCTCATCGGCTGTATCCTTGCTGGAATCGCCCTTCCCGCTTCCCATAAATGCACGGATACCGAAAAACAGGACAACCACGATTAACAGAATCGCTCCGCCAAGCATAAAATAGCGAAGGTTATCTGATAACCATTCTCTGAAATTATCCAAGTTCTTGTCCTCCTTAATACAACGCACCGGAACGCCCGATCGTTCCAGGCAATACACCTGAAGGGAATCGAACCCCCGCACATGGTACCGGAAACCACTGCTCTATCCACTGAGCTACAGGTGCATAAATTCGAAAGCTGCATTATCATTAGTTACTGTCTAACATTTAAACAGCAACCTCATATACAACCACTTCGACTAAAAAATTATAGCACAATATCGACTGGATGTAAAGTTTTTTCTTTTGACGGAATAGTTATGTCAGTTTTGAAAAAGGGGCTGTCGGGAAATAGACAGCCCCGCCCTCATCCGGGCAAAATCTCCCACAAATTGTGACGCACATCTTGCAGAAAGCCTTTTTCAAACACGCTCTAGTACTCCATTTTTACTCCATTTTCGTAATAAATAGCTTGAAATTATAATAATTTACGTGGAATACACCACTCTCTCAACCCCTGGAAATACTGGAAAAATCAGGTGTTCCGTAGAGGTCGTATGGGGTGCTCTGATATACGTAATAATTCAGCCAATTGGTATACAGGTTGTTGGCATGGGCTCTCCACAGCAGAAGCGGACCGTTTTCGGGGTTGTTGTCGCGGTAGTAGTTTTCAGGCATTTCAATAGGGAGCCCTTTGCCAAGATCACGTTTGTACTCGCCGTCCAGGGTGACACGGTCGTATTCCGGGTGACCCATTACAAAAATCTTGCGACCGTCTTCTGCCATGGCAAGAAAAAGGCCTGCTTCGTCGGATTCTGCAAGGACAGTAAGGTCTTTGCAGGCGTGTACAGCTTCAATAGGAACTTCTGTATGTCGGGAATGAGGTGCCAGAAATATATCATCGAACCCTCTGACCAGCGGAATTTTGCGGTTCATTACCTTGTGCCAGAAAAGGCCAAACATTTTCTTATCCAGCTTGCGTTTCTTCAGTCCATAGAAATGGTAGAGCGCAGCCTGAGCAGCCCAGCACAGGAAAATGGTAGATGTCACATGAGTCTCTGACCAGTCCATGATCTGGGTAACTTCCTCCCAGTAATCAACCTCTTCAAACTCCATCTGCTCTACCGGTGCTCCTGTAATGATCATTCCATCAAACTTCTTATCTTTCAGTTCAGAAAAAGTCTGATAAAATTTGTTCAGATGACTCCTGGAAGTATTTTTCGCCTGATGGGACTCCACCGCCATAAAACTTACGTCAACCTGCAGAGGTGTATTGGAAAGAGAGCGAAGAAGCTGAAGCTCGGTTTCCTCTTTCAGTGGCATTAAATTTAAAATCAGAATATAAATCGGACGGATATCCTGGTGCATAGCACGGTTTTCGTCCATAACAAACAGATTTTCTTTTTCCAGAATCTCCTTTACCGGGAGATCACTTTGTATTTTAATTGGCATTGCAATTTCCTCCTACTATTATACATACTTTTGTCATTCCATTCGCTTCGCTCAAGGCACAAACAAGTTATAAAAATGTTGTGCCCTTCCGCTCTTCTCTTCTGTAAAGATATATTCAATACAGTTCACTGGTAACGTTCCGCGAGGTGTTTTTTTGTGAACAAAGTTCACAGAAAACCTGAGAACCTTGTTGCGAAATCATGAGATTACATGTTTTTTACGCATCACGAAGCGTATTGCTGTAAACGAAGTAAGCAAAAAACACAGATTACCAAAAGGCATTCTGCAAAATATACCGCAAAGTACAACGTACAGATTACCCAAATTTTCTTTTAAATCCCCGCCAGCTCCAGGAAATCCTCCTCCGACAAAATCGGGATTCCCAGTTCCTGAGCCTTCTTGTTCTTGGAAGAAGCAGATGTTTTATCGTTATTAATCAGATAGTCTGTTTTCTTTGTTACAGAGCCGGTCACCTTACCGCCGCGGGCTTCGATAAATTCCTTTGCTTCAGACCGGTTGGAAAAATGCTCCACACTGCCTGTAATAACAAAGGTTTTCCCTGCAAAAACCTGTTCTGCTGAAGTCTCCTCATGAACCAGATGAAGATGACTGAGCAGATGATCCAGCTTCTGATTATTCTCTGCGCTCTTAAAATAATCAGCCATACTTCCGGCGATTACCGGACCGATTCCTTCAATCGCGCTGATCTCTTCTTCATCCGCATGGCGGATTTTCTCTATATCATCGTCAAAATATTTACAGATCACCTTGGCATTTGCAAGACCGATACCTGTAATCCCAAGACTGTAGATCACCTTGGCAAGAGTAGTTTTTTTCGCTTTCTCCAGACTCACCATCAGATTATCAAAAGACTTCTGACCAAATCCTTCCATTTCTACGATCTGATCTTTATATTTTCCAATTTCAAAAATATCACCAAAATTATGAATAAATCCCATTGCAATAAACTTCTCCAGAGTTGCCTCTGAAAGTCCGTCAATATTCATGGCATCACGGCTGGTAAAAAGGCTGAAGGACTTAATCTTCTTGGCAACACAGTCCGGATTCATGCAGTATAATGTCTCCACATCGTTTTCCTTGCGGATACGCGCCTCCCGGCCGCACACCGGACATTTATCCGGAATTACCAGATTGCCGCTTCTTGTAAGATTCTCCGCAATCTGGGGAATGATCATATTGGCTTTATACACCTTAATGGTATCTCCAATTCCAAGCTGCAATTCCTTCACAATACTGATATTGTGCACGCTGGCACGGCTTACTGTAGTACCTTCCAGCTCCACTGGTTCAAAAATTGCAACCGGATTAATCAGTCCGGTTCTTGACGGACTCCATTCCATATCCACCAGCCTGGTTTCCCGCATTTCATCCGCCCATTTAAAAGCAAAGGAGTTTCGCGGAAATTTCGCAGTACTTCCCAGAGACTCCCCATAGGCGATGTCATCGTAGGTCACAACCAGTCCGTCTGATGGAAAATCGTTGTTTACAATTGCCTTGGAAAAATAATCCATGGCTTCATCCAGACTTTCAGAGGTAACCACCTTATATTCCACCACCTCAAAGCCCTGTTTCTTCAGCCAGATAAACTGCTGCTCCCTGGAATTGGAAAAATCCACATCCTGGGCACTTACCAGAGCAAAGGCATAAAAACGCACATTTCGTTTCGCCGTGATCTCGTTATTCAGCTGACGCACAGAACCACTGCAAAGATTCCGCGGGTTCTTATATTTGGCATCTGCATCGCCTATAGTCTCGTTGATCCGCTCGAACTCAGAATAAGTGATAATCGCCTCACCCCGAAGCACCAGCTGACCTTTATAAGGGATGCGAAGAGGAATATTCTTAAACACCCTGGCATTGTTAGTAATAACCTCACCTACAATTCCATTCCCCCTTGTTACTGCTTTCACAAGCTCACCGTTCTCATAAGTAAGAACAATGGTCAGACCGTCCAGCTTCCAGGATAAAAGGCATTTGTGATTCCCTATAAATCCACGGAGCACTTCCCTGTCTTTTGTCTTATCAAGGGATAGCATGGGGCTTGGATGTTCTTCCTTCGGAAGTTCATTGACTGCCTCGTATCCTACACGGACAGTAGGACTATTTGTGAGTACAGTGCCGGTTTCTTTTTCCAGCTGCTCCAGCTGGTCGTACAGGCTGTCGTACTCCTGATTGCTCATGATTTCCCTGTCTTCCTGGTAATATGCTTTCGCGGCCTGATCCAGCTTTTCTACCAGTTCTTTCATTCGCTGTAGAGAATTTTCCATGATGTCCTCCTGTTTTACTGTTATAATTGCTACTAGCAGATTTTCTCTGTGAGACAGACTGCTGTTTTTCTGAAATAGTGTGGGAAGCAGCTCGCTTATTTTGCCCTTTTTCTTCTGGAATTGAAGAAAAGGAAATGCTGTCTCTTCCCTGTTTCCTGGAAAATACAGGCGCACTGTCCTGCCTTCTGGCTGCGGGAAGCTGAGAGGAATCTGCAATTCCACGTTCCAGCTTCTTCCACTCCTCCCGGGTGGCTTCTCTGTACCCGCCTTCTTTCAGACCATCTATTGTCAGCTCCATGATTCGTACGCGCTTCAGACTAAGCACCTGATATCCCAGATATTCACACATTCGGCGGATCTGCCGGTTCAATCCCTGGGTGAGAATGATCCGAAAAGAATTTCTCCCTGTTTTTTCCACAAAACACGGGCGGGTAATGGTATCCAGAATAGGAATTCCAGATGACATTTTTTTCACAAACTCACCATCAACTGGTTTATTCACAGTCACCAGATATTCTTTCTCATGGTAGTTTCCCGCACGCATAATCTTATTTACCAGGTCTCCCTGGTTTGTTAAAAGCAAAAGCCCTTCGGATTCCTTATCAAGACGTCCTATGGGATAAATTCGAACCGGATAATTCAGATACTCTGTAACTGTGGTCTCCTGGCGCTGTTTTTTTGTGCTGCACACCACACCTCGGGGCTTGTGAAATAAAAGGAGGACTTTTTCTTCCACTTTTTTCACAGGCTTGCCATCCACAAATACAACTGTATCTGCTGTAATCCTTTCTCCCGGTTCTGCCTTATGACCTTCCACAGTCACCCGTCCGTTCTGGATCAGGCTGTCAGCCTCACGTCTTGAACAGAATCCCGCTTCGCTTAAGTATTTGTTGATTCTGATTTTTTCGTCCATTTTTCCATTATATAGTTTTTCCCGGGCATATGCAAGGCAAACCTTGCCCAAAGCTCCGGAACGCGTTTGAAAAAAGCCAGGACAATTTCCCCGTCAATACTCTGCAGACACTGTAAATTCTTCCACACTGCCGCAGGCATTACACAGGAAAATCCATCCCGGCTTCCACATTTTTTCTTATTTTTCCAATAAGAAAACCTTCTTTATTCCGTTTTCAGATCTGAGAACTTCATTTTTACAACACACATAGCTCCCATCATCAGTGCTACACCAATGATCAGGCACAGCGGACTCTGGATAAAGCCGGCAAAAATGTAAGTTACAAAGGATACTACTGCTGCCACAATGGCATACGGCAGCTGGGTTGAAACATGGTTTACATGATCGCACTGAGCTCCCGCGGAGGCCATAATAGTCGTATCCGAAATCGGAGAACAATGGTCACCGCAAACAGCACCAGCCATGCAGGCAGAAATGGAAATGATCATCAGGTCTCCCGGTGTGTTTTCAAATACATGAACAACAATCGGGATCAGAATACCGAAGGTTCCCCATGAAGTACCAGTAGCAAATGCCAGGAAGCAGGCTACCAGGAATATAATAGCCGGAAGCATATTTACCAGCCCTTCTGCTGAGGACTTCACCATTTCCGCAACAAACTCAGCAGCACCCAGACTGTCCGTCATACTCTTTAAGGTCCATGCAAAAGTAAGGATCAGGATTGCCGGTACCATGGACTTAAATCCTTCTGGAATACATGCCATACAATCGCGGAAGGACAGCACTCTGCGCACCATATAAAGAAGAATGGTGATCACCAGACCGAAGAAGCTTCCAAGCACCAGTCCGACAGAAGCATCACTCTGGGAAAAAGCAGTTACAAAATCTGTACCGCTGAAAAATCCTCCAGTATAGATCATACCGATTACACAACAGATAACCAGAGAGATGATAGGAATCAGAAGATCCATAACCTTTCCTCTTGGGTTCACCGGTCCATCACCTTCGCCTGAAGCATAAGGACGGGCTGCTGTGGTAAACAGATCCCCTTTTAACGCATTGGACTCATGCACACCCATAGCACCAAACTCTTCTTTCATCAGAACCATGGATACCATCATTACGATCGTAAGAAGTGCATAATAGTTATAGGGAATAGCTCGTACAAACACGGACATTCCATCCTCTCCCGGAACAAAACCGCTGACAGCAGCTGCCCAGGATGAGATTGGTGCAATGATACATACCGGCGCAGCTGTGGCATCGATCAGGTATGCCAGCTTCGCACGGGATACATTGTGCTGATCTGTGATCGGTCTCATAACACTGCCTACCGTCAGACAGTTGAAATAATCATCAATGAAAATCAGCACTCCAAGTAAAATGGTTGCCAGCTCTGCCCCAACTCTTGTCTTGATGTGTTTGCCGGCCCAGCGGCCAAAAGCGGCTGATCCTCCAGCCCGGTTCATCAGGCAGACCATAGTTCCAAGAATTACCAGGAACACCAGAATACCTACGTTACTGCTGGATGATAACACACTGATCATTCCGCCTGAAAAAATATGATTAACCGTTCCCTCAAAATTACCGCCAGAGTACAGAAGTGCTCCAACTAAAATTCCCAGAAACAGGGAACTGTAAACCTCTTTTGTGATCAATGCCAGAACGATTGCCACAACTGGCGGTATCAATGACCAGAAAGTAGCGTACACAGCAGGTGTGCCTGCCTCCTCTTCTGCCGCTGCCAGAACAGTCACCGGACATGCCAGGACAAACATCATAACAGCTGCAAAAAGAACAGATAATTTTTTGCAATTGTACTTCATTATCGATTTCCTCCCTCTTTTTTCCTGAATACCAGATGACCAGTCACAAACCGGTCAGAGCGTTTTCTTAAAAGCCTCCTCTTCTTTAACGCAAAAAGCCATGAATGCACTCCCATTATGGGGACACATTCATGGCATTTATTCTTCACAGGATCTATACCTTAGATAGCGCTCCACAACAGTGACAGTCTGCCGCATATTCTGCGTCAGCCCAGAACTTCTCTCCTGGCTGAGAAAAAAATCCTTCGGCAGTCTCCCCTTTCATTCCAGCCAGTCTGCCATACGACTTAGAGCGTGTATCTGTGTATGCCCATACTCTGCACACAACCAGTCTCTGCAGCTGAAATTACTGATGAAGCCCGCGCCTCTATCATAACTTCCCATATTCAGTTTATTCACAAACTCAATGTATCAGCTTTTCCCAATAAATGCAACCCTTTTATTCACAATATTTGAAAATACCGTACTCATTTACCTGACCGATCAGATAAAATCCTTTTGTTTCCATATACAGCTGCTTCTTTTTGCTTGGAACCGGAAAAACCAGATAATTGCATTTCAGTCTTTTTGCATTTTTTACTACCTTTTTGATCACCGGTACTTCTGCCACAAGCTGTTTATGGAGCCATCTTGCAGCTTTTTTTCCAGAAGCTCCTTTACCGCCTCTTCCGTAAGGCATTTTGATAGACGGATCATAAACTCTCACGTAGGAAGCTATTTTGTCATCTGTTGCCAGGTAAATCTCTTCATTTTCTTCCTTCTGCTCATTGATCAGATTACAGATGCTTACTACCTCATCAGGGATCTTCTGTACATTCTGAACCTTTTGGTAAAAACCATCTTTATTCAGGCCAGTTCCGCAAAAAGCCAGCACTGCCGCAATAAAAATCAGAAGTATGTACTGCCGTGCTCTGGAAGCCCCCACCTTTTTTATCAGGCAGGTTCCTGCATAAGCTATAAGCGGCACTGCCGGAAGGATCCATAATACTCTCCAGTAAACCGACCGTCCTATACATTTCTGTATAATATAAGCAGTAACCGGACAGAAAAACACAGCAAGAAAAACTATAATATAGCTGAATAAAATTCTGGCTCGTTCTTTTTTTCTTCCAAATATCAGGAAATACAAAAATGCAGCCAACAATAAATAGACATAAAATCCGTTTCCCCAGTATTTCTGCCAGGCATCCAGTGAAGCCAAAAGTGCTCGTTTCATCTCTCCACCTCCTAAAATACCAGAATGTATACCACGCCAAGTATCAGGGATGGCAGACAGCAGACTACACTCTTTAAGAATCTTCTTCCGTCTCTGAATTTCACCAGACTAAGCAGAGCAAATACTCCCATCAGAAGAGGGGCAAGCATGATTCCCATTGAGGAAAACAGACAGCAGGCTCCATTTGCCAGAAAAGCCAGACTCCATGGATATTCTGGTTTTTCCTGCATAAAAATCTCCATACAGAGCAGAAATAAAAATGGTAAAAACACCCCTGCCAGCACAGCTTTTCCCTGCCAGATCCTGCCCATTGTAAAAATTTCTGAATTGTATACCGAATATCCGCAAAACCACAGGATCACGGCACAAAGGATCATAAAAATCCCCTGTTCTCCTGCCTTTCCCCGGAAGAATATGCGGCTATACTGAAAAAGCACCACATATGCCAGAAAAACAAATACCGCCGGAAAAACAGTATGTGCCACAATGGCTGGATGAAGTCCTCCGCATAACCGGCTGGTCATGGCAAGAAATGCAGGAAACGGGGAAAGAATGTAACGGCTTGGCAATACATTGTAAGCGGCCCCGGTGTAGGGATTATATGCATAAAGAGAATCGGTTTCCACCGCGGTAGTGGCTGTTCCTACATAAAAAGCATCATCTTCATCCATATGGGCATAAAGCACCATAACGATAAGCTGGATCAGAATCAGAATTCCTGCCACTACAAGCTCCGGGAAAATTCTATTCTTCTGCCTTTTCTTATAAAGACTCCGGGCACCCAGAAATGCCAGCACACCAGCCACCACGCCATATGTAACGGTCAGCACATGAAGCGGCTGTTTGGTAAAAATCATGGTAAGAGAAAGCAGCTCTGTAATGGCAAACAGCAGTGTATAACCGGCCAGAAGATATTCACCGCAGGTTCTTTTTTCCCTGCGGAAATAGAATCCCCCTGCCAGGCAGGGAACCACCAGCAGCCAGATCACCACCAGTATCCCCTTAAAAATAAATCCCATATATTATTTCTCCAGTTCTTTTTTCAGAATTCCCATGGCAACCTTCTCCGATGTGATCGGCAGCTCTCTTACCCGGACACCGGAAGCATTGTAAACCGCATCTGCAATTGCAGGACAAGGGGTATCGATTACCAGCTCACCGATAGACTTGGCACCAAAAGGACCGCTCTTTTCATAGCTGCTTTCAAACTCAACCCGGATATTTCCAATATCCTCACGGCTTGGAATCTTGTACTGCATAAAAGAATTCTCACGAATCTTACCTTCTTTGGAATACTGCACATTCTCCATAAGTGCCATACCGATTCCCTGGGCAACACCACCCTCTGTCTGCACACGGGCAAGATTGGGGTTAATAGGAGTTCCGCAGTCTACAACTGCCACATAATCGATCAGGTCAATATTTCCTGTCTCTTTGTCTATTTCCACCTCTGCTGCTCCAACCATATAAGGCGGCGGAGAAATCTGGGACGAATAGGAGGCAGTCACCTGCATTTCCAGGGTATTTCCGCAGGTTCCCTTATAAGCAACATCCTGGAGGCTGACCTCTTTTTCCCCTGCGTAGACTTTCTTTCCATCAAAGTCTGCTTCCTCAGGACTTACACCCAGCATTTCAGCACCCAGCCGGATAATCCTCTTTTTCAGCTCATTGCAGGCGTTAATAACTGCATTGCCTGTCGCGTAAGTGGTGGCAGATGCATAGGAACCGGAGTCATATGGAGAAACATCCGTATCTACACCAAATGCAACAATATTCTCAAATTCTGTCTCCAGACAGTCTGCTGCCATCTGGGAAAGAATAGTATCACAGCCTGTACCCATATCTGCACATCCAAGGGAAAGTGTATAGGATGCGTCCTCATTCAGCTTCAGGGTTGCGCCTCCCACGTCTACATTGGCAATAGAGGAGCCCTGCATCGCCATGGCAAGACCTACGCCGCGGACTTTTCCATTTCCCATATCACGGCATGGATATTTCTCATCCCAGCCGATCATCTCCTTGGCACGGGCAAGGCAGCGATCCATCGTACAGCTTGCTGTATGAGTCAGGTTTCCATCATAGTCGTACATTGGCTCGCCTTCAATTGGCATATTCAACTCTCGGATCCTTGCAGGGTCCATATTCATCTTATGAGCCAGCTCATTGACAGCGGATTCCACTGCATAAATTCCCTGTGTAGCACCATATCCACGGTATGCGCCGGATGCCTGCACGTTGGTGTAAACAACCTCATAGTCAAAAGCATAGGCATCCAGATTCCGGTACAGGGCAATTGCCTTATGACCTGTAAGTCCGATGGTTGTAGGACTGTGATCTCCGTATGCACCAGCATTGGAAAGCGCCTCTACTTTAATTCCTTTTACGATTCCGTTCTCATCTGCGCCAACTTTTACGTGTACTTCCATCTCATGACGGGGAGAAGCACAGATTAAGGATTCGTAACGGCTGTAAACGATTTTGGATGGACGTCCTGTCATCCAGGTAACAATTGCCGGATAAATTTCGCAGACCTCTGTCTGCTTGGCTCCAAAGCCGCCGCCAATACGAGGCTTGATCACGCGGATCCTGGAGGATGGGATTCCAAGGGCATTTCCAAGGATTCGACGAAGGTGGAATGGTACCTGTGTGGAGGAAATCACATTCAGTCTGCCGAAATAGTCCTTGGTACAATATGTGCGGAAGGTCTCCATCATACACTGCTGATCAGCCTTTGTGTGATAAACTTCATCTACTGTGTATTTGCATTCTGATAAAACCTTGTCGATATCTCCCATTTCCTCATGGCCCTTTGCTGCAAGATTCCGCTTGTTATCTGCACCAACCGGGAACTTGGATTCCCAGTCTTCTTCCGGGTGGACCAGAACCGGATTATCCTTGGCTGTATGCATATCCAGAACCGGTGTTTCCACGCGGTATTTCACTTTAATGCGCTTCATGGCAAGATCTACGGCAGCTTCTGTTTCTCCTGCCACAATTGCCACTGCATCACCTACGAAACGAAGATGCTGATCCAGGATCATTCTGTCATAAGGACTGAACTCCGGATAGGTCTGTCCGGCAGAGGCGAAACGTCTCTTTGGAACGTCTTTCCAGGTAAGGATCAGTGCCATTCCTTCTACTTTCATGGCTGTGTCCGTCTTGATCTCTTCCACCCAGGCATTGGCATAGGGACTCCTTAAGATCTTGATGATCAGGCAGTCCTTTGGTGCCAAATCGTCTGTGTAAACTGGCTTTCCGGTCACCAGAGCCATGGCATCCTTTTTCTGCAAAGATTTATTTACATAACTCATGCCTGCACCTCCTTCTCCTGGATATTTCCGTTCTTCTTACATTCCAGATATTTCAGGATACTTCTGGTCTGTCCAACAAAACCAGAGCAGCGGCAAAGATTGCCTGCCAGATATTCCTTAATCTCTTCTTCGGTTGGATCTTCCAGTTCTTTTGTCATCGCAAGTACATTCATGATAAATCCCGGATTACAGAATCCGCACTGCTCTGCGCCTTCATTGGCAAGAAAAGTTCCAAATTCTTCAGCTTCTGCCTGAAGTCCCTCCATAGTGGTGACCTTTTTGCCGTCAATACGGGCGGCAAGGACACTGCAGGACAGCATTGGTTTGTCATTTACCAAAACGGTGCAAAGACCGCAGTTTGCAGTTTCACAGCCTCTTTTTACACTGTAGCAGCCAAGGCTTCGAAGAAACTCCAGAAGCATGATGTCAGGACTGATTTCCGCTTCCTTTTTGGCTCCATTCAGCCAGAAATTAATTTTCATCTGTCATACCTCCCACTGCCTCTAATGCTCTTCTTGTAAGAACCTTCACAAGAAGGGTTCTGTACTCTGCGCTGCCTCGCATGTTTCCAAAGGTAGGAACCTTCCTGGCTGCATAGTCTGCAAATTTCTGAACTGCTGTCTTCCGTTCTTCCACAGACATGGTTCCCATACCTGCAAGGAGACCTTCTTCGTCTTCCAGAAGAAATGCCTTCGCCGGACGGGCGCCGTAAACTGCTCTCACACCATTCTCAGACAGCCTGATACAGCATGCCAGTACCGGGAAATCGGTCTTGGTATTACGCTGGCTTAAATAGGCAACCTTCAACGGAGTTTTCTTTATGATAATGCGTACCAGAATATCTCTGTCTTTTGGCATTTTCACAAAATCAGAAAGACAGACTCTGCCGCCTTTAAAAAGTTCTACCTCTGTATCAAGTGCCAGAAGCATGGTGAGTACATCGGAAAAGCCGAAGCGTCCCCAGATACTTCCGCCTACAGTAGCGCAGTTGCGGAACTGTACGCCTACAATATGGCGCAGGCTTTCTCTTATGGCACCTTTCGTATATGTATGAAGTCCCTGATGGAGTTCCAGGTCCCGCAATGGGGTCATACAGCCGATCACAAATTCACTTTCTGTTTCTGTGATGGTATCCAGACCAAGCCCGGAAAGATCAATGGCTGTGGTTACAACACGGTTACCCATTTTCAGCCACACCATGCCGCCAAGCACACAGGCAGTCCGCTTCTGGTTCAGCTCATAAGCCTGTTCCAGAGATTCTGCTTTCACATAATTTTTTATTTTGAGCATGTTAAATTCCTTTCTCATATTGTATCACTGTTCATCGTTTTCCAAATACGCTTTTCCAGAGCGTGTTTGAAAAAGGCTTTCTGCAATCTGTACCTTCAGTGAACAGCAATCGTATTGCTATTTTTAGTATAACAAGAAAGGGTTCAAATTTCCAGCGAAATGACATATTCAGAATATTTTTTTATTTTGATTTTATGCAAATTATATAGATATTTTCATACAATTATGTTATAATGCGAAAAAGAACAGAAAATAGTTCTCATAAACTATTTTATAACAAAATTTTTTACAAATCCACCACAAAAGGAGGCGCCGTTTATGAGTAACCGTGTTATAACAATCAATCGTATGTTTGGAAGTAACGGACGTATTATTGGAAAGGCTCTTGCGGAGGAACTGGGATTTAAGTTCTATGATAAGGAGCTGATCGAAATGGCCAGCAAGGAGAAGAATATTCCTTTCGATGAGTTTGCCAGAGTAGATGAGAGAAAAGCCAGCCAGTGGCTGTATCCGGTGGATTACGAGCTGCAGATGAATCCGGAGTACCATTTCGTTCCCATGAATGATGTGCTTTACGATCTGCAGAAGAAGATCATTTTGGAGGCAGCCGAAAAAGAGAATTGCGTGATTGTTGGACGCTGCGGCAATTATATCTTACAGGATAATAAGGATAAGCATCTGAGTCTGTTTATCTATGCTCCGTTTGAGGACCGTGTGAAGACGGTGATTGCACGTACCGGCCGGGAGGAAAAAAGTGTAAGGAAGCTGGTGAAACGTACGGATAAGGAACGCCGGGCTTATTATGAGTATTTTACGGATACTAACTGGCTGGATATGCTGCAGTATGATCTGTGTATTAACAGTAGCAGGGTGACGAAGGAAGAGATTGTGGAGATGGTGAAGAAGTTGATCTAAAGTGTATA
>OBHX01002655.1_pt1 | contig 13653 bp, 10 predicted proteins | sample 1519331 | NCBI WGS metagenome assembly OBHX01 (sample SAMEA2602897, study PRJEB22501) | metagenome
AGCCGGGCGGCCAGGCCAAGGGGGCCGTGCAAGGCGGCCTTGAAAAAGGGAAGGGAGAACCCTGCCTTAGGCGGGGAAAAAACCTTCGCCGGGGGGACAGAGCGGAATACGCCGGCATTACGGTGGAGATCGCTGCTTCCGCTTCCCCCGCCAGAGGAGAAGGCTGACTATGAGGGTAGAGGCTTTGGAGCTTTCGGGGTTCCGGAACCTTTCTCCTCTCACCCTATCCCCCGCCCCTGGTGTCAACGTAATCTATGGGGAAAACGGCCAGGGGAAGACGAATCTTCTGGAGGCTTTGTGGATTTTTACAGGGGGACGTTCCTTCCGCGGGGCGAAAGATGGGGATCTCATCCGTCTTCACGGGGATAAGGCTTCCCTCTCCCTCTGTTTTTTCAGTGAAGAAAGGCAACAGGAGCTGGAGCTACGCCTAGGAGAGGGAAAGCGCTTTGTTTCTCTTAACGGAGTGAAGAAGCGGGCTTCTTCGGAGATCGTGGGCAAATTCTGCGCTGTGATCTTTTCCCCGGAGCATCTCTCCCTTGTTAAGGAGGGGCCCTCAGGCCGCCGGCAGTTTCTGGATTCGGCCCTGTGCCAGTCCAGGCCCGTTTACGCCGGCCTTCTCACCCGCTATAACAGGACTTTGTTTCAGCGCAATGCTCTTTTGAAGGATATCCCCCGGCACCCGGAGCTTTTGGATACCCTGGAGATTTGGGATATGCGCCTTTCCCAACTGGGAGAGGAGATCACCCGGGAGCGCCTCCGGTATGTGGAGGCCTTGGAGCCTGCTGCCGCCTCGGCCTATGAGGGGATCTCCGGTGGCAGGGAGGCCCTGGGGCTTTCCTACCGAAAAGGGTATGAGGGCTCTCTTTCCGAGGCCCTTCTTCGCAGCCGGAAGGAGGATGTGCGCTTCGGCCACACGGCGGCGGGCCCCCACAGAGGGGATCTTTCCATCAGCCTTGCGGGGGTTCCCGCCAGAAGCTTTGGGTCCCAAGGGCAGCAGCGGTCGGCTGTCTTAGCTCTGAAACTAGCGGAGGCGGAGCTGTTGAGGCGATTTACAGGGGAAGAGCCCGTGATTTTGCTGGATGATGTTCTCAGCGAGCTGGATTCCCACCGGCAGGATTATCTTCTCAACCATCTGGAAGGGCGCCAGGTGTTTCTCACCTGCTGTTCCCCGGAGCCTGCCCGCCGCCTGAAAGAGGGGAAGCGCTTTTTCATGGAGGCAGGAAATGTGCAGGAAACGCCTGCGCTGACGGATGAGGAATCTGAGCAGAAAAGCCCAGAAGAGGCCGGGGATCCCTGAGGTGGAATTTTCTGATTTTCCCTACCGGCTTTATTTGCTTTCTATCCATTTGGCTGTGCAGCCATTCAGGCGGCAAATCCACATATCATAGAAAACTACAGTAGGCTTGGGAATATGCGGAACCATCGGCATGATTTACTTGAACCATAGGGAACAATACGGAAGGAGGCCCGCTATGTATCTTCATCTTGGGCAGGATACCGTTGTGCGGACTAGCGATATTATCGGCATTTTTGATATGGATACCTCTACCATCTCCAAAACCACTCGGGAGTATCTTACAGCCTGCGAAAAAAAAGGCCGGGTGGTGAATGTTTCTATGGAACTTCCAAAATCCTTCGTCCTGTGCTGGGATGAAATAGAGCATAAACCTACGGTGTATATTTCGCAGATTTCCTCTTCCACCCTTTTAAAGCGTAGCGGATATGTGGATTCCCTCGCCAATATGGGGTGATATGGGAAAAGTGGAATGTGAAAATAAAAAGAATATTTTGTATGGCTTTTGGGGCAATAGGCGGCCATGCTTCTCCTGCGCGGAGGCAGGAGTTTTTATTTTCCCTGTTTTTCCCAATTTTTCGGCCTAATGAGCCTGCGGCGGCGAAGAAAAGGATTTATAGGATTTCTTTTCTTTGGATGAAACGGGCCGAAAACTTGCGGTTTCTTCAAAAATGCGCTATAATTGTCTTAGACAAGGTCTTCCCTCTGCCCTGTATAGGGATATATGGGGAGGGGGAGTCTTTTGTTTTTGCCCGTTTTGCGGCTTGGTTCGGTAGGCAACCAGGAAAAATGCCTGTTGCTCTCTTGAAGAAACGGGCGAGGAAGAAAAGCTGACGCGAGGTAACGGTTTATGAAAAAATTCAGGCTTCCCAGATGCCCTTATTGCGGGAAAAAGCTGAATCCCCTCTACAGCTGGTATCTGAAAAATCAGGGGGAATACCTCTGCCCTAAATGCGGAGGGATCTCCAATGTCATTTTGGATCCTGCTGTGTATATTCTCGGCAACGGGGCGGTGATCCTGGCTCTTATAGGATTTTTGATAACACGGATCAGTGGAAATGTATTTGATCTTACGGTACTTTTATGGCTCGTTCTTCCGTTTTTTGTGTTTTCCGTCCTCTGCAGTTTCTTGGTGCGGCTGAAAAAGCCCATCCTGCGGAAAAAGCCTTTAGAGGTTCCCCGGGGACGGCATCCGGGCTCAAAAGGCCGCAGGCCAGAGGCTTCTTCAGGTGCGTCCTCCGGCAGGAGTGCGGATCCCAGGCAGCTGTATAAAGAGGGGTATACCACACAGTTTACCGGTCCCATTCCGGGAGGGGACTCCCACAGGGAATACGTGGATGCTCCGGAAGCCGGGGCCCGGCAGGAAACCATGCAGTTTTCTCCGCCGGAACATAGAGATCCGTGAAAATAACCGCGCGGCGGAACGATAAAAATCCATGTTGTGGGCTAAAAACAACCGGCGGAAAAATCCGGAATATGGAAAACGAAATTGGAATGTATGACAGGATGACGCGCCGGGATGGCGCAAGAAAGCTTAAGGGAGCGTTTTAGAAACTATGGAGCTGAATGAAATCACCCGAGCACAGCAGGAATACGACGAAAGCCAGATACAGGTTCTGGAAGGGCTGGAGGCTGTCCGGAAAAGGCCGGGCATGTATATTTCCTCCACAGGCCCCAGGGGCCTCCATCACCTTGTATATGAAATTGTGGATAATGCCATCGACGAGGCTTTGGCTGGCTACTGTGACCGGGTGGATGTGGAGATCCTTCCCGGGGATGTGATAGAGGTTCGGGATAACGGCCGCGGCATCCCTGTGGGCATTGAGCATAAGACGGGCCTCCCCGCTGTGACGGTGGTGTATACCGTTTTGCATGCGGGCGGCAAATTCGGCGGAGGCGGCTACAAGGTTTCCGGCGGCCTTCACGGTGTGGGCGCGTCTGTGGTAAATGCCCTTTCAGAATATCTGGAGGTGGAAGTGCAGAACGGCGGCCGGCTCTATTATCAACGCTTTGAGCGGGGTAATGCGGTTACGGATCTGATCGACAAGGGCCCCACCGAGGGGCACGGAACCACTGTGCGCTTCAAGGCGGATCCGGAGATATTTAAAGAGAGCACCGTGTATGAATATGCTACCCTGCAGACCCGCCTGCGGGAGCAAGCCTTTCTCAACGCAGGTGTGCATATTTGCCTTACGGACTTGCGCACAGAGGACGGCCAGAGCGACAGTTTCTGCTATCATGGGGGCATTTCCTCTTTTGTAGAGTATATTAACAAAAAGAAGGCAGTTGAGGTTATCCACCCCGACATCATCCATTTTTCCGGTGTGGCGGCGGATAATAATTCCACGGCGGAAATCGCCATGCAGTATACGGATTCTTACAATGAGCTGATGCTCAGCTTTGCCAACAATATCCATACGGTGGACGGCGGCACCCATGAAGAGGGCTTTAAAAGGGCCCTCACCCGGGTCATGAACGATTACGCCCGGAAATATAATATTCTCAAGGAAAACGACAAGAACCTTTCCGGCGACGACGTGCGGGAAGGGCTGACGGTGGTTATCAGCGTCAAGGTGAAGGACGCCCAGTTTGAAAGCCAGACCAAGGGAAAGCTTGGCAATACGGAGATTGCATCTCTTGTGAACAGCCTGGTGGGCGAAAAGCTTTCTGTGTATCTGGAGGAAAACCCCGCTGTGGCAAGGGCTATTTTCGATAAGGCCCTGGCGGCCTCCCGGGCTAGAGAAGCGGCCAGAAAGGCCAGGGAGCTGGTGCGCCGGAAATCCGCCCTGGAAAATGCGGCCCTGCCCGGCAAGCTGGCGGATTGCCAGAGCCGCAACCCGGATGAGACGGAGATATACATCGTGGAGGGCGACTCCGCAGGAGGTTCTGCCAAGGGTGGGCGGGATCGGAAATTCCAGGCCATCCTCCCCCTGTGGGGCAAGATGCTCAACGTGGAAAAAGCCCGGCTGGATAAGGTTTACGGCAATGAAAAACTCATGCCGGTGGTTACGGCCCTTGGCTGCGGTATCGGCGAAGAATTTGATCTCACAAAGCTGCGGTATGGGAAGATTATCATCATGGCCGATGCCGATGTGGACGGATCCCATATCCGCACCCTGCTTTTGACCTTCTTTTATCGGTTTATGAAGCCTTTGGTGGAGGAGGGCCACGTCTTTTTGGCTCAGCCTCCCCTTTACAGGATCACCAAGGGCGGCAAGCACCATTATGCCTATTCGGATCAGGAGCGGGATAAACTGATGGATCAGTTCGGTTCCGGCTATGAGATCCAACGCTATAAGGGCTTGGGTGAAATGGATTCTGAGCAGCTTTGGGAGACGACTATGAACCCGGAAACCCGCATCATGCTGCAGGTGGAAGTGGAGGATGCCGCAGCGGCGGACGAAGCCCTGACCGTCCTCATGGGAGATAAGGTGGAACCCCGGCGGGACTTCATTGAGAAAAATGCCCGTTACGTTCAGAATCTGGATATCTGATGCCGGCAGCGAGCCTGTTGCTTGTTGCCAAAGGCGGCATCCACATACTTTTCAAGGAGAACAACTATGATAACGCATACCACTGAATGGAAATCAGAAGAAGATACTCCTCCCCGACCGTGGTTTCGGTTCTATGATGGAGGACACAAGGCCCCTGAGGACGATATGGAGCCTTTCTCTGCCGGTCAGCCTGAACAGCCTGAAAGCGACCGGGAGTTTTCTGAGAAGGAGCCTTTTGAGAAAATAGGGGCTTTGGAAGGACGGGAGACAGAGAAGGCAGAGGCTACAGAGGAAGAGACAGAGGAAGAGCCTGTGGAATGGGACGGCAGTGAGGCTCAGTTGGTCCTTGAGGATGACGCGGCCGAATATGAATGCCCTCAGACGGGCATCCGGCTTTCCTGCGATCTTAAGGAAAAGGAAATTTTTGAGGCGTTGCGCCGGTTTCCTTTTACCAAGAGGGCCGGAAAGCGGGCTGTGATCGAGGCGGTGCTCCTGCTTTTGGCTTCTGGTTTGTTTTTTTATCAGTATTTTGGGATGAAAACGGGGCAGGCTGTGTTTTTTGCCGTGGCATGTATCGTTCTGGCGGGGGTTGTGCTGTTTGTGCCCTGGCTGGGCCGGAGGCGCATGGCGGCCCGCATGGAGAAGGATCCGAGAAAATCTCATGTGGAAATGGAAATCTACCCCGATTCCATCGATGTGGGAAGCGGAGAAGGCCAGTGGGAAATTCCCCTGGATGGTTCCTGCGAAATGGAAGAGTATAAAAATATGCTTCTTCTCTTCCCAAGGGGAAGAAATGCCATGGTGATTCTTCCTCTGCGGTGCATAGAACCCTCTGTGTTGCCGGAAATTCAGGGAATGTTGTTTTCCGGCACCAGCACACGGGAAACGGAGGAAGGAAACTGAGAGCCGCCCGGGAACAAAACAGAAATGGATTATTTGTGTTTGAGCAATACAGTATGCTAAGGAGAAGGATCCGGCAGGAAAAGGAGGAAACGGCAATGCATGGATTTTACGAGGGGGAGGCTGCTGTCACGGCGGAATTCACCTTAAGCCCTGAGGATTACGCCAAAGCAAGGCTTTTAGCGGAAAGGCAGCTCAAGCCCGTTACGCGGCCTTGGGTCCGGGCGGGTATGCTCATTACCGCTTCCCTTTTGTTTTTAGCCATCCTTCCCTATTACAGCACACGCTATGGAAATATATGGCTCCCATTAGCCTTGTTTCTTCTGTTTCTGGCTTCCGCAGTATGGGCGGGCCTGCGCTTGCCGAAGCTGGAGGAAGCGGGTCTTGCCCGGGAGTATGCCACAGACCGGCTGCTGCTTCTGAAAGCCACTGTTTCCCTTTACCGGGATACGTTTACGGTGGTAAACAAATACCAGACTTTTGAAGAAAACTGGGTGGAGTATACCCGTTGCTTTGAAAATCGCGACTATATCGTGGCCGTGGGTGGAAAAAACTTTCCCCTTTTGGCCTGGAAAAGGATTAAGATGACAAAGAGCCAGAGGGAAAAACCTTCCGGTTCCTTGGAAAATAACTTTGCAGCCCGGTATAGGAAGACCTGACGAGGTAGGTAAGAAGCTCCCGCTGCAGGTTAGAGTAGAGTGTTCCCTTTTGATTTGCCTGCTGTTTGCTTTGTTGCCGCATCCTGCTGCAAGAATAAAACCCAGATCTGTATATTCTGGCTTATGCTGCCGGGATAGATGGGAATTCTGCGTGATCTGCCGTGAGGGAATAGAGGCGGCTGAGAATCTGTTAGGATAGAGAGGAAGGTGAAACGGATGGCTGAAAAACAGAATGTGGAAGATCCCCGGCCCATGGAGACTGCGGGAGAGCATCTTCCAAAGGGAAAGGATGAAACGGCCCCTGCCCGGCAGGAAGTGACCGTCAGCTTTCTTCTCACAAAGGAAGATTACGCCGATTACTGCGTGGCGGCAGTGAACCGGCGCATTATGCTCCGTGAAAAAATGACAATCAGGCTTTTGGGTGTCTTGGCCATCCTGTGCGGGTTTCTGTTTGCCTGGCTGTGGAAGGGAAACGGCTGGGTTTTCGGATGGACGGCTTGCCTGGAGCTGATCGGCCTAGTGATGCTGATTTGGTATGACTGGATCCTACCCACCTATGTGCGGGCCTCCGCCTGTGGGTATATGGACCGCCATCGGGAAGAGCTCACTTCCCGCACGTTTATATTTACCCCCTCTGGTTTTTCGTATACAAACAGCGGCTGTTCCATGGAGCTCCCCTATGACATGCTGTATGGGGCTCTGGAAACCAGCCGGGTGTTTATTTTCTATATGGGCGCGGAGCGTTCCGTCTATCTGCCTAAGCGGGCGGTGCCGGAAGAGGACTGCAGGGAGATCCGCGCCATGTTGGAAAAAGCCCTGCAGGAAAAATTCGATCAGGAAGGTGCCCGATAAATGGACTCTATGGACGAAAAATTTGAAAACGAACGGATCGTACAGGTGGACTTGGAAAAAGAAATGAAGAAATCCTTTCTGGATTACTCCATGTCTGTTATCGTTTCCCGGGCACTGCCGGACGTGCGCGACGGCTTGAAGCCTGTACACCGCCGTATTCTGTATACCATGTTTGAAAACAACCTGGCCCCCAACAAGGCTTACCGCAAATGTGCTGATACGGTGGGAACGGTGCTGGGCCGCTACCATCCCCACGGAGATGCCAGTGTGTATGACGCTCTGGTGCGGCTGGCACAGGATTTTTCCATGCGTTATATGCTGGTGGACGGCCACGGAAATTTCGGATCTGTGGATGGAGATCCCCCGGCTGCCTATCGATATACAGAAAGCCGCATGAGCCCTCTTTCGGTGGAGATGCTGCGGGATATCGAAAAGGAGACGGTGGATTTTGTCCCCAACTATGACGACCGTCTGAAAGAGCCTGCTGTTCTCCCCTGCCGGTTCCCCAATCTTCTGGTGAACGGCTCCACCGGCATTGCGGTGGGTATGGCCACCAATATTCCGCCCCACAACATGGGCGAGGTGGTGGATGCCATGTGCTGTCTGATAGACAACCCCGAGGCTTCCCTTGAAGAACTCATGGAGCACATCAAAGGGCCTGATTTTCCCACCGGCGGCATCATTATGGGCCGGGCGGGAATCCGGGCGGCTTATGCCACCGGCCGGGGACGCATCACTGTGCGGGCCCGGGCTGAGATCGAAGAGGAAAAGAACGGGCGCTACAATATCGTTGTGTCTGAAATCCCCTATCAGGTGAACAAGGCACGCCTCATCGAAAATATAGCCGACCTGGTGAAGGATAAGCGGATCGAGGGAATTTCTAATGTGGACGACCATTCTGACCGGGAGGGCATGCACATTGTCATCACGGTAAAGCGGGATGCTTCCCCCCAGGTTGTTTTGAATCAGCTTTATTCCTACACCCAGATGCAGACCACTTTTGGCGTGATCATGCTGGCCATCGTCAATGGGGAGCCCAAGACCCTGACGTTGCGGGAGATGCTGCAGCTGTATATTGACCATCAGGAGAGCGTTGTCACCAGAAGGACGCAGTACGACCTGCGCAAAGCCCAGGAGCGGGCCCATATTTTGGAAGCCCTGAAGGTGGCTGTGGACAATATCGATGAGATCATCTCCATTATCCGCAGCAGCCGTGATAGGGCCGCCGCCCGTGCCCGAATGACGGAGCGCTTCGGTCTGGACGATGTGCAGACACAGGCCATCGTGCAGATGCCTTTGGGCAGCCTCACGGGTCTGGAACGTCAGAAGCTGGAGGAAGAGCTCCGGGCCATTGAGGCTAAGGTGGCCGATCTGAAGGATATCCTGGCCAATCGGGATCGCCTCATGGGTATCATCAAAGATGAGGCCATGGAGGTGCGCAACAAATACGCAGACGAGCGCCGCACGGAGATTGCCACCGTCAGCGGCGAGGTGGATATAGAGGACCTGATCCCCAGGGAGGAATGCGTCCTCACTATGACCAGCTTTGGTTATGTGAAGCGCCAGCCTACGGATACCTACCGGCTCCAACGCCGGGGCGGCAGGGGTGTTTCGGGCATGAGCCGCCGGGAGGAAGACGTCGCCGAGGAGATGTTTGTGATCAACAGCCACGACTACGTGATGTTCTTCACCAATCTTGGGCGGGTCTACAGGCTCAAGTGCTATGAGATCCCGGAGGGCTCCCGCACCAGCAAGGGCATGAATATTGTGAACCTGCTGCCCCTTTCAGGAGATGAGAAAGTCACCTCCATGATCCGGGTGCCGGAGTTTGACGAAGAGAGTTATCTTGTGATGGTCACCCGGAAGGGCACTATCAAAAGGACGGAGCTTTCTGCCTTTGATACCGCAAGAAAAGGCGGCCTCATCGCTTTGACCCTGGAAGATGGCGACGAACTGGCCTGGGTGCGGGTGACAAATGGCAGCGATGAGCTTCTGGTGGCTACGCGCCATGGTATGGCCATTCGCTTCAGCGAAACAGATGTGCGCCCCATGGGCCGCACCGCCAGAGGTGTGCGGGCTATTCAGCTGAGAGATAGCGACGAGGTCGTGGGCATGAGTATCGTGCGCGACGGAGGTCTGGTGCTCACTGTCTCTGAAACGGGATACGGGCGCCTTTCTTCCCCGGAGGATTACCGGCTTCAGTCCAGAGGAGGAAAGGGCATTATCAACTACCATACCAGCCGGTATGGGAACGTGGCCGCCATCAAGGTGGTGGATCCGGAGGACGATATTATTCTCATTTCCTCCGACGGCGTTATTATCCGCATACAGGCCGCTTCCATCCGTCTCTGTGCGCGGCCCAGTAAGGGTGTGCGTGTCATGCGCCTGCAGGAGGGCAGCCACGTGGTCACTTTAGCCAGGACGGCCCATGAGGAAGAGGAAGAGACGGATTCCTTACCGGAGGACGATGGGGGTGCCGGAGAGAATGTGGATCCTGGGGAAACGCAGGTTTCCGGCGGTGCAGAAGAAGGAGAAAATACCCATGAAGATGGTGAGGACGCAGAAAATACAGAGAATACCGGGTATACAGAAGACTGAAGATCCTTTTTCCCATGAAGCTTGCAGGAGCAGGCGGCACGGTGCGGAAATAGTCGCCCCGGTGGCAGAGCGTATGCATATGGCCACAGCGGGTGTGCCACTTTTTCTGGCTGTTCTTATGCTTTGTTTCTCCCTATGGGGCTGCGCAGGCGGGAATGGTAGTACTTCCTCTGGAGAGGGAATGCTGTCCTCCCAATCTTCCCAGGATACGCAGGATTCTGAGGCCTTTGAAGCTTCCTCTTTGGTTTCGTCGGAGGCGGCGCCCTCTTCTTCCCTTCCGGAGTCGGAAAGCGGAATTTCCTCAGAATCTGAGCCCTCGGATTTTTCCGGAGAGGGCGGGGATTCCTCCGGGAACGGAAACGCCCAGAGTTCCGGCAGCCCGGCTAGCGATTCTAATGCTTTTGAAGAGAAATTTGCCCAAAATCCCTTGGACGCCGCCTATAGAGAGGCTTCTATGGCATCTGTTTCCAACAAAGAGATGGCAGAACTGGCGGAAACTTATGCCGGGTATTGGGAAGAAGAGGTAAACGACGGCTTTGAAAGGCTATTGGCCCTATCGGGTAACGATGGGGAAATAGAAAGCAGCCAGGATCAATGGCTCAGCAGACGCGACCAGGCTATGCGGGATATAGCCGAAGAGGCTGCTGCTGCCGGTGGAAGTATGGCGGCTGTGGAAGAAGCCACCCTGCGGATGGAATACTATCGTACCAGGGCTAAGGAAATCTATGGGCAGCTGTATGGCTATGACCCGAATTTTCAGTTCCGGTTTTCACAGACTGCGGCAGGTTAAAATAGGCTGAAAGCATCCTGGATATACAAGGGAGGCTAAGGCGCTGGATACAGAAGACGAGGTGGGAAGCTTTATGAGCTCTGCAGAAATGGAAGAATTGGGTATGCAGGAAAAAGAAACCTGTATTGACAATTCAAACAATGCTAATACGGAAAATCCAACTGAGGCGGCAAAAGAAAACGCCGTGCGTGAGCCAAGGCGGCTGACGGAAACACGGCTTTCGGGCAGAACCCTTTATGAAGGGCGGATCGTCCGCCTGGAAAAGGATAAGGTGCTTCTGGAAAATGGAGAGGAATCCTACCGGGAGGTGGTGCGCCACCCGGGCGGTGTTTCTGTGGCAGCCCTTACAGAGAAAAACGAGGTGCTCATGGTGCGCCAATTCCGGTATCCCTATGGGAAAGTATTGCTGGAATGCCCTGCGGGAAAGCTGGAACCGGGAGAGGATCCCTTCGAAGCCATGAAACGGGAGCAGAGGGAAGAAACGGGCACTGCGGGGGAAAGCTATATCTCCCTTGGGGAAATGTATCCCACACCGGGTTATTGCAGCGAGGTCATCCGCATGTATGCCTGCCGGATTTCCGGATGGGGGGAAACAGATCTGGATGCGGATGAATTTCTGGAGGTGGAGAAAATACCTTTGGAAGAGGCAGTCTCCATGGTTATGAGCGGCCGGATCCGGGATGGAAAAACCCAGGTTATGATTTTAAAGCTTTCTCGTCTTCTGGAGGAAGGAAAGTTTTAAAATTTCGAATAGGCCCGCAAATTTCTACAGATATACGATACAAGACATACTGGAGATACAGGATCAGGATACAGGGAGGAAAGCTATCGTTCCTTCCCTGTTTTTTATTCTGAGATTTTCTGAATATTGTGAGTTTTTTTTACAGGAATCTAATGCGTATTTCGGGTGAATATGTCTGTTTTCGGGAATACAGCCCGAAAAACACCCTGTTTCCACTTTTCCACAAAATTTCAACATGTTGATTCTATTCCCCTTTCTCATTGACACTGATCACTATATGTTGTATAATCTAAAACGCACCTAAAAACGGAATTAAATCTTGGGCTTGCCCTTTTTAGATTGTCTGCACTTGTGTGCGGCCTGTGATGGAATGTGAAGAATTCCAGTATGCCGAAATCCGGAAAAGGGGCCTGGATCCATGGGATGCAGGCAGAATGGGCGGCTGCGGCGGATATACTGTATAGAAAGCTGGGGGAGAATTCGGGATGATTATAAACGTGAAAACAGCGGAAAAGATCCGCAAGCGCAACGGGAATGTGGTTCCCTTCGATCGCTCTAAGATACGTGTGGCCATTGAAAAGGCCAACCGGACGGTGGAAGATGAAAATATGACCCCTGTCACGCTGGAATACCTTACGGAAAAGGTATGCACCTGCACCCAGCTGACAGAGCAGGAAATTCCCACGGTGGAAGAAGTGCAAGATCGTGTGGAAGAGCAGTTAATCGCCCTGGGATTTGCCAAGACCGCCAAGGCCTATATCCTTTACCGGGCGGAGCATGCCAAGATCCGCCAGGCGGAAAGCGATTTGATGGATATCTATAAGGAGCTTACTTTCCAGGACGCCAAGGATGCAGATATCAAGCGGGAAAATGCCAATATTGATGCGGATACCGCCATGGGCACCATGTTGAAATACGGCTCTGAAGGAAGCAAGTATTTTACCAACAATTATGTTCTTCCAAAAGATATCGCAATGGCTCATATGAACGGGGATATCCATATCCACGATCAGGATTTTTATATGCTCACGGAAACCTGCTGCCAGATCGACCTGATCCGCCTGTTCAGCGGCGGATTCTGCACGGGCCACGGCTTTTTGCGAGAGCCTAACGATATCCGCAGCTATGCGGCTTTGGCCTGCATCGCCATCCAGGCCAACCAAAATGAAATGCACGGCGGCCAGAGTGTGCCGAATTTTGATTACAGCATGGCCCCTGGAGTGAAGAAAACTTTCCGCAAAGCCTATTTCAAGGCTTTGGCCCAATATATGCAGGTGGCTCACGGGGTGGACAAGGATACCGCCAGGGCCTTATCGAAGGAAGCCAGAGAATCGCTCACTGGGGAGGAAGTTTCCATGGGCAACGGGGAGGCCTACGGGTCTCTTATCATCCCCTGGCTTGCTTCTCACGAAAAGGCGGAACTTTCTGAGGAGGAAGCCCGCAAAGCCCACGAATATGCCATGCAGACAGCTTGGGATAATACCGACAATGCCACCTTCCAGGCCATGGAGGCTTTGGTGCATAACCTGAATACCATGAATTCCAGGGCCGGCGCTCAGGTGCCTTTCTCCTCCATCAATTATGGCACAGATACTTCACCTGAAGCCCGGATGGTTATCCGCAATTTGCTCCAGGCCACCGATAACGGCCTTGGAGACGGAGAAACCCCCATCTTCCCTGTTCAGATTTTCAAGGTGAAGGAAGGCATCAACTATAATCCCGGGGATCCCAACTATGACCTTTTCAAGATGGCCATAAAGACCTCTGCAAAGAGGCTCTTCCCCAATTTCAGCTTTATCGACGCGCCCTTTAACTTGCAGTATTACAAGCCCGGCGATTACAATTCAGAGATTGCCTATATGGGCTGCCGCACAAGGGTTATGGGGAACGTCCACGACCGCAGCCGGGAAGTTACCTGCGGCCGGGGCAACCTGAGCTTCACCTCTATCAACCTGCCCCTGATCGCCCTGGAAGCCAAGGGGGATCTCAAACGGTTTTACGCTATTTTGGATGAGCGTATCGATCTGGTGATCCGCCAGCTCTTACACCGCTTTAAGATTCAGTGCAGCAAGAAAGTGTATAATTACCCCTTCCTGATGGGCCAGGGTGTGTGGATCGATTCCGAAAAGCTCGGCCCTACGGATAGCGTAGAAGAAGTTTTGAAACACGGCACTCTGAGCGTGGGCTTTATCGGCCTTGCGGAGACCTTAAAGGCCCTTACGGGAAAACACCACGGAGAAAGCGCCGAAAGCCAGCAGCTGGGTCTCGAGATCATCGGTTATATGCGCCGCCGCATGGATGAGGAGAGCGGAAAGACAGGACTG
>OBHX01002661.1_pt1 | contig 13631 bp, 15 predicted proteins | sample 1519331 | NCBI WGS metagenome assembly OBHX01 (sample SAMEA2602897, study PRJEB22501) | metagenome
CTATCTTTTTCTATTATTCTACCTTATTTGATAGTAGATTTAAAACTTTGCAACAGAACCCTATAACCAATACGAGCATTATAGTTCTAAGGGTGGGCGCAGAGAGGAGCAAGTCGAAGCCTACCGCCATCCGTCTATTTCGATGCAGGAATTACGAGCTATGACCGATACAGTCAATGAATACAAACGGTTTACTCATTTTGAAACTAGAGTTCTAAAAAAAGCAATAGAAGAAATTAACCGGTACACCCATTTGAATGTAGCCTATGACAAAATCAAAAAGGGACGTTCGATTGATTCGATTGTCTTTCATATCACGAAAAAATGGCAAGCAGACGATACCAGTTACAAGTTAGATGATCCATTGTACCAAGAAGAACAGGCAAAAAAAGAACAAACCGAACAAGCTTTGTATACGGAAGCTATGTAAAGCAAATACACACGCTTGTTGCTAGATGCCATGTTGTTAAGTCCGTATGAAATGACCGACCTTGCACTCATGGCAGGCTTACAAAAGAACGTCTATCCACGCTATGATGAACTGAAAGCCTTACGAGGACTTGAGGGCGTGAAAACACACTTGTCGTATGTACGTGAGAAACAAGCACCGTATTCAAAAGGAAATATGGCTAAGTATCTGAAAAAAGCGATTGAACAATACTTGCAAAATGTAAAATTACAAGACCTTGAGCAACCAGACCCTGCAAGTGTTCGAGGTAAAGGAGCAAGCCATGAGTGAGAATTTAAAGACCATTAAGGAGCTTGCGGATGAATTAGGTATTAGTAAAAAGTATTTACAAAATAAAATTAGTTATGAAAAAAAGAAACAAAAATTATCTATCGGAAATTGGAAAAAAATATCCGGAAAAAATACAATAGTGTTATCTCAGAAAGAACAAACATTAATAAAAAGTTGGTTAGACGAAGCAGATAGTCTAGGAGGTAATCAAGAAGACGAAGAAAAATCTTATCTTAAAGAAAGAATTTTTGTTTTAGAGAAATTTTTAGATATAGAACAAACATCAAATTCGGAATTAAAAAAAATTATTCAACAAACTCAAAACCTCTTAGACCAACAGCAGCGGTTAGCATTGCAGGATAAAAAATTGCTAGAAGAGTACAAGGCAGAAACCAAAGACTTAAAAGCTCTTAAAATGCCACCAGAGGATACAAGAGGTGGACAGGCAGAGTATCAGTATCAACCGCAAGAAGAATTAGAAAGGCTTAAAAGTGAAAATAAATCTTTGCAGGAACAGTTAAACGAACAAACAACGCTAGAGCAACACGGAGTACCTAGAAAGTGGTGGCAGTGGTGGAAATAAAGTTGCTTTTTATTCTTATCATTTGCTACTGATTTTTAATTTAGGAAAGAAGATGAACGAATCACAATAAAACACGACGGACTAACTCCGATGGAAATCAGACATAAGGCTGTCTCTTAAGACTTTTTATTAACCTGTAAGAGGAGATAGAGAAAGTTCCTTTCTATATCTCCTCTGAATGCCAGTTCGAGTGAAACTCGAACAAATCTTTTTGTTTTTTTTCGACTGTCTACTTGACAGGGAGCAGTTCACATTCAAAATAATATTATTTTTTTGTGAATCCATTAATGACATCTTTAATTACGTTAGCTAGATCAATAATGTCCGCATTATCTGCCCCTCTTAATTCGCTAACGACTGCAAATCCCAATGCTTCTGTAAAAGCTACTGACACTCCAGCATTTAAAGTTCCACCGGCAATTGTGCCTACCCCAGGAATAAGTTTTAGAAGATTTCCTGCTAATGACTTACCTAAACTTGAGACTATAGTTGCTTTTAAAGCTCCATCAACAACTCCTCGAGAAATATTAGCCCCATTAGCTTTATATAAACCTGTAATCATTGTTGTTTGAATCGGAATTAATAATGCTGCGTCAGAAAATGGTATGGGACTTGCTGCTGTTGCTGCTGCTACTGATGCTGTATGAATAATTGTATGTTCTGCGCTCGTTAATTTCATTTAAATTCCCCTTTATTAAAAAAATTATATATGCATATTATTATCCATAAAGTTTGCTTTTGTCAATATTTTTATGCATAATAGATTATAAATTAACGAAGGGAGGTTACTATTATTAATATTTTGATAGCCGATACAATTCAAAGAGTTAAAAAACTTCCTCCACAAACTCAATTTACTTTACCTGATTTATATACGGGCCTAGAATGGAAGGAGGTTAGTAAATCTGATCGAATTTTATTAGGGAGATTATTTAGTGATTATGCGAAGAATAATTCGATTGTAGAAATGATAGGAAAAACATCTAACAATAAAAAAATATACTTGAAAAAGTAAGGAGATTGGTCAAATGGGTAAAGCCTTAACAAAAAAATGTTCTATGTGTTCAATTGAAAAAAGATTAAATGAGTTCTATGAGAACTCAACTAAAGAAGATCATAGGAATGGTATATGCAAAGATTGCCAAAAGAAAGTTAATCAAAAAAATAAATAATCTACAACATGAGCAAAGAGAATTTTAACTAACACGCTTGACGAAAAAAGAGTACAAGTCACGTGAGTGATATGTACTCTTTTTTAGCGCTAACGGATCAATTTTTCGTAAGAAAAATTTGGTGGGTATAAGTGCGCCCTTTGTAAAAATCGCTAAGGGAATATTTGTCAGATTAACTTTGTCGAAACGCACCCCTTATTTTTGAGGGCGCATTTATACCCACCAAGTTTCATTTGTGGTTAATGTGCGATAAACCTTAATTTACATTTCGTTTTATCGTCAGGCGTGTTGGTTAAAACTCACTCTGTTCGTGTGATAATATGGGCGTATAGGGTGGCTATTTTCCTATCCAGAACACCAAGTCTTTTTTTATACAAAAAGACATTTGGTTGTCCTATAATTAAATCGCTGAACCCAATCATAGGAGGCGAACCAAATGTCCAGTATTAAGAATATCAAATATAAAGATAATTGCCTAGACAAAACCATCAAACAAATCCTAAATATTCACGATTCCAACATTACTTTTTCTAAAGACGCCGTCTCAAAAGAAAAAGTACATAACAGAATGGCCACCGTCTTTACTGGTCGACTGAGCTATCCGTCTCCTCGGTGTGAGTGTTGCGGATACGACTCCGTCATCCATCATGGCTACAAAGATAGCTGGATTCAATTACTCCCTTATCAAGAGGTGTCTACCTATCTTCATCTCTATAAACAACGGTTTTATTGTAAACAGTGTCACCATACCTTTTCAGCTAAAACCTATTATGTCGCAGAAAACTGTTATCTCTCCCAAGCGCTCAAGTTTGCGATCGCTGTTGATTTAAAGAAGAAAATTTCGATGAAAGATATCGCTCAACGTTACTTGGTTTCCGCTAAAACGGTCGAACGGGTCTTGGATTCTTTTTTTGAAGAACCACGACTGAAGCCCAATTACTTACCCAAACATCTATTGATTGATGAATTCAAAGGAACTAAGGACTGTCAGGGCGCCATGTGTTTTATTCTCAGTGACGCGGACACGGGGAAAATCTTTGATATTTTAGAGGATCGAAGAAGCTTCAAGCTGATCGCCTATTTCATGCGCTTTACTTATCACGCACGGAAAAACGTTTCTCATGTCGTGATGGATATGAATGCGGGCTATGATTCTGTGACAAAGGTCGTTTTCCCAAATGCTCGGATTTCCATTGATCGATTTCATGTGATCCAACAACTTAATCGTGCATTTAACAAACAACGGATAAAAACCATGAATCACTTGAAAAAGAGCGACCCGCAAGCCATGAAAAAGTATCGCAAGCTTAAGAAATATTGGCGAACCATTCTGAAGAAAAATAGAAAAATCAATTATTCTTCGCTCAAACAATACCCGCTTTTCCAACGGAAATACCTGACGGAATCGGAAGTATTGGACTATTTATTATCGATTGACGAGCACTTACGGACAAGCTATGATGGGTATCAAAATTTGTTGGATGCCTTTGATACCAAAGATTATAAAGACTTTTACGAACACATTGATCACTTACCCACGATGCTTGATCCAACATTTAAAAAAGCGGTTCTTTACTTAAACAAACACAAACAAGCGATTATCAATGCGTTAAAATACCCCTATTCGAACGGAAAACTTGAAGGGAAGAATAACTTGATTAAAGTGATCAAGAGAGTGGCGTTTGGTTTTAGAACCTTTCGCCACCTTCGTATGCGAACTCTGATTCAACAGAATCTTTGCGACATTATTTGAACAAAAAATCAAAAAGAAAAAAGGAAACGCCGAAGCATTTCCTTTCAGTGATTTAACGAAAACAACACGATTTGACTTAGAGCCAAAAATTGTAGACAAAGAAATTTTTCTTTGTCTACAATCTGAAAGGATAGGCACTACCATTTTTTATAAAATATTTGTATTGAACCATTTTTTAGTTATTAGCTTACTAATACAAAATACTGTATTATAGTATCAACATAACCATCCTTTGTCCATGATTTTATCTAAAAAGATTGTAAGGATCAATAAGTCTGCACTTCCACCAATACTCCAATTTTTCTTTTTAAATTGCTGATTTAGGTAATCCAAATATTTTTTACCTTGTATGGTTTTTACACCCCCTAATTCAAAATAAGGACGAATAAGTAATTGATACTCTTCAAAAACATGTCTATTATTACTTCGTTTGATCAAATTGGTATCTTCTACTTCCATTGATAGAAAAAGTAAAGTGTCTATCATCTTATCTTGTTGCGACCCTTGATATGCTTGATAATAAGGCAATCCTCGGTCAAAAACACAAGGATAACCTCTTTTGGCTTCCCCTCGTATCCCTGTCAATCCATGGTTAACAAATAGATATTCTCCCCAAGTCCATGCTTTTGGTTTTGTTTGATCAATCTTCCCAAAATCGTTAAGTAGATTTTTCGTCATTTTTTGAATTTCTTTTTGAAAGAAACTTTTTTTACAAGGAACTTTCCAAATAGTTAACCGGCCACAAATAGCAAGAAAAATCCCCAATGAAAAGATAGCACCTTTATGTGTATTTATACCATTTGTCACTGAGAACATCGCAGTTTCAGCCTCTAAACCAATCTGTCGAATCGCCATAAAGGTTTCTTCAATTGGTTGATGTTGTCGGTCCAATCCTGTTTGGATAAATTCTTCAAAATAGGGAGTCAAAACTACACTACTTTGTAGAAAAGTAAAAATGTCCATATCTTTATGAGACCCGGGGTCTACTGGATCAACCAATCCTGGTTTATTGATACATGTAACTTCATAAAGCATCGCTAATTGTGCTTCTTGTGCTATTTTTTGAATATTATCATGCATGTTTCAATGCTCCTTTTAAGGAATCGGCTACTATTTGTTCGATTTTCTTTTGCATTTCTTTCACAGTATGTGTACGATTACGTGCACATACCTTTGCTGATTTCCCACAAATAAAACAAGGACGTTCCCCATGATTAAGAGCTTGGCGACTGACAATTGTTATCTGCTCTCCTTTTTTGAACAAGACATCTAAATCAAAAAGTCTACCTAATGCGTCTTGCTCTTCTAACGTGACCAACCATTTTTTGAGATTCAAAGGTGCTTCTGTTACTATTACGTACCAGTCCAATCCACTTGGCAAATTGATTTCTTTTGTGTACGTCATTTCCACCTTTTTTTTTAAAAACATTTGCTGAATTGACTGCTGTCCCTGACGAAATACCTGCTCAATCATTGGATTATTTTTGATCGGCCCAGGAATATTCAATGTAAAGACCATCAATGAACTATTTGAATACTTGGAAAGCAGGTTGCTTTGCAAGTTAGCACGTTGTTCTTTATGGATCAAAATATCCTCGATTTCTTGAATTTCTCCAGTATCAAACATCATGATCTCTCTTCTTCAAATTCTTTCACCTGACGAACGACATCTAAAATTGAACCATCTCGGTATTCTACATAGGCAACTATCCGATCTGTGAATTGCAAAGGTTCCGGGATGCCTACTATTTTTTCTGCTTTTTGCTGTAATTCTTCTATTGTAAAAACAGGAATTTGTGGAATTCTTTCAAAAATAGCTATTAGATCTTTACGTTGGGGATTGATAGCAACCCCTACTTCTGTGACTAATACATCGATACTTTTCCCTGGTGTGATCAATGTAGTAACGTCATTTACTACTGTAGGTATTCGGCCACGTACTAACGGCGCTGAGATGATAGTAAGTTTAGCCGTTGCTGCATCTTGATGTCCACCAATCGCACCTCTTAGCACACCATCTGAACCAGTCATAACATTTACATTGAAGTTTGTGTCAATTTCTAATGCAGATAAAATAGCGACATCTAATTGGTTAACAACCGCTCCTTTATTACTTGGATCAGCATAAAAGGAAGCATCGATCTCCTGTTGGTTCTCAAGCCGCGCCATTCCTTCAGCTGCTCCTTTGTCAAAGTCTTGGACATCTAACACTTTTTCAACAAGACCTTTTTCCAATAAATCAACCGTTGGTTTAGTGATGCCACCTAATGCAAAAGAAGCTTTGATCTGTTTTTCTTCCATTTCACTAGCTAAGTAACGCGTTACTGCTAAAGCTGCACCACCCGTTCCTGTTTGAAAAGAAAAGCCATCTTTGAAATAAGGTGAGTGAACAATGACATCTTTGACCATTTCAGCAATTTTTAATTCTTTTGGGTTTTTAGTAAACCGTGTAGCACCAGCACCGATTTTATTCGGATCACCAATTGCTTCTACTTCCACGACATAGTCGACTTGTGTTTGCGGAATACTAATGGGCGTATTAGGGTAAGGAACTAAATGATCAGTTAGAAGAATGACTTTATCTGCATATTGTGCATCTACTTTTGCATACCCTAATGAACCAAAAACGGATTTTCCAACAGTCGCATTAGCATTTCCATAATCATCAGATGTTGGTACTCCTAGAAATGCAACATCGATTTTCAATTCACCACTTTCAATTGCACGTGGACGATTACCATGAGAACGTAAAATCACAGGATTGTCCATTCCTCCATGAGAAATAAATTCACCTAAGCTGCCGCGCATCCCACTGCTTGTGATATGAGTTACTGTACCGTCCTTGATGCATTCAATAACCATCTCATTCATAGTGTTCGTTAAAGAACTTGGTGCTAAGGTCAATTCTTTGATGCCCATTTCACGGATCACGGCCATCACTTGGTTAAAAACAAAATCACCTTCTCTTAAATGATGATGAAATGAAATCGTCATTCCATCTTTTAAGCCCGATTTTTCTATAGCTTCTTTGATCGAGTGCATCAATTTATTTGTCTGATTAGTTACAGTCGTTACTTTTGGTGCACAACGTTGAATCGTTTGTGGCGATAATGAAACACTTTGGAATTCTTTTTTATACTTTGTTAAAACACTTGATGGAATGCTACGTCTTTGTTTATTATGCATGGATATTTCCCTCCTCATCAATCAATCGTGATGCTTTTGCTAACATCAATGTCCGTTGTGCACGTTCTACAATTGGTTTATCGATCATTTTTCCATTTAAAGAAATTACGCCAGAACCTTTTTCTTTTGCTTCTTCGATTGCCGAGATGATGTCTAGTGATCGTTTGATTTCTTTGATTGACGGCTGATAAACAGTATTGACTACTGGAATTTGCCGTGGATTGATACAAGATTTTCCATCAAAACCTAATTGATGGATTAAACGTACTTCGTTTAAAAATCCTTCCATATCATCCACATCAGAGTAAACAGTGTCAAATGCGGAAATGCCTGCTGCACGTGCAGCATGAACGATCATACTGCGAGCAAAAAACAATTCGTTTCCATCTGGATATCGTTTGGTTTTCATATTTGTCACATAGTCTTCTGCCCCAATGGCGATTCCAATCAATCGATCAGATGCTTTGGCGATCGCAGGTGCGTTCAATACACCAGAAGCACCTTCAATGGCTGCCATCATCAATGTTCGCCCTATCGGAACATTATGATAGTTTTCTGCTTCTATAATCACTTTTTCTACTTCTGTTATATCTTCAGAGGTTTCTGTTTTAGGTAAACGTAATACATGCGCGCCGGCTTTAACCATTGCAAAAATGTCTGCACGTCCAAATTCTGAGTGCAGGTCATTTATTCGAACAATTAATTCTATGTCACCATAATCCACTGTTTTCAATGCCTCAGCCACAAGCATTCTTGCGCTGTCTTTTTCTGCCATAGACACTGCATCTTCCAGGTCGAACATAATCGAGTCAGCACCATAAATACCTGCATCTTTGATCATCGCTGGATTATTTCCTGGAACAAACATCATTGTTCTTCTCAAACGTTCTTTCATCATCTAATTAAACCTCCCACGGTGTTTCTTGGTGTTGGATACCTAAGGAACGATGGATCGCTGTTTTTAATCGTGCAACAATAACACAATCTAATGCCCCTTTATCTACTACCTTGAGTTTTACGTTTTTAATCTGATAAACTGCTAGTGTGTCATAGATAACTTTTTTGATTTGTTTTCCAAATTGCTCAATCACTTGACTGTCTAAATCGATTTCTATTCCTTCTGTATTCGGTGAAATCATAATTTGGACATCACTTGACTCTAATGTTCCAGCAATCGCTGATTTATTTATTTCCATTACTTAACGCTCCCTTTTATTTTTTAAGTATTGATAGGTTGTTTCTGGAACCATATATTTTATTTTTTCCAATTGCCCAGCAAGATACGCTTTACGAACTTGAGAAGCAGAAATAACTTGGTGTTGTTCCGTTTTCTTCCTTGCAAGGACATGAACTTTTATTTCAGGGGGTAAAATCGTTTCCAGTATGTCGTTATATGAACGAGTCATTGGGGAAAGTGGTTCTTCTCCCACATATCTAGCAGAGATATCTAAATAAGTGGCAATTCTTTCTTTGAATAAAGTAGCATCTACGACCATTTGCTCCTTTGCTATTTCATCATCTTCTCGTAAAAAATAGGTGGGAAACGTTGCAGGGCTAATAATATACTCGCCACCTGATAGAACAATGACATTTTTCAGTTTTTGTAATCCTTGTTGAACTAATTTGAGTCGGTCCTTCGTCGAAAAAAGATTTTGTTCTTTTTCGAGTACAAATACATATACCCAATCGTTGTTATTGGCAGCTTGTTTTACTAAATAATAATGCCCTTCTGTAAATGGGTTCGCATTCATGACAATTGCTGCTTTTTTTTCACCATTCACTTTAGGAATCCTCTCTAGGTACTGTTTTATAGAACTATCTCCCATTTCTAATACAGCTATTTTTGGGGTAGATACGATTGTTTCAAAACCTAAAAAGTTAAAACTTTTTTGATAGCGCGGTTTCGTGAAAACAATATAATGAAAAATCTCTTGTTGACTCATTGCCTGAATTATTGCAGAGACTAGTACATTAAATGTATGTCCACCATCTTTATATTTTTCAGACACGGCGATATATTTAATCACGTTGTTTTGATAAGATACTGTTCCTACTAACTTTTCTTTATGGTATATACCCAATGTTTGATCTAAATGTTGAAAATCTTCGATTTGCTTCTTTTGTATTCCTGAATCAAGCAAAAGATTTTCCCATTGGTCTTTGATATAGTTATTTTTTAAAAATAATCGTTGGATATCTGTTTGATCAAACACATGGTCACGTCCTTTCTTTATGTTCTTATGATAGCAGACCCATTAAAAAGATAGCGAACGTTACGGTCATAGCACCCCCTAGTCGAACAGCAACTTGTGCAAATGGCATTAATTCCATGCGATCACCCGCAGCTAAGATAGCTAAAGCACCTGTACCGCCTTGTCCGCTACAACATGAAACTGCGATGGCAGTATCAACTGGGTACATTTTTAAAAATTTTGCGGCGATAAAAGCTGTAGCGACAATAGCTACTACCGTCACAATGATTGTTACTATCGTTGCAGGATTTTTAAATACTTCGATCAGCTCTAACCAATCTGTTTTTGCAACCCCTACGCCAAAAAGTAAGGGAGGTGTGATCCCACGAACAGTGAATCCATACAACGAATTTCCACCTTCTTCGATATTTTTAGGGATAAAACCAAGCATTTTAGCCCCCATAAGAGAGACTAATAAGATCACAGGTGAAGGAATAGAAAAGCCAAGGAGTGATTTTAATAAGTGCTCAACATAGACAGCAACAAAATAAATCGTTATTGCTACCACGCCTGCTAACAATGTTTTTTCAATATTGACTGGTTTAGCTGAACCCTTCAAGTTCTCTAAATGTTCATCATCCCCATCGATCAAATTACCCTGACCATTTAATTGTGGGTATTTCTCTCCAATTTTTTTGAGCATACCAGACAGTAGAACTGCGACTAAACTTCCCAACATCACACACGGTAGAATCTTCCCAAAGATATCATTTTGTCCCATACCAGATAATATTGCTGCATAACCAATCGATAATGGCATTGCTCCTTCCCCAACACCACCAGCCATAATCGGCGCAACGATAAAGAAATACGCATTCCAAGCAGATAGCCCAAGGAGTATTCCCACACCTGTTCCTATCAAAGAACCAATCACATCGCATAAAATTAAAATAATGATAATACGTGAAGTTGCTTTAACCAATGTTTGCCGATTCATTGAAGCAATACTGCCGACAACTAGTAGTGTGATAAAGAACATCAAGAAATTGTTATTATTCATAAAATCAGAAACCACAGTTACAGTACTTTGAGGTAGCCAATGTTTATAGACTAGAAATGCAGGCAAAAATGTAACAACTAATACTTTACCACCTAAATCTTTTAAAATAGGAATAGTTTTACCAATTTCTTCTAATAAATAAGCAAAAACAGTCATAATACCCAAAGAAACTAACATATCATTTTCTGGAACGATATTGCTTATCGTCATTGCAAGATACGCGAGTACCAAAATGATATAAAGAGATAAAGGAATAAAACCAATTTTAATTCTATTTAATGTTTTCAGCATGTATATTATCCTCGTTTTCATTTAGTTTTTGTAAATAATCCAAAACTGCCTGTGAAACGACGTTTGCGACTCCTTCATCAAAAACATTAGGGATGAATTTTTCTACCGTAGGCTCTGCGACCTTAGCAGCTAATTGTTTGGCTACTTCAAGTTGTAATGAAAGATCGACTTTATTCGCTTTCGATAGTAATAGTCCCTTGAACAATCCGGGAAATACTAAAATATTGTTTACTTGGTTAGGATATTTCGAAGAACCTGTAGCGATTAGCTTTGCACCAGATTCTTTTGCTAAATCGGGTGTGATCTCTGGTACTGGATTGGCTAAAGCAAAAATAATCGGATTATCATTCATTTTTCCAATCATTTCAGGCGTTAAAACATTTCCTATTGAAAGACCGATAAAAACATCTTGTCCAACGATTGCATCTTCCAAAACGCTTGCATTATTATTTGTATCATGTATATGATCCAACAACTCTCTTTGATATTTATTTAATGTACTATCTTGCTTCTTTAATCTCCCTTGTTTATCCACCAATGTTAGATTTTTGATACCAGCAGCGATTAATAGTCTAGCTGTTGCAACCCCAGATGCTCCCATGCCGTTGATCAAAACTCGAAGTTCAGTTAATGTTTTCCTTTGGATCTTAGCAGCATTGATCAATCCAGCTAAAACGACTATCGCTGTTCCTTCTTGATCGTCATGATACACAGGAATAGAAAGTTTTTCTTGTAATTTTTCTTCAATCTCAAAACACTTCGGTGCTGCAATATCTTCTAAATGGATCCCTGCAAAACTATTTTGCAAATTGACAATTGTTTGTACAATCTCGTCTACTGATTTTTGTTCGATGGCTAATGGAATCGCATTGACACCTGCTAAATTTTTATAAAGCAGCGCTTTCCCTTCGACGATTGGTAATCCAGCTTGGTTTCCTACATTTCCAAGACCTAATACCGCCGACCCGTCTGTAATAACGGCCACTAATTTACCACTAATTGTTAATTCTCTTGCCAAAGCATGATTTTTCTCAATCATTAAACTTAGTTCTGCTACACCTGGGGTGTACATTTTTGCTAAATCTTGATCATCTTGCACGGCTTCTGTTGTTTCCATCCGTAAAACACCTACATTTTTTTTATGGATTTCTAAAACTTCATCAAGCATACCTTCACTCCTTTTTACATTTTTTTATTACAAAACCACTTTAACACTTTTTTTAAAATAAAAAAACCCTTTCATTTTAAATTTTAAAAAAATGATGCTTATTTTTAAAAATTTAAAAAAAGACTAAATTCAATTTTTTTGGTATAATGAGAAAAAATATCTATTTGAAAAAGTTAGGAGCTATACTATGCATCTGGAATTCTCTGACTATGAATCACTCCTTGTAAAAATTTGTGAAGACTATTATCTCGAGGATATCAATATTAGTGAAATTTCTAAAAAATATGGGATCACCAGATATAAAGCTTTAAAATATATTGAAGATGCACGTGAAAAACAATTAGTTAGTATTTCAATTAATTCTCCGTATGCTAGGAATTATGAGCTAGAAGAAATCTTCAAAAATTACTTTAAAACGAATATCTATATATTAAAAAGTAGTGAAGACTTATCACAACACGATTTATTATTTTCAAAATTTGCTGCCGATTACATTCAAGAATTAATTAAGAAAGCCAATGTGGTTGCACTATCTTGGGGAGATACCGTTTACAAAGTGATTGATCAGTTTAAAATGGGTGCTCGTGAAGAATTAATTTTTACTCAATTCATTGGCGAAATCGGAAAATATAATTCCTTAGCTGGCTCCACACGATTAGTTCAAAAAGCTGCTGAACGTTATGAGTCTTCTTATTTGACTCTCAGTATTCCTTTATATGTCATCAATGAAACTGCACGTGAACTAATGGCTCTAGAACCTTCTTTAGCTAATACCTTAGCAACCGCTTCGCATGCAGATATGTTAATTTCTGGAATTGGCACCTTATCCTCTATTGATTCTGTCGAACCCTGGAACAAGCATCGTAAAATCCTATTTCCAAGCATGACGGATACTGTTGGATTTCTTTACGGAAGACCCTTCAATATCAATGGTGAATTCATCAAAGCATCTGAGGATAAGACTTTTGGTCTTTCTTTAAAAGAAATTTTCGATATTCCAAAACGAATTGGTATTTGTAAAAGTAAGTTCAAAGCGGAGAGTTGTTTAGGCGCCTTGAATGGTAATTTTTTTACAGATTTATTTTTGGATGAAAAAACTGCTTGGAAAATACTTTCTTTGATAAAAAAAGAGTGAGTCATGTAAAATCCTCCAAAAAATTTAGATTTTTGGTACTACTTTTTTGGAGGGCAGTACAATGATTCACTCTTTTTATTGGATATCAAAATCCCTTTTTTTGAGAAGCTTGTCTTGATATTTTTTGAACTTTTCCAAGCCATACTCCATTACTTTTCAAGATTTAATTTCTTTGTATTCACTGAATAATTTCCACGTTTTTTCGTTAATGTTACTTCTTATTAATTTTATTGTACTTCTCATGCAATAGGATCATATATCCTTCTAAATCTTTTTTATGCTATAAAAAGGGGGTTCTATCTAACTTTATTATTCATTCCCCACCCTTTGCGCAGTGAGTCTTCGGTATCTT
>OBHX01002695.1_pt1 | contig 13513 bp, 5 predicted proteins | sample 1519331 | NCBI WGS metagenome assembly OBHX01 (sample SAMEA2602897, study PRJEB22501) | metagenome
ACATTATTATTTGTCAACGGCTTGCCGTCATATACTTTGCTGTCGGATGCGCTAGTGAAACTTACTTTTCTTGGCTCGATTGTCAGTTTTCCATCTGTTACTTCAAAAACTACATTTGTAAAGTTTTTGCTGGCGTTTTCAAAATTCGCCTTCGTCAGACCCATTTCGTAATCGTTTGCATTTGTTCCTCTTGCTACAGCAGTTCCACTGAATTTGAAATCATTTACAGTGTACAGCGGATTATTAGTAGCCACATTATAACCATTTACTTTCTGCTCTTCTCCGGTATATTTCACACTTGCTTTATTGCCAGTGATTGTTACGGTTACTTGGTCTGTTACTGGGGTTACCTCCAAAGTTCCTAGGGTTTTTGTGATAATGTAGTTGTCTGCTGAAGTTCCTTTGTTTAAGGTATAGGTGAACTTATTATCACTCTTTCCTACATTGGTCTGGCTTCCGGTTACTGAATAGGATGCGCCCTCACCGTCTGCAAATCTGTCTCCACTAACAGTTACAATATTCTTTGTTAATGGCTGACCATCATATACCTTGTCGGCATCCGCACTAATGAGCTCAACTTCTCTCTTTTCAATTACCAGGTTTTTATGCTCGATAACAAATATTACCTTTTCAAAGTTGCTATTGGTATTCTCGAAATCAGACTCTTTCAGATCCATTCCGTAAGTTCCGGCATTTATTCCTGTAGCCTCGGCATTTCCACTGAAAGTAAAGTCATCCGTCGTGTACAGAGAATTGTTGATATCTACATCGTAACCTGTAACTTTCTTCTCGGTTCCATCGTATTTAACAGTAGCACCATGCTCAATAATTTTTACTACAACTTCATTCTCATCTGCAGTTACTGCCAGAGTTCCCTCATGAATTTCAATATTGTAGTTCTGCTCCAGGGTTCCTTCGTTTAATTCAAAGGTAAACTCATTAGAGCTGCTTCCTACATCTGTCTGGCTTCCAGTTACATTGAAAGTTGCTCCCTCGCCGTCTACAAAGCCATCTTCTCCGCCAACTGTCACATTATTATTTGTCAACGGCTTGCCGTCATATACTTTGCTGTCGGATGCGCTAGTGAAACTTACTTTTCTTGGCTCGATTGTCAGTTTTCCATCTGTTACTTCAAAAACTACATTTGTAAAGTTTTTGCTGGCGTTTTCAAAATTCGCCTTCGTCAGACCCATTTCGTAATCGTTTGCATTTGTTCCTCTTGCTACAGCAGTTCCACTGAATTTGAAATCATTTACAGTGTACAGCGGATTATTAGTAGCCACATTATAACCATTTACTTTCTGCTCTTCTCCGGTATATTTCACACTTGCTTTATTGCCAGTGATTGTTACGGTTACTTGGTCTGTTACCGGTGTTACTTCCAGAGTTCCTAGAGTTTTTGTGATAATGTAGTTGTCTGCTGAAGTTCCTTTGTTTAAGGTATATGTGAACTCGTTGTCATTCTTTCCTACATCGGTCCGGCTTCCGGTTACATTATAGGTTGCACCTTCACTACCTACAAATCCGTCTCCGCCAACAGTTACTGTACTATTTGTTAACGGCTGTCCGTCATATACCTTTTTGCCTGATCCACTGGTAAGAGTTACCTCTCTTGGCTCGATTGTCAGCTTTCCATCTGTTACTTTCTTAATTCTTACAACACAGTTATTTCCATTATAGCTGCTCGTTGTTCCAAAAGAAGGTACAAATGATTCTGTCGTCAATCCCATATAATAGGTATCAGCATCTATTCCCTTTGCCTCAGCGTTATGGCCAGGCTTTAATTCAAATCCGATGCCACTATTTTCCGGCAGATTTTTTACGGTAAAGCCCTCTGCCTTCTGCTCGTTTCCATCATATTTTACAGTATTTGTATTTCCTTCTATGGTCACTTCCAAAATTGGCTTATATGTGAAAGTAATAATGTTGTGGCTTATCTCCTGTTCACTTGCCTCATCGTTAAGTACCAAAGATTTTCTTCTCGCATCATACTCATATCCAGAAACCTCTACCGCATTTTCCATTACTTGCGCCATACGTGTAGACTGAATTTTTTCTGCTGCAACTTCATTTCCGGTAACTGCATCAACATATTTTACTTTGTAATATACATCATGAGGTTCTGCATAATAAAAAGTAATTACGTTTTTATCTGCATCCCAGCCTAAAGTTATACTTTTGCTCACCTCATCTACAATCCAATTATTATCAAATTTTGCCAATGCATTTATTTTTGCACCCACATATCCCATTTGACTTTCAGAAGCAAATACAGGATCTGTTGTTCCCTTTTTGAAATAATTAATTGTATAACCGGCAACTGTTATTTTTTCCCATCTTGCATACACGACGCAATCAGAAGTAATCGGCATTCCAAAATCGAAAACTGCGGCATTCGTATCTGTTGAAACATACCAGCCAACAAAGTTATATGCATCCATCGTTGGTGCAGATGGAGCGCTGGCCATTGTTCCTCCAACTACACGCTGGGAATCGACACTGCTTCCTCCCTGAGTGTCAAATGTCACTGTGAAAGATCTTGGTGTCCATTTTGCATATACTACCAATCCATCCAATGGCATTTTTTCTGTATCCCATGCTACTTCATTCATTCCCGCTTCATCGTAATACCATCCGGCAAACTCATAATAATCAGGTGTTCCCTCTGGCCGGTCAGGGATGTAATTTTTTTCTGAAATAGGAGCTTCATATTTAAGAGACTCCGTCTTGTCCCTTACTCCACCATTCATAAATACCAGATTAAAGGATTTTCTCTTATAATACAAGGCACCTGTATTATTACGATTAAAATTCTTTTTACTTTCTCTATTGAAGCCAGCCTCACTACGAGATAACCTTTCAAATCCAGCTATTTCGTGATATTCCTCTTCATAAGTCATATAGTTAAAATACGTACTAACTGTCTTTAAGAGTTCCTCACCTTTCCCTACTGATTCTACATAATAATAAATCGTTTTTAATACATTGCTACTCTTCTGATATAAGTTAAATGTTACGTTCTTATCCGGCATACGGTCTAATGTCTGCAGTGCATAGGTATAGGTTGAACCCGTATCTAACCATGCTCTTCCATTATATGTTGTATTAAATGGTGCCTCATTAAATTTTCCGGCAATATACTGATTGTACTTTGCTTTAATTGTAGCAACTGTTTTCCTGCCATCTTTGAATGTCAGTGTGTAACTTTTGCGGGAAAAATGCACATTCATTACAGTAGAACCATCTGCTTTAATTGTGACTTTATCTGCGTCCTTAAACTCAAAATGTACACTGTCTGCCGGCGTTGCAGCTTTTAATGTCTGCTCTGAACCAGTCACAGCTTGCCTCAGCTCTGAGTATGCATAAGAATAATTATTATCGTCTGCATTTTCGTACCAATATACGACTGTGTAATTCACATTCTCAGCATCCCATTTTGCATATAAAGTAAAATCATTTGTTACCGTAATTTCCGTACCAGCCGCCGTATTGTAAGCCTCATCCAGATACCAGCCGCCAAATTTATATCCAATTCTCGCAGGTGTTGCATTTACAGTAATTGCTCCACCATGTTTCACATAAGCCGGAGCCACATAGGTACCGCCTTCTGTATTATAAATAACTTTGTAGGTATTCAAAAAATATTCAATATTTATTACTGTACTATTATCTACCAGAAGCTGCTGAATTGGAGTTACTGCTGTATAGCCCTCTCTTATTTTTACCTGTGCAGCTGTTGTCTCTCCAACAACACTGTCTACAGTTTCTGGTTCCTCTGTAAATGAACCATCTAATTGTTCAAATCTGTGGTTCACCCTATAGGAGACTTCATCTGGACTATAAGTTAATATCAAAGTTAAATCAGAATTTAATGTTCCCTTTATTTTTCCTGCTGAACTATCATAATAGCCCTCCTGACTGCAGGTTATAGTATAACCATTTTTTACAGGAACTGTTACTTCAAATTCTGTTCCAGCTTCATACTGTCCATAATAACTGTTTTCCGCACGACCGCCGTCTTCATATTCATACTCCACAATCAGAGTATAAACATCTGCGTTATTTTCCAGAGCCTGAATTTCTTCATTGCTGTTTATAATGTCATTTGTTCGTTCTGCTGTGGTATCTTGCTCCAGAATCAGCGGATCTTCCAGAACTGATTTTTCTTGTTCTTCTGGATTCTGAGTTTCCTGCGGAGCCTCACCTTCTGGCTGAGATTCTTTTATTTCCGCTTCCTGCGCTGCTGGCTGTGAAATCTCTTTATAAAGCACTTCAATCTTAACATCTTTCGTCACTGCTGAAAGCTCATACTGTCCCTCTGCATTCTTGGAAAGCTCTGCGCCGGTATCTGCCAGGCGAACCTTTTCTACTTCATAGCCGTCCTCTGCTATAACAGAAAATGCAAATCTTTCCTTCTCTTTCAGCTCTTTGTTATAAGCAGAAACAGATTCTATAGGAGATGTCTCACCCTGAATCTGGATTTTTCCATGGTCTGCTGCATGAGAATCAAAGGTGACATGATACGTAGTTTCTACCGGAGTTGTCTCTCCATTTTCCTGAGTCGGATTCTCGGAAGCTGCCTGTCCATTATTTTCAGAACCAGCATTTTCTCCCTGTTTCTCTGTCTCATCAGGTTCCTGGACGTTTCCCTCTGGATTTTCCGGATTCTCCTGCGGTACAGTTGGATTTTCCTGAACATTCCCGGATGGAGGCTCCTCGCCCTGAGGCTCTGTCTTTCCTTCCTCCGCCGGAGCTGCAGGCTCTTCCTGCACTACAGGCGGTTCTGCCTGCACCTGCTCCTGCACTGCAGTCTGTTCCTGAACTACAGGCTGCTCCTGCTGAACTTCCTCCTGCGGTTCCTGTTCATATTGATTCTCTTCCTGGGCAACAATAGCCTGATCTTCCACCACATAGCTTTCTGCAGTCGTCACAAGACTATTCTGCCCGATCATCGCTACAGCAAGAAAAGCAGCCATAGCCTTTCTAACGTGCATTAAATGTTTTTTTCTCATAACGATCCCTTCCTTTCTCGCAATATAATGAGATGGTTAATAGTTGCCTTTTGCCGATTCCACTATACTATGATTATATCATCCCTTCCTTTCAATTTTATTTTCAGGGAATGAACTGCAAGCTCAGGGAATAAAAAGTCTCCCCATCTGCGTCCAGCCTCTCCTATCCTATATATGCCAGTCCTGGTAAAAAATAACAAAAAAGCAGGACCACACATCAAAATGATATGTTTCCTGCTTTTCTCCGCAATTTAGTCAACTACGATTTGCTAAATCGTAATTGACTAAATCATATTGTACGATATATCTTTTACAACGGCTCCATCATCTTTCCACCCAAAAGCTGCTGTGTATATGTTTTCTCGTTCAGGCCTTTCTTTAATTCTTCCTGAAGGTGGTTCTGGATTTCCTTCAGGCATTCCAGGAGAAGGGGATTGAAGGTACCGCATTCTCCGGCAAGGATCATCTCCATTGCTTTCTCATGAGTAAAGGCCTTCTTGTAAACACGCTCGCTGGTAAGTGCATCGTATACATCTGCCACCGAAACCACCTGCGCAGCAATTGGAATCTCCTCGCCTTTCAGCCTGTCTGGATAGCCTTTTCCATCATATCTCTCATGGTGCCATCTACAGATCTGATAAGCGACCTTCACCATTTCTTCATCCTGATATACGCCAAGACTCTTTAACATGGAAGCGCCGATGAGAGTATGTTTCTTCATTTCTTCAAACTCTTCCTTCGTAAGTTTTCCCGGTTTATTCAAAATGGCTTCATCGATTCCTATTTTTCCAATATCATGAAGAGCGGAAGCAACTGTGATCAGATACTGGTCAGACCACTGCAAGTGATATCTGCCTGTTTTCAGTACCAGTTTCTCCAGTAAAAGACCTGTTATCGTCTTGATATGCTGTACATGCCTTCCACTCTCACCATTACGAAATTCCACGATATGGCTGAGAATATCTACCAGAATCTGACTGTTTTTTTCTTTTTCCCGAATTTGATTCGTTACCAGCGTGATTAGACGCCTCTGTTTTACGTATAATTTAATAGTATTAAATACTCGCCGGTATACTACCTTGGCATCAAATGGACGGCTAATATAATCAGACACTCCCATCTCATATGCCTTGCGTATGTAGGACTCTGTCTCTTCGCTGGAGATCATAATTACCGGAATATCCTCCAGCCAGTGATTTCGGTTCATCTCTTCAAGGACTGCGAAGCCATCCATTCCAGGCATCACAATGTCCAGGAGTACAAGCGAAATTCCGGTGCCATACTGATGAAGCATGGAGAGACATTCTTCACCACTACAGGCCTCCATAGTCCTGAAATCTGAATGCAGCATTTCCGCCAGGATATCCCGGTTCAGTTCTGAATCGTCAACGATCAGGATTTGCTGCTTCAGATCCTCCCTATCCACTTCTGCACCTTTGGCGTTTCTTTCTTTAATTTCATTGGACTCCGTCACAACCAGGTCTTTCTTTGTTTTCGCCTGGTACATAAAACTGTCGGCCCTTCCAACAACATCCTCAACACACTCCTCAGAAACCGCCATTGTGCCGCCAATGCTCACAGATAACTGAAGTCTGGAATATCCAGGCACTGTTGCAATGTGAACCTGGTTGTGAATCTCCTGAAGCCGCTCCTCGAACTCTTTTTCTCCAATTGATGGCATCACCACCAAAAATTCATCTCCGCCATAACGAATTAAGATATCACCAGCTCTTAGATTATCTCCGATTACATCAGCTGCAACAGAAAGTGCCATATCCCCTGCATTATGACCATAAGTATCATTATACAGTTTAAAATCATCAAGATCGATCATGGCAATTCCTGCCGGTCCGGTCTTTTTCTTTATCTCATCCTCATAATAACGCCTGTTATATACCTGTGTGAGAACATCGTGGTACAGCAGTTCACTATAGCCTGTCAGGCTGGTGATCAGTCTCTCTTTATCCTTACTGTTAATAAGAGAATTTTTGTCCAGGCATTTCAGAAGCTCCATCACATAAGGCTGTCCATCAATTTCCAGATACCTGGCTGTGATCTGGTAAATCTCATCCTCTGCAAATTCCAGTCTGGACAGTTCTTTCTTGTCAGTAAAAGCATTCAGTGCCACACAGCCTTCGCACCAATGCTCTATTTTCCAGTTCTCATCAATAATGGCAGGAATCTTACCGTTGCATCCCCGTTCCATTTTTAGTTTCTTCAGCGCTGGCTCATCAAGGAGACGAACACTATCAAAAATCTTCTGGTAACACTTCACCTCTATTTCAGCCTGCTGCATTGTCATTTTATTCTCTGGCTTCATATACTATCCTCTTTGGCAAAAAGCACAACCGTATCCTGTCCCCATAATGAGAGACACTTTTTCAACAATTTTTTATAAATCAAGAATCAGATTTTTCATTTCTTCTTCTGTATAAACAATATGATCTGGTGCTTTCATACCTTTCGGCACCGAATATCTGTGATGGTTCATCCATATCGTCTTCCATCCGGCATTTCTGGCTCCCTGAATATCATTTTCCAGGGAATCTCCAATCATATAGGTCTGCTCCGGTATCATTCCCCACTTCTCTTCTGCCATCTGGAAAATGCGGATATCCGGCTTGGCAACTCCCACACCAGCCGACACGATCAGCTGATCCATGGAAAACCATTTATCCAAACCTAAAGTGTAAAATTTCTGGACCTGGTGCGCATAAGGGCCATTTGTGATCACACCCATTTTAATCCCTTTTTCTGCACATTTGTCCAAAAGCTCTGTCAAAACAGAGGAGACATGAAGCCTTGACTGATTGTCCTTATACTTCGTCTGAAACAGCACCGCCTGCTCTGTGGTAAATGGGATTCCCATATCCTTCATGGTATTCTGGATCCTGTAAATACGGGACTGCTCAATGGAAACCTGACCGCTCTCGCTGAACAGGAACATTTCCCCACTTCTTTTACAAAAAATCCGGTAAAACAGCTCCGGATCCTCCAATTTTCTCCCCAGGCTCTCCTCACAGGCAGTAAGAAGCGGCTCCATCTGGCTGTATAAAGTATCATCTATATCAAAAACAAGCGAAAGTTCTTTCTTCATTTTACACTCTTTTCTTTTGTTTAACTTTAACCCGACATTTCATTATACCTTTTTTTATCCAACTACGCAATAAGCAGAAAAGAAGAAGGTGGTGAAGGCTCGTATACTTCTGTTGTGACTGAGCAGCAGACAAAATATTTATTCCGTGTTGATGGCTGGCAGAATGTCCGGGATACTCAGAATAACATTATAACAGAAACAACAGCGGACACACTGTCTCTACAGTCGGAGCTTTCTGAGACAGTGCTACAGGCAGCATAGTGGAAGTAAATTCTTTAAAAAATGAAATGCCAAAAGGGGGATGCGAAAAAACTCAACCGAGTTTTTTCGCATCCCCTTCTTTGGTTTTACTTTATTTTCTGTTGTTCAGCTGCCCATCAGGAAAAATTTTTATTTCCAGCCTTCACCATACTGAAGTCCGGCACCGCCCTGTTCATTTCTCCAGTCATCAAGAAGGTTCCCGTCACTTTCCTGTTCGTCCTGGGAATCAGAACTATCAGCATTCTGTGTATCTTCGCTCTTTCCAAGAGTTACGGTAACAGTATCTTCTTTGTATCCGTTTCCATCCGGAACTTCTACCGTAAGCTCGACTTCCTCACCTGGTTCATAGTAGGAAAGGAAATCAACCAGCTGCTCTTTGGTAGTAACAGCCTTACCTGCAAATTTAGTGATAATGGTCTTTGCTTCAATACCAGCAGCATCAGCTGCGCCACCTTCCGTTACATCTCTTACCAGAACACCTTCCGGAATACCGTAAACCTCACTTGCCTCATCACTTACTGTGGAAACGGTAATACCAAGAACACCGTGATCCTCAACCCTATCTCTGGTTTCCTCATTCATCAGGCTCTCCAGCGTATCTGTTACATCTGAAATTGCGATTGCATAGCCAATACCTTCAACCGCTGTAGATGCAAGCTTTGCGGAGTTAATACCAACAACCTCACCATTCATGTTCAGAAGAGCACCGCCACTGTTACCAGGGTTGATAGCCGCATCTGTCTGGATCAGGTTCGTTGTCTTATTGCTGTCACTGTCATAATCACCAACTGTATCATCAGAATTCAGCTGACGGTTCTTGGCACTTACAATACCTGTTGTTACAGACTGTCCATAACCAAGTGCGTTACCAATGGCAATTACCTGCTCACCAACCTTCAGGTTATCAGAATTACCGATTGTTGCAACAGAAATTGCATCCATTGTATCACTGTCGATATCGTCAAGAGATACTGCAACTACTGCAAGGTCTTTCTCACTGTCATAACCTTTTACCTTTGCTTCGCAGGCAGTACTGTCGATAAATCCAACAGATAAGGTGTCTGCACCGTCAACTACATGATAGTTTGTAGCGACTAGAAGCTCTGTGTCGTTCTTTCCGATGATAATACCGGAACCGCTTCCCTGAACCTCTCTCTGCTCTGGTGAATAAGTTCCATACTGACCAAACATTCCGTAATAATTCTGAACTTCTTCTACAGATTTAGTAGTAATGGAAACGATACTTGGCATTGCTTCTTCTACAATATCAGATACATCCAGGCTTCCTTTTGCCTTTGTTTCCTCTTTGCTGTCCTCGGAATCGGAATCAGATTCTGATTTTAATAATGTAACCGGATCCTTACTTGCCGCCTGTACGCTCTGCTCATATCCTGTCAGATAATTAACACCTGTATAAGTTCCTGCTGCAAGTCCTCCTGCTAGTACTGCACAAAGACTGATGCTTGCTGCCTTTTTAATTTTTCTTCTTAATTCTTCATTTTTATTCTTCATGATAAAGTTCCCTCCTCTAGAAACTTTTTATTTTCTTTCAACTGATAGCTTAGAGTATAAGAATAAATTGTGTTGACTTTGTGGGAAAAATGTGTTTAATTTGTTAAATCCTGCACTTCATCTTACCAGAGAAAAACCCGAACTGCAAGTCATCTTCTCACAATTCGGGTTTAATTTGTCACCCAATTTTACTTTTTGATTGTCTCATTCATGCTTCCCATACGATAACCCTGGAGATCCATTGTTACATAGGTAAATCCATATCCTTTAAAAGCTTTTACGATCTGTTCCCGCTTATCAAGTATCTTCTGAAGCTCATCGGGAAGAACTTCAATTCTCGCCATCTTACCGTGAATGCGCACACGCAGCTGGTGAAAACCGAGATCCAGAAGAAGCTGCTCTGCTTTGTCTACCATTTCCAGCTTCTCTTTGGTAATTGTTTCACCGTATACAAAGCGGGAGGAAAGACAGGCAAAAGACTGTTTCTCCCAGGTTGGCAGACCCAGATTCTTTGACAGGGCACGGATGTCTGCTTTATATAACTCACTGTGGCGCAGAGGACTCTTAACACCCAACTCGGCAACAGCCATAAGGCCAGGTCTGTAATCTCCGTTGTCATCCATGTTGGAGCCTTCCGCTACTGCGTTTAGACCTTCTCTTCTGGCAATCTCCCAGATTTTTTCAAACAGTTCTTTTTTGCAGATGTAACAACGATTGGTGGGGTTCTGGCAAAAGCCTTCGATTTCCAGTTCCTCAGATTCTACTGTAATGTGACGGATTCCTTCTTTTTCACAGAATGCCTTCGCCTCTTCCAGTTCTCTCTTTGGAAAAGAACAAGACATTGCCGTGATTGCCAGACATTGATCTCCAAGTACATCATGGGCTGTTTTTAAAAGGAAGGTGGAATCTACACCGCTGGAGAATGCCACTGCTACACTTCCCAGGCTGTGAAGATACTCCTTTAAATTCTCATATTTTTTCTGCTGCTCTATGGTTGCGGTTAATTCACTCATACTCTCATCCTCCTGTTGGGAATATGTTACTATATGATATCCTAGCATGTCAATCTGATTAGTTATAGTTGGATTTCCGTATACTTTATTGCGCAAAAAAGACTGCCGAAGCCAGAATGCTCTGGGTGAAACACCCCTAAACATACCGGGCTTCGACAGCCTCCTGGATTTTATACTGCGATACAGCTTACTGCTGCTCAGATTTTACTCTGTGAACAGTGGTGTAGAGTAATATCTGTCACCTGTATCCGGAAGAAGTGCAACAATCACTTTACCTTTATTCTCAGGTTTCTTCGCATATTCGATTGCGGCATTTAATGCAGCTCCAGATGAAATTCCTACCAGGATACCCTCTTTATGTGCAAGAAGCTTCGCTGCTGCAAATGCATCATCAGCTTCTGCTTTATAAACCTCGTCATAAATCTGAGTATTCAGGACATCCGGAACAAATCCAGCGCCGATTCCCTGAATCTTATGCGGGCCGGCTTTTCCCTCTGATAATACAGGAGATGTAGAAGGCTCAAGAGCAACGATCTTCACATTTGGATTCTGCTCCTTCAGATATTCACCAGTTCCGGTAAGAGTACCACCTGTACCAACGCCTGCGATAAAAATGTCGACCTTACCTTCTGTATCTCTCCAGATCTCTGGGCCTGTGGTTGCTTTGTGTACTGCAGGGTTCGCCGGATTCACAAACTGTCCTGGGATAAAACTATTCGGAATTTTTTCTGCCAGCTCAGTTGCCTTGGCAATGGCACCTTTCATTCCCTTGGTTCCATCTGTGAGAACAAGCTCTGCACCATATGCCTTCAGAATGTTTCTTCTCTCAACACTCATTGTCTCTGGCATGGTAAGAATGATTCTGTATCCTTTTGCTGCTGCAATAGATGCAAGACCAATTCCGGTGTTTCCTGATGTTGGCTCAATGATTACAGAACCTTCTTTCAGGATTCCCTTCTGCTCTGCGTCCTCGATCATTGCTTTGGCAATTCTATCCTTAACGCTTCCTGCCGGATTAAAGTACTCAAGCTTCACAAGTACAGTAGCTTCCAGTCCAAGCTCCTTCTCAATGTTTGTAACCTCAACAAGTGGTGTATTTCCAATCAGTCCAAGTGTTCCTTTATAATATCCCATATCCGATCCTTTCCCGGCTGTTGCTGCCGTTCACTTTTTCATATTTCATAGTTTCTTTATCTGATAACAGGATATTATCACTATTAACCTACTATGTCAATAGGTTTTTAGTAATTATTTTTAAAAGTCATATCGCACTACTGCACAGTTCTTCACTCCAAATGCAGCATACTTTTACAATTTGGCAAAAATAGTTTTCCGGTGGCTGCTATTCCACGTCCTGCAAGGCAGCCATATTTTCCTCCCCGGTTCTGACTTTTACCACCTTTTCCACTTCGTATACAAAAATCTTTCCATCTCCAATATTTCCTGTATACAGTGTGTCACGTACTACCTGGATAACTTTATCTACAGGAATGGCACCTACTACTACATCCACCTTTACCTTGGGAAGCAGGGACGCATCCATTTCCACGCCTCTGTAATAAGCATTGGCGCCCTTCTGAATTCCGCAGCCCATTACCTGTGTAACTGTCATGCCTGTAACGCCAAGGTCATTGAGAGCCTTTTTCAGTTCGTCAAACTTCACCAGTCTGGCAATGATGATCACTTCATGGATTCCTGTGCCTTTTGAAGAAGAAACCTTCACTGCAGGAATTGCCGCAGCCTTTATTTCCTGTTCTTTCCGCTGTCTGACAATGTTAGAATTGTCCATATCTTTTCCCATTATATTTCTGTGATCTGCCTTATCCTCCACGCTTAAAACAGTCTGTTCGTTAATCGTCATTTCCATGGTATTGTCAATATCCATAACAGAAAAGCCTGCATAAGCAGTTGCCAGGCCATGCTCTGCCTGGTCAAGACCTACCATTTCCGCTTTTGCAGAAACACGCAGACCGACTGTTACCTTAATAAGAAGAAATGTTACTGAAATAGCCACTGCCGTATATGCAGCAACGCTGATAAAGCCCAAAAACTGAATTCCAAACAGCTTCATTCCTCCTCCGTAGAACAAACCTGTCATCGTATTTCCGGCTGAATCTGCAATGGAGTATCCGGGAACGCTATCTGTGGCAAACAGTCCCACTGCCAGAGTTCCCCAGATGCCATTGAGCATATGCACTGCCACTGCTCCAACCGGATCATCCACGCGCAGCTTATGATCCAGCAGCCAGACTCCCCAGACAACCAGAAGCCCGGAAACTACACCAATGATCAGCGCTCCCAGACAATCCACAGAGTCACAGGATGCTGTAATTGCCACCAGCCCGGCAAGTGCAGCGTTCAAGCACATGGTAACATCCGGTTTTCTATACCGGAGCCAGGTAAAGATCATACATACTACAGTTGCCACTGCCGGTGCCACTGTAGTCGTCAGAAAAATAGAACCCAACTGCTCTACGCTTCCTGCTGCCGCTCCGTTAAATCCATACCAGCCCATCCACAAAATAAATACGCCAAGACATCCTATTGGAAGATTATGTCCCGGGAACGCATTTACACGCACAATTTTTCCCCATTTGTTTTTAGGATACTTTCCGATT
>OBHX01002703.1_pt1 | contig 13475 bp, 12 predicted proteins | sample 1519331 | NCBI WGS metagenome assembly OBHX01 (sample SAMEA2602897, study PRJEB22501) | metagenome
GCCATGAAGCCCTATGAGCTGCGCAGCTACCTCGACTATGCCGAGGACCCGGACGGTTGCTGCACGCTGGCCATCCACGCCGAGGACCCCGAGGCGCTGACCGGTCTCGACGCGGGCAAGCTGAACCGCGTCAACCTGGCCCGCCGCAACTTCCTCAAGCCCTGGCAGGAGTACACGATGAACGACCGCGTGCAGTGGTGCGTGGCGGCTGTGCCCGCCCCGGGCTGGGCCGCCAAAGTATTCCCCGAACTGCCTATCGACGAGGCTGTTGAAAAACTGTGGGCACTGATTTTTGACGTCTGCCGCGTCTCCACCGGCGACCCGGTCGCCGCATGGCAAGAGCACGTCGCCAAGACGAAGGCCCGCCGCGACCACATGAACGAGCTGGATCTCGACCGCATCCACATGACCAGCGCCAACGGCACCGACCTGACCGTCGGCCTGGCCGACGACGCCACCTGGGAGGGTGCATCCAGCAAGACCGAGGGCGGCATTGAGTTTATCGCCAACGTTCCCACCGAGGAAGTTTTCTGCGCGCCCCACCGTGAGCGCACCAACGGCATCGTCTACGGCACCAAGCCCTACGCCTACAACGGCCAGCTCATCGAAGGCTGGCACGTCACCTTCAAGGATGGTGTCGTTGTCGAGCACGGCGCGGAGAAAAACGCCGACCTGCTGACCGAGCTGCTCTCCACCGATGAGAACTCCAACCGCATCGGCGAGATCGCCCTCGTGCCCGCCTCCAGCCCCATCAACCGCAGCGGTGTGCTGTTCTTCAATACGCTGTTTGACGAGAACGCCGCCTGCCACATTGCCTTTGGCGCGGGTTATCCCACGAACATCAAAGGCGGCTCCGCCATGACCCGCGACGAACTGATGAAGAAGGGCCTGAACAACTCCGCCATCCATGAGGACGTCATGATCGGCGCACCCGACACCCGCGTCATCGGTATCACCAAGAGCGGGGAAGAAGTCACGATCTTTGAAAACGGCGAATGGGCGTTCTAAACCGCGCCCCTGCGCCCATCGACACAGACCGCCCGGCGGCAGCGGACTTTGTGCGGGTGCTGGCGACCTGGGCCGTCGGCGCGTTCCACATCTGGCAGCAGAGCTGGTACGGCGGCGTAGCCCCGGCACACTGGCTGCGGGCGGGCAGCGTCGGCGTGGACCTGCTGGTCATGCTGTCGGCGTTCTGCCTGTTCCTGCCCTGGGCCAACGCGGCTGTACGGGACCAGTCTTTGCCGCGCATCCGCCCGGCGGAATTCTACCGCCGCCGCGCCCTGCGGCTGCTGCCCGCCTACTACGCCAGCCTGCTGTTCAGTCTGGTGCTGGCCGTGGCGCGGCGTGGGTGGAGCAAGGCGCTGGCGCTGGATCTGGCCGCCCACCTGGCGCTGACCCAGCAGCTCTACCGCCCGGCCTACCTGGCCTGCCAGCTCAACGGCGTGACCTGGACGCTGACGGTGTTTGCACTGTTTTATCTCGTGTTCCCGCTGCTGGCCCCGCTCTGCGCAAAATGGCCGCTGCCCACGCTGGCTGCGCTGGGACTGGTGCAGCTGGGGTACACGTGCTGGCTGCTGCCGCAGTACGGCAGCGGAGACTATTCTGCCCGGTTCAACCGGCTCCCGGCGTTCAGCGGGGTGCTGGCCGTGGGACTGGCGGCGGCATGGGTGTTTGCCAAATTCGCCCACGGCGGCTGGGCACAGCACGTTCTGCCCCGCGCGGGCTGCACGGCGCTGGGGTTGGCGGCGCTGATCTGGCTGGATGCCGAAATGCGCGCCCAGGCTGCGGCGGCAGAGTACCAGCAGTTCCAGCTGATAAACTGGATGCCGCTGGTCCTTGCGGCTGCGGCGGTGCTGGTGTGCTTTGGCCTGGGCCTGACCCTGCCCGGGGTGCTGCGCCGCGCCCTGCGCTGGCTGGCTGCGCTGACGTACAGCTTTTACCTGTGGCACCAGATGCTGACGGTCTTTTTAAAGTATGATCTGCATCTGCCCGCCTGGGCGGGGGACACACCGCCCAACCAGTTGGGGGACGCCGCCTGGATGCACCGGGCCGACCTGCTCTACTGGGCGGCCGCGCTAGCGGTAAGCGCTGCGGCGTATTATCTGATCGAAAAGCCCGCCGCAAATTTTATTGCCACCCATAAAACTGTATCCCAACCCCGGATGTAACAAAAAGGAGGATTGACCATGAAAAAGACCGTATTGACCGTATTAGCGCTGGCGGTGCTGCTGACAGGCTGCGCCAAGGGCGCGGACACCACCGACACCACGAACAACGTCCAGATGCGTGTACAGGATGGGTACATCCAGTACTACAACGGCACAGACTGGCAGAATCTGGTCAGCACCGATGAGCTGAAGGGTGAAAAAGGCGACAAGGGTGATAAGGGCGACCAAGGCGAGCAGGGTGTGCATGGCGAGCGCGGCCCGGCGGGTACCTCCACCGGCACGGCCGGGGCCACGGGTGCCACAGGAGCCACCGGCGCGCAAGGCCCCAAGGGCGATAAGGGAGACAAAGGTGACAAGGGCGACACCGGCGCGCAAGGCCCCAAGGGCGATAAGGGAGACAAAGGTGACAAGGGCGACACCGGCGCGCAAGGCCCCAAGGGCGATAAGGGAGACAAAGGTGACAAGGGCGACACCGGTGCACAGGGCCCCAAGGGCGATAAAGGTGACAAGGGTGACAAGGGCGACACCGCCGAGGTGACCCGTCAGTTCCAGATCTTTGTGGCGAAGGACAATACCCTGCAATATCAAACGAAGGATGTTGTGGAGGTCGTCGATTCCTCCGATGCAGAGCTTTTCACAGACACGGATGACAACGGAAAAACAAACTACACCGGGTTCGCGCTGAAAGAAAATGGTTGGGTCGATGTAAAGGTAAAATCCCAGAGCGGTGATACCTTTGCAGGTTGGAGCGACGGCGAGAAAAAGGAAACCCGCCGCATTACATACAGCGACGCCACGATTCTGTTTGCAAATTATTGGACTCAGACACCGACAACGGCAACGCCTGTACCGTCAACCCCTGTGCCGACCGCACCGGCTATTCCAACCCCTGAGCCAACAGCAATCCCTGAACCGACGGCGGCACCTACGCCGATAAAGAAACCAGATTCTGCGCCGACAGAAGCTGCGTCTGAGCTGAAGCGCCCCACCGGCAAGGGAAAATAACCCCCTCCGCCGCCCCGGATGGGCCGTTTTTCCAAAACTCCGCAAAAAATGTGCGCTCAAAAAGCCCGATAACAGGCAATTCCGCCCGGCGGGGGCTTGCATTTTGCGCGGGAGTATGGTATATTCATAGTGTTCGATGATGATTTTACTGAAAGTGGGCCGCAAGGTCCGCTTTCTTTTTATGATTGGAGCATTTTTATGGCAAAACCCGGTAAACCGCAGCAGGGCAGCGCGGTCAAGGTCGTCGAAGCGCTCGTCCGCCCCGTTGTTGAGGGGATGAACCTGCGCCTGTGGGATGTCCGCTTTGAAAAGGAAGGCCCGGACTGGTTCCTGCGCGTGCTGATCGACCGCGACGAGCCGCTGGACACCGACACCTGCGAGGCTGTCTCCCGCGCCATCGACCCGCTGCTGGACGAGGCAGACCCTATTGAACAGAGCTATTATCTTGAGGTCGGCAGCCCCGGCCTGGGCCGCCGCCTGACCCGCCCCGAGCATTACGAGCAGCTCAAGGGCCAGAAGTGCGCCGCGCACCTGATCCGCCCCGATGAGCAGGGCCGCCGCGATTACGCGGGCATTCTGCAGGGGCTGGACGCCGACGGCAACGTGACCCTGACCGATGGTGAGGAAAGCTGGACCTTCCCGGTCAAGAGCGCGGGCTATGTCAAGCTCTGCGATGATGAAGATTTGTTCTGAATGGCTTCCCCCAAGGGGGAGCAGTCAGCGGCTTGACCGCTGACTGATGAGGGGCAGCTTTGCCGAAGTCGCCCCTCATCCGGCCCTGCGGGGCCACCTTCCCCCAAGGGGGAAGGCAGAGCATTTTAAATACTGTATTGCGTGTACTTGAAATATAATTGGGAGGAAACCATAAAATGGCTACTGCTAACAACGAATTCTTTGAGGCTCTTGCTGCGCTGGAAAAGGAACGCGGCCTGCCCGCGGACTACCTGATCGAAAAGATCAAGGCAGCCATCGTCATCGCGGTCAAGAAGGACTACGAGGTCGAGGACGACAACGTCGTCGTTGATATCGACCCTGAGCTGGGCGCTTTCCGCGCCAGCCTGCTGCGTGACATCGTGGAGGAGGTCGAGAACCCCCACACTCAGGTCAGCCTGGAAGATGCCCAGAAGATCCGCAAGAGCTACAAGGTCGGCCAGCGCATGGTCACCCCGCTGAAAACCAAGGAGTTCGGTCGTATCGCTGCCCAGACCGCAAAGCACGTCATCCGTCAGGGCCTGCGCGAGGGCGAGCGCAACCTGCAGTGCAGCGAGATGCAGTCCCGTGCCCATGAGCTGATCGCCGCCACCGTCGTTTCCATCGACCCCGAGCGCGGCAACATCGTCCTCGACCTGGGCAAGGGCGGCAGCGCCGTTCTGCCCCGCAACGAGCAGGTCCCCGGCGAGACCTTCACCGAGGGCCAGACTGTGCAGGTCTACGTCGTGGACGTGCTGGCGACCGACCGCGGCCCCCGCGTGACCATCAGCCGCACCCATCCCGGCCTGGTCAAGCGTATGTTTGAACTGGAAGTCCCCGAGATCTACGACGGCACCGTCGAAGTCAAGGCCATCGCCCGCGAGGCCGGTGCCCGCACCAAGCTGGCTGTCTGGAGCAAGAACCCCGACGTTGACCCGGTCGGCGCCTGCATCGGTGCCCGCGGCGCCCGCGTGGAGAAGATCGTCCAGGAGCTGAACGGCGAGAAGATCGATGTCATCCGCTGGAGCGAGGACATCACCGAGTTCATCTCTGCCGCCCTGTCCCCGGCCAAGGTCGTCAAGGTCGAGCTGCTGCCCGGCGAGACCAAGAGCTGCCGCGTGACCGTGCCCGATCACCAGCTGAGCCTTGCTATCGGCAACAAGGGCCAGAATGTGCGTCTGTGCGCCCATCTGACCGGCTACAATATTGATATCCGCCCCGAGTCCGGCTACTACGGCGAGGACGAAGAATAAATAAAAAGAGATAAGAGATAAAACATAATAAATAATAAAAAATGTGGAGTTTTTGCCCGCAGGGCAAAAACAAAATTTTGAGCGGTGCGCAGCGCCGCGGAACACCATATTTCTTATCTTTTATCTATTATTTAGAAATGAGGTCTGCCAGTTGCAGCAGCAAAAGCAAAAAAAGATACCGGTGCGCCGGTGTGTGGGCTGTAATGCCCAGCGCCCCAAACGCGAATTGGTGCGCGTGGTGCGCAGCCCGGAAGGCGAGATCAGCATTGATCTGCGCGGCAAAGCACCGGGGCGCGGCGCGTATCTGTGCCCCTCGGCCGCCTGCCTTGCCAAAGCGCGCAAGGCCAAGCGGCTGGAACGCACGTTTGAGGTTCCCATCCCGGACGGCATCTACGACCGCCTGACCGAGGAAATACAATGTGCGGAACAAAGCGCAAAGGAGGCGGCGAGCGATGAATAACGATCAGCACCCGCTGCTGGGTGCGCTGGGGTTGTGCCGCAAGGCCGGTAAGCTGCTGCATGGGTATGACCGCGTACAGGAAAATGCACTGCGCGGCAAAGTGGCCCTGGTGCTGCTTACCTCCGACGCCAGCGAGCGCACGGTCAGCCATATGAAGGACGCCTGCGACGGCATCGTCGCCTGCGAGCAGATGCCCCTGACCAGCGCTGACCTGGCCATGCTTACCCCCAAACCCGCCGCCGTGTTCGGCGTTACCGACGAACACCTTGCACAGCTGTGCGCAAAATACCTTTGATGAGGAGGACCACGATATATGGATTTTAAATACAAAATCGCTGATGTTGCCAAGGAGTTCGGCGTACCCGCTAAAAAGGTCATCGAAACCGTTTCCGGTGTGACCGGCACCGCCTACAAGACAGGCGGCACGTTTGAGGAAAAAGAACTCAACGTCCTGTTGGAGACCTTGACCCGCGAGAACGCTGAGACGAGCCTGGACGCCTATCTTGCCAGCGGCAAGGAGGAGGCCAAGCCCGCCCCGAAGGCGGAACCGAAGAAGCCTGAGGCCAAGAAGGCAGAGGAGAAAAAGCCCGCTGCCCAGCCCGCCAAGGCAGAGCAGCCCAAGGCCGAAGCCAAGCCCGAGCAGAAGAAGGATCGCAAGCCCGAAAAGCAGGCCGAGAAGCGCAATGAAAAGCGCGTCACCCTGCAGGAGCTGGCCGCCGATACCGGCATCAAGGAGCCTGTCAAGACTGAGCAGGTCCAGGTCAATCGCGCCCAGGTGTCCGTGGACACCCGCACCGTCGATGTGAACGTTGACAAGTTCAACGCCCGCTATGACGACCTGGCCGACAGCCGCAATATGCCCAGCAAGCGCAAGAACCAGCCCACCGGCAAAAAAGAAAAGTTCAATAACCGCAACAACCGCCGCGGCCAGCAGTTTGGCCGCCGCCGCGAGACCGAGGCTGAGCGCCTGCAGCGCATTCAGCTGGAAAAGGCCCGCAACGCGCAGCTGAAAATCTCCATCCCCGACGAGATCACCGTCGGCGAGCTGGCTACCCGCCTGAAGCAGAACGCTGCCAAGGTCGTTGCCAAGTTCATGCAAATGGGCGAGATGCACGCCATCTCTGACGTCGTCGATTTCGACACCGCCGCCCTGATTGCCGAGGAGTTCCACGCCAAGGTCGAGCACGAGGTCCATGTCTCCATCGAGGAGCGCCTCTTCGTGCAGGAAGAGGACAACGCCGCAGACCTCGTCGAGCGTCCGCCGGTCGTCGTCGTCATGGGCCACGTTGACCACGGTAAAACCTCCATCCTGGACGCCATCCGCAAGACCAATGTCACCAAGGGTGAGGCCGGCGGTATCACCCAGGCCATCGGCGCCTACCAGGTCAAGAGCAATGACAGCGTCATCACCTTCCTGGACACCCCGGGCCACGAGGCCTTCACCTCGATGCGTGCCCGCGGCGCGAACATGACCGATATCGCGGTTCTGGTCGTCGCGGCCGATGACGGCATCATGCCCCAGACTATCGAGTCTATCAACCATGCCAAGGCCGCCAACGTCAAGCTGATCGTCGCCATCAACAAGATGGATAAGCCCACCGCCAATCCGGAGCGCGTCAAGGAGCAGCTGACCAAGTACGAGATCGTCCCCGAGGATTGGGGCGGCGATGTCGCCTGCATCCCCGTCTCTGCCGTCACCGGCATGGGCATCAGCGACCTGCTGGAGCGCATCGCCCTTGAGGCTGAGGTCATGGAGTTGAAAGCCAACCCGAGCCGCCGCGGCAAGGGCGCTGTTGTCGAGGCCCGTCTGGACAAGGGCCAGGGCCCCATCGCAACTCTGCTGGTCCAGAACGGCACCCTGCACAAGGGCGACTGCCTGATCGCCGGTACCGCCGTTGGCCGTGTGCGTACCATGCGCAACGATAAGGGCCAGGAGATCACCGAGGCCGGCCCCTCCACCCCCGTGGAGATCACCGGCCTGACCGAAGTGCCCGAGGCCGGTGAGCTGTTCGAGGCCGTTGAGGACGAGCGCCTGGCCCGTGAGCTGGCTGACAAGCGTACCGCCGAGGCCAAGGAGAAGCAGTTTGCCGCCTACACCAAGGTCACGCTGGATAACCTGTTTGACCAGATGGCTGCCAACGATATGAAGGAACTGCCCATCATCGTCAAAGCGGACGTCCAGGGCTCCGCCGAGGCCGTCAAGCAGAGCCTCGAGAAGATCTCCAACGACGAGGTCCGCGTCCGCGTCATCCATGCGGGTGTCGGTGCCATCTCCAAGTCCGACGTCTCTCTGGCCGATGCGTCCAACGCCATCATCATCGGCTTCAACGTCCGCCCCGACGCCGTTGCCAAGGCGGAAGCCGAGCAGACCGGCGTGGAGATGCGTATGTACCGCGTCATCTACGACGCCATCAACGATGTTTCCGACGCTATGAAGGGTATGCTGGCCCCGAAGGTCCGCGAAGTCGCCCTGGGCGAAGCACAGGTCCGTCAGGTCTACAAGATCTCCAGCGTCGGCACCGTTGCAGGCTGCCGCGTTACCGACGGCAAGATCACCCGCGATGCCCAGCTGCGCCTGGTGCGTGACGGCATCGTCATCTGCGAGGATTCCATCGCCAGCCTGAAGCGCTTTAAGGACGACGCCAAGGAAGTGGCCGAGGGCTACGAGTGCGGCATCACGCTTGCCAAGTTCCAGGATATCAAGGAAGGCGACGTGTTCGAGTGCTTCAAGATGGAAGAGTACCGCGACTAATTGCAGAGGTAAACTAAATGCCAACCAAAAATCACGGCCGTATGGCCCAGGATATGAAGCGTGAGCTGATTGCGATTATCGGCGAGATGAAGGACCCCCGTGTGAACGGTGGTTTGCTGACCGTGACCCGCCTGGATGTGACCCCTGACCTCGACCAGGCCAAGGTCTACATCAGCGTCATGGGCCGCGAGGGCGGCCCCGAGCCGGTAGTCAAGGCGCTGAACAAGGCCTCCGGCCATGTCCGCACCGAGGTCAGCCGCCGTATGCACATCCGCAAGGCACCGCGCTTTGTATTTGTGAAAGATGAAGGCGCAGCCTATGCCGCGCACATCAACAAGCTGCTGGGTGAGCTGGACATCGAGTCCGACTCTGACGCAGAGTAAACCCTGCACCCGGTTAGAAAAGAGGAACCTATGACTCAGAATGTGGATCGCGAGACCGTTGTTTCGCGTCTGCTTGCTGCAGATGACATCTTGATCTTGTGTCATAAAAACCCGGATGGCGATACCATCGGCTCGGGCACGGCGCTCTGCCTTGCCCTGCAGCAGCTGGGCAAAAACGCCGCGGTGCTGTGCAGCGACCCCATCCCGGCCATGTACGACTATATGCCCATCACGGTGTTTGACGGCAGCTTTAGCCCTGCGTTCGTCGTGGCGGTGGATGTGGCCGGTATCCAGTTGTTTGGCGAGCGCAACAACATCCGGGATTACGCCGAGCACGTCAATCTGTGCATCGACCACCACGGCTCCAACAGCGGCTATGCCTATGAGACGCTGGTGGACGACCACGCGGCTGCCGCCGCCGAGCTGCTGACGACGCTCATCCCCGAGATGGGCGCGAAGATCACGCCGGAGATCGCCGCCTGCCTGTACACGGGCGTGGCGACCGACACCGGCTGCTTCCGGTTCAGCAACACGACGGCGGAGACCCACCGCGCGGCGGCGGCGCTCATCGAGGCCGGTGCCGATGTGGAAAAGCTCAACGAGCGCCTGTTCGAGAGCCGCTCCCACGCGCGGGTCATTGCCGAGCGGATGGCGCTGGAAAGCCTGGAATTTTACTACGACGACCGCTGTGCGCTCATCTGCCTGACCTGGGACCAGATCCAGGCCGCAGGCGTGGCCGGGGCCGAGCTGGAAGACTTGACCAGTCTGCCCCGCTCCATTGAGGGCGTCGAGGTCGGCCTGACCCTGCGCCAGCAGAAGGACGGCAGTTTTAAAATCAGCGTGCGCACCGGCCACGACACCAACGCTTGCAACATTGCACGGCGGCTGGGCGGCGGCGGCCACCCCCGCGCCGCAGGCTGTGAGATCAGCGGCAACCCGGACAACGCCAAGCATGCCATTCTCGAGGAAGTCAAAAAGGAACTGGACCGCGTCGACGCGGAGAAAGAAGCGCAATAAAGCTTTTCTTTTCCCCCCTAGGGGAAAGCCTTTTAAACCCTAACAACAGAAAAGGAACCCTGCTATGCAAACGCCAAACGGCATTCTGCCTATCGATAAGCCTGCAGGCTGGACCAGCTTTGATGTGCTGGCCAAGCTGCGCGGCGCGCTGGGCACACGCAAGCTGGGACATTCGGGCACACTGGACCCTATGGCCACCGGTGTGCTCGCGGTGTTTATCGGCAAGGCAACTTCTGCCGCCGACCGCCAGCTTGACCACGATAAAACCTATGAGGCAACCATCCGCCTGGGCCTGCGCACCGACACCGGCGACGTAACGGGCACCACGCTGGAAACCGCGCCGGTCACGGTGGGGGAGCGTGAGCTGCGCACCGTGCTGCCCCGATTCATGGGCGACAGGATGCAGCTGCCGCCGATGTACAGTGCGGTAAAAATCAATGGTCAGCCGCTGTATAAGGCCGCCCGCAAGGGCCAGACCGTGGAGCGCACGCCCCGCCCCATCACGATTTATAATATTGAATATCTCGGCAGCCCCGCGCCCGATGAATACACGATCCGCGTGGCCTGCTCCAAGGGCACCTACATCCGCGTCCTGGCCGAGGAGATCGGCGCAGCCCTCGGCGTGCCCGCCACGCTGGCCGCGCTGCGCCGCACCCAGGCGGGCGTGTTCAGCCTGGAACAGTGCCACACGCTGCCGGAAATCTTGGCCGCCGCCGAGAGCGGGGAACTTGAGACCAACGGCTGGGTGCTGCCGATTGAAACGGTGTTCGCCCCGCTGCCCGCCCTGCATGTCAATGAGGGCGTGAAGGCCCACCTGCTCAACGGCTGCCCGACGAGCCATTACGCTGCCGCCGATGGCCGTTATCGCACCTACGACGAAAACGGTGCGTTCCTGGGTCTTGCCACCGTCGAGGGCGGTGTGCTGAAAGTCGAAAAACTATTTTGCGAAAGGGGATGACCGCCCAATGCAGATATACCAGAGCCTGACGCCCGTCCGCGCACCCCAGGGCAGCGCGGTGGCGCTGGGCTACTTTGACGGTGTCCACTGCGGCCACCGCGCCGTGCTGGGTGCGGCGGTTGACTGCGCCAAAGCCAACGGCCTGACCGCCGCAGCTTTCACGTTTGAACTGCCTGCGGGCAGCACGCTGAAAGGCGGGCGCATCCTGTCTCTGCGCCAGAAGCACGCCCGCGTGGCGGCCCTGGGCATCGAGGAATACCAGGAAGCCCCCTTTGACGAGTTCCGCGCCCTCTCGCCCGAGGATTTTGTCCAGACGGTGCTGGTGGAGTGCTTCAACGCCAAGGAGCTGTTCTGCGGCGATAACTTCACCTTCGGGGCCCGCGCGGCGGGCAATGTCGAACGGCTGCGGGAACTGTGCAAACCCTTGGGCATCGGCGTCCATATCGTGCCGATGGCCCAGTATCAGGGCCAGACTGTGTCCTCCACCCGCATCCGCGCGGCGCTGGAGGAAGGCCGCCTGGCCGACGCCAACGCCATGCTCGGCACGCCTTACGCCATTGATTGGCCGGTCGTCCACGGCAAGGGCATCGGCGGCGGCAAGCTGGGCACGCCGACGCTGAACCAGAACTATCCCGCTGCCGCATTGCAGCCCTGCGCGGGCGTTTACCTGACCCGCATTTTCCTCAATGGTACGTGGTGGCCGGCCGCAACCGGCATCGGCAAGCGCCCCACTGTGGACCAGAGCGCCGACGCTGCCGTGACCTGCGAGACCTTTGTGCCGGACTTCACCGGCAATGTCTACGGCCAGCAGCCGGTACTGGAATTTTACAAATATTTCTGCCCTGTGCGCAAGTTCAATTCCCTCATCGAGCTGGCGGCCCTCATCCACCACGCCGCCGACGAGAGTAAAGCATATTTTGCGGAATGAAAAAGAAAAGAGGAGACGCCGGACTATGAAAAACCTCTCCCGAAAAGAAACCTGCTGGGCCATCCTGCAGCAGGTGCCCACCTATCTGATTGCCGTTTTGAGCCTGTTGATCTGCGGCTTTCTGACGGTCGCGTCGCTGTTTTCCCTGGCAGTGATGCGGATGGACGAGATCCCCGTTCTGGGCGAGTTGCCGGAACAACTCGTGCTTGCCGACCGTAACGTTTTGCACGTTGCCCCGGTAGTCGCGGTGCTCAGCATTCTGCTCCTGCTGCTGGCACGGCAGAACTTTACATGGAAACACGCCAAAATCGTCACCTGGGTGGCCGCCGCCGTGCAGACAATCTTGGGCTTCTGGTGGAAAAGTTCGTTTGCCAGCAGCCCGGTCGCGGACCAGGGCACCTTCTGGAATGTGGCGGAATCCCTGGCCGGGCACCAGGCGCCCAGCGCGGAATTGCTGGACTACCTGCGCTACTGGCCGTTCCAGGCAGCTGTCGGCATGACCGGTGAGCCGTTCGCAAGGCTGTTTAACGGCAACTATGGTGCCTGGCAGGTCATGAACGCTTTCTGTGTCGGTGGCTGCGTGATGCTGCTCTCCTGCATCTGCGGGCGTATCACCAACTCGCCCCGCGCCAAAGCCTGCTGCGCGGTGCTGGTCGCGGGCTTCTTCCCACTCAATATGTACACGACCTTTGTGTACGGTACGCTGTCCGGCACCATGACGTCGCTGCTTGCTGTCTATGCGGTCATCCGCCAGTGTACGGCCGAGGATAAAAAGTCCGAGCGCAAGTGGTGGGCTGTGGGCACAGTCGCCATTACGCTGGCTATTACATTGTACACAGGTATGCAGATTTTCCTCGTGGCGGTCACGCTGCTTTTGTTGGCGACCGGTATTTTCCACAGGGACCAGCGGCAGAAAATTTTGGGCGCTGTGCTGATGTTTGTGGTGGCATTCGGTTTCCAGCACGGCTGGCAGGCCCTGGCTATGCACCGCATGGGCCTGGGCAATGAACCGGGCTGCCCAATTTGGCCGCGCGTCGCCATGGGGGTGGATGCCAACACCGATGTGACGCCGGGCTTTTACAACTGCGTGAACGCGGGCCTGTACTACGCCAGCAATTTTGTACCCAAGGCCGCCAACGAGCGCGCGATGGATTACATTGTGCTCTGCCTGAACCAGCTTTGGGAGACCGGGCGCTTCGGCTCCTTCTTCTACGAAAAGACCGCAGACCAGTGGCTGGAACCCTGGTTCGGCGGCCTGACGATGAACAACCCCAGCATTTTTGAGGAACCCAAGTGGCTGGCAACGGCCATCACAAGCAAAACACTGTTTGTGCCGGTGCACGCCTGGCTCAGTATGCTGATCTCAGTGGTCTATGTGTGGAGCACCGTAGGCGTTGTTGTGCTGCTGCGCAAGCATAAAACGCAAGTGTGGCAGCTCAGCTTGGCCGTCTGCCTGATCGGCGGCTTTGTGTTCCAGCTGGCCGCCGAGGCAAAGGCCCGGTACTGCCTGCCGTATTTCTTGTGCTGCTTCCCGCTGGCGGCGGCCGGTCTGGCTGCCGCAGCGCAAAAGCTGCCCTGCCAGAAACGCGCGGAAAACACCGCAAAATAATTGCGGAAAAAGCAGATTTGCACTTGTATTCCCCAAAAGGTTGTGCTATACTACTAATGTTACCGCGGCCCGGTATGGGGCGTATGCCTCAACGGTTCCAACTACCCCTTACTGCGCCGACGGCCGATATATTTTTTAGAAAGAGGTATTTACCCATGAGCCAGAAATCCGCTATCGATAAGCAGCCCATCATCGCTAAGGCAGCCATCCACGAGGGTGACACCGGTTCTCCGGAGGTCCAGGTTGCTCTGC
>OBHX01002706.1_pt1 | contig 13468 bp, 10 predicted proteins | sample 1519331 | NCBI WGS metagenome assembly OBHX01 (sample SAMEA2602897, study PRJEB22501) | metagenome
TCAAGGCCGCGTACTATCCGATGTGGAGAGACTATCTCTTCCAGTTTGGCGTCGTAAGATAGCTTCAAGAAAGCGGTGAAGCCGCTTTCTTGAGAAAGTTTCGCTGCGCTCTGCGCCGTGCGCGAACGCCTGGGCAGCCGTTGGCGGCTCTGCCGCCTTACGGATGCCGCGTACCCCTTGCGGGTAAAACTCTGCGAGGCTCTTTACGTAAAAAGGAACCGCTCTTCGAGCGGTTCCTTTTTTGCGTTGCTTCGTTTTATTCGTGCTTGACCTTATAGCCGCGGTTCAATCTCATTTCGAGCGCGTCGAGCTCTTCGTAGAGCTCAGGCGGCACCTTGCCGATCTTCTCGTAATACTCACGCGCGTCCTCGCACTCCTGGAGCCAGAGCTCGCGGTCGACCGAGAGCAGGCGGCGCATGTCGTACATCGACATTTCAAGCCCCTCCATGTCGATATCGTGGGTGTTGGGTTCGTAGCCGAGCGCGGTCTCCGCCGCGCCGATCTCATCGTCGGCGCGCGAGATGATCCATTGTAAAACACGCATATTGTCGCCAAAGCCGGGCCAGGCAAAGTTGCCGTCCTCGTCGGTGCGGAACCAGTTGACGTTGAAGATCTTCGGCGGCTTGGGGATCTTCTTGCCCATGTCGAGCCAATGCTGCCAGTAGTCGCCCATGTGGTAGCCGCAGAACGGCAGCATCGCCATCGGGTCGCGGCGCACAACGCCGACGCGGCCCGTCGCCGCGGCGGTGGTCTCCGACGCCATGATCGAGCCGATAAACACGCCGTGCTGCCAGTTGAAGGACTGGTAGACCAGCGGCGCGGTCTTCGCGCGGCGGCCGCCAAAGACAATGGCGCTGATGGGCACACCCTCGGGATTGTCAAACTCGGGGCTCAGACACGGGCAGTTGCGCGCGGGCGCGGTGAAGCGGCTGTTCGGGTGCGCGGCCTTTTCAGGGCTCTGCGGCGTCCAGGGACGGCCGCGCCAGTCGATGGCGCGCGCGGGCGGCGTCTTGTTGAGTCCCTCCCACCAGACGGTGTTGTCGCTGAGGTCAAGCGCGACGTTCGTGAAGATCGTGTCCTTGTGCGTGGAAATGAGCGCGTTGGGGTTCGACTTCATGGATGTGCCGGGCGCAACGCCGAAAAAGCCGTTTTCGGGGTTCACGGCCCAGAGTCTGCCGTCCTTGCCGACGCGCAGCCACGCGATATCGTCGCCCACGCACCACACGCGCCAGCCCCAGCGCTGCAGGCCCTCGGGCGGGATGAGCATGGCGAGGTTCGTCTTGCCGCAGGCGGAGGGAAAGGCGGCGGAGATGTACTTGATCTCGCCGCGCGGGTTCTGGATGCCGAGGATCAGCATGTGCTCGGCCATCCAGCCCTCCTGACGGCCGAGGTTCGAGGCGATGCGCAGCGCGAAGCACTTCTTGCCCTGAAGCACGTTTCCGCCATAGTTCGAGTTCATCGAGATGATCGTATTGTCCTGCGGGAAGTGGACGATGTACTTGTTGTCCTTGTCGAGGTTGCACTGGCAGTGCAGGCCCTTGATAAAGCCCGTATCGTCGCCGAGCGCGTCGCACACGGCCTTGCCGATGCGGGTCATGATGTGCATGTTGAGCACGACGTAAATGGAGTCGGTCAGTTCAAAGCCGTATTTGGCGAACGGAGAGCCGATGATGGACATGGAGTACGGGATGATGTACATGGTGCGGCCCTTATAGGCGCCGTCGGCCAGAGCGTACATTCTTTCGTACATTTCCTTGGGCTCTACCCAGTGGTTCGTGGGGCCTGCGTCCTCTTCCTTTTCACAGCAGATGAACGTGCGGTCCTCCACGCGCGCCACGTCGTCGGGGTCGGTGCGGTGCAGGTAGCATCCCGGGAGCTTGTCCGGGTTGAGCTTGATGAGGATGCCCTCCTTGACGGCCTGCTCGCGCAGCGCGCCGAGCTGTTCCTCTTCCCCCGTGATCCAGACAATCTTGTCCGGCTTGGTGATGGCGGTCATTTCGTCGATCCACGACAAAACGGCCTTGTTGTTCGTCAAATTCGTCATTTGTTCTTTCCCTCGTAGCATGTTCACGGTGTAATGAAAAAGAAAAATTTTGCACCGCGTCTTGTGTGGTGTGCTGTGCCGCTTTGGGGCGGCAGGGAGCTAACCGATGCACAGGAAAAATGGCTGCTATTGAGTTTGACTCCTTTCTGCCGAAAATTGTAGCAGAATGTCTTATCAATAGCAACCATATGGTTTATCAATTTTTTAAATAGATGCTTCTGTGCTGTCACAGTAATGCGGCGATCTCGGCGGACAGCGCGGCAAATTCACTGAGCCCCAGCCGCTCGCCGCGGATGTTGGCCTCTAAGCCGCAGGACGTGACCGCCTGCGTGACCTGCTCTTTTGTGAGCTGGCTGCCGAACGCCGTCATCAGGCTGTTGACAAGCGTCTTGCGCCGCAGGGCGAACGCGGCGTACACCACGCGGAAGAAGAACTTCTCGTCCTCGACTTCGACCGGCGGCTCCCTGCGCACGACGGCGCGCAGCACGGCGGACGTGACCTTCGGCTGCGGCTCGAAGCACTCGCGCGGCACAGCGAAAAGGTATTCCGGCTCCGTGTAGTATTGCATGAAGACGGAGAACGCGCCGTAGGCGCTCGTGCCCGGCGCGGCGCAGAGGCGCTCGGCGACCTCCTTCTGCACGAGCACCGTGATGCTCTCGAAGCACTTCGACTCGATGAGCGCGGTGATGGCGGGCGTCGTGATGTTGTAGGGCAGGTTTGCACACACGATGGGCGTGAGGCCTGCGAATTTTTCACGCACAAGCGCAGGGATATCGGTTTTCAAAATATCGGCGGACACGACCTCGAAGTTGTCAAAGCGCGCCATGGTCTCGTCCAGGATCGGCAGCAGCGTCTTGTCAAGCTCCACGGCCACCACCTTGCCCGCGCGCTCGCAGAGCTCGTGGCTCAGTGCGCCGATGCCGGGGCCGATCTCGAGCACGCCGTTCTGCTCGTTTGCGCGCGAGCTCTCGGCGATCTCATAGGGGATGGCGGGGTCGATCAAAAAATTCTGCCCCATGGACTTGGAAAAATGAAAACCGTGGCGCTTTAAGAGCGCCTCGATGGCAGCTTTGTCATTGCGTTCCATAGCGTGGTTCCTTTCTGCGCGCTGGGCGTAAAAAATTGTAAAATGATTCTACCATATTTTGAGCAAAAGAGTAGTAAAAATTTTTCCCGTGTGATAAAATGCAGAAATCTCAGGAAAAGAGGGAGACTTTCATGGAGCTCACACCGCAAATTCTGATCGTTGTTCTGCCGCTCATCTTTCTTGGCGGCTTTGTCGACTCCGTCGCCGGCGGCGGCGGACTTATCACGCTTCCCGCCTATCTGATGGCCGGTATCCCCGCGCATCTTGCAATGGGGACAAACAAGGTCGTCAACGGCACCGGCACGGCGCTCGCCTCGTTCAAATACTTTCGCGGCGGCAAGGTCCTGCTGCGTCCCGCCATCGTCTCGGGGATCGGCGCGCTGCTCGGCGCGGCCATCGGCACAAAGATCGCTCTGCTCATCAACGAGGACATTCTGAAGATCATGATGCTCGTCGCGCTGCCCTGCGCGGCGATCCTGCTGATGCTCAAAAAGGACTTCGGCAAGGAAAATGACGCACCCGCGCGCGAGTTCACGCCGCAGCAGGAGCTGACGCGCGCCGCGCTCATCGGTTTGGGTCTTGGCTGCTATGACGGGCTCATCGGCCCGGGCACGGGCACGTTTATGATCATGGCGTTTACGATGGCACTTTCGATGGACCTCCTCACGGCATCGGGCTGCGCGAAGATCGCAAACCTCTGCTCCAACGTCGCCTCGGCGGTGCTGTTCATCTTCAGCGGCAAGGTCTGGTGGCTGCTGGCGCTCCCCGCGGCGGCCTGCAATATGCTGGGCGCCTACTGCGGCGCGCGCTACGCCATGAAGGGTGGCAGCAAGCGCGTGCGCGGCATGATCTTTGTCGTGCTGGGGCTTCTCTTCATCAAGATGGGCTACGAGCTGCTGTTCTGAAAAGACGAATTCTATATAAAAAAGCGGACAGTCAAGGCTGTCCGCTTTTTTCAGTTCTTCAGGCTGTGCAGCGGCGCGGGAATTCTGCCGCCGCGCGCAATGAACTCCGCGCTCGAATAAGGGTGGACCGCCTGCACCGGTGCCGCGCCGAGAAGTCCGCCGAACTCCACCGTGTCGCCCACCTTACAGCCGGGCGCGGGGATGACGCGCACCGCAGTCGTCTTCGTGTTGATCATGCCGATGGCCGCCTCATCGGCGATGATGGCAGCAATGGTCTCTGCGCTCGTGTCGCCCGGAAGCGCGATCATGTCAAGTCCTACGGAGCACACGCAGGTCATCGCCTCCAGCTTGTCGAGCGTCAGCGCGCCGGACGACGCCGCGGCGATCATGCCCTCGTCCTCGCTGACGGGGATAAATGCGCCGGATAAGCCGCCCACCGAGGAGGACGCCATCACGCCGCCTTTTTTCACCGCGTCGTTGAGCAGGGCGAGCGCGGCGGTCGTACCGTGCGTGCCGCAGACCTCAAGCCCCATTTCCTCCAGAATGCGGGCCACGCTGTCGCCGACGGCGGGCGTGGGCGCAAGGGAAAGATCGACAATGCCAAACGGCGTATCGAGCCTGCGGCTCGCCTCCTGCGCGACGAGCTGACCCATGCGCGTGATGCGGAACGCTGTTTTCTTCACGGTCTCCGCCACCACGTCGAACGGCTGGCCCTTGACGCTTTGCAGCGCGTGATACACAACCCCCGGCCCGGAAACACCGACGTTGATCACTTTCTCCGGCTCGCCCACACCGTGGAACGCGCCTGCCATGAAGGGGTTATCCTCTACCGCATTGCAGAAGATCACAAGCTTGGCGCAGCCAAAGCCGCCCTGCTTTTCCGTGAGCGCCGCCGTCTTTTTCACCGTCTGCCCCATCAGGGCGACAGCATCCATGTTGATCCCTGCCTTGGACGAGCCGACATTGACCGACGAGCACACAAGGTCCGTACAGGCCAGCGCCTCGGGGATCGCAGCGATCAGCTTCCGGTCGGCGTCCGTCATGCCCTTTTGCACAAGCGCCGAAAAACCGCCAATAAAGTTAACACCGACATTTTTGGCCGCGCGGTCAAGCGCCTTGGCAAACGGGACATAGTCTTCCGTCTCCGACGCGGCGGCGACCAGCGCGATGGGTGTGACGGAAACCCGCTTATTGACGATGGGAATGCCGAATTCTCGCTCGATCTCTTCTCCCGTTGCGACCAGGCGCTCTGCATAGCGGCTGATCTTGTCGTAGATCTTTTCACACGCACGCTCTGCACTTCTGTCCGCGCAGGAGAGGAGCGAGATGCCCATCGTGATCGTGCGGATATCCAGATGCTGCTGGTCGATCATACGGATCGTTTCCAGAATATCATTGCGGCTTAGCATGATTCTTTCCCTCCCCGCTCAGATCTTGTGCATCGCGTTGAAGATGTCCTCCCGCTGCATGCGGATCGCAATGTCCATCTCCGCGCCGAGGGCGCTCAGCTTTTCCGTCAGTTCCGTAAAAGAGAGCGAACAATTTTCGAGATCCGCCAGCATGACCATGGTGAAATTTTCCTGCAAAATCGTCTGGCTGATATCCAGAACGTTCACGTTCCACTTTGCCAGCAGCGAGCTGACGCCCGCGATAATACCGACCTGATCTTTTCCCAGTACCGTGATAATGGCTTTCATCCTGTGTTCTCCTTTCGGTTTCTTCCGGTAATTGTATCACATCACCGCAATAAAGTAAATGTTCCGGATGCGCAACATACGCATCCGGAACATACATTTATCGTACTATTCGACAAACCGCCCCGCTCAGTCGAGGAAGTAGACCGTCGAGTTCTTCTGGCGGCCGAACTGCTTGCACTCCTGATAGGAATTCATATAGAGGTCGATCGCCGCGCCGCGCACGCCGGTGTCCTCAGCCACAGCGTTGCCGTAGGTGTAGCCCGACGAGCCGACGATGAACATCTCGGTACCGAGGGGAATGACCTTCTTATCCACTGCGACGGTGCCGACGTGGACCGTCGTGCCCGTGGCCGTTCTGGTGCCCACGCCGCCGTAGCCCGCGGTATAGGCCGTGCAGGTGACCTTCATCGAGCCGGAGAAGTGGACGGAATCGCCGGACTTCATCAGAAGATAGCCGCTGCCGTCGCTCTCGGTGACAACGGACTTGACCGTGTCGCCGCTCTGCGCCTTGTCGACGAGCGTGCCAGTGTAGGTGATCTCCGCGACGGAGGTGTCGTTCTTCTCCTCCACCGCCTGGCGGGAGACGAACTGGCCGTCGGCATACACGACCTCATAAACGGTGTCGCGCGTGCCGTCGATGCCCTGCTGGACGACCTGCGTCTCGCCCTTGGGGATGCGGTACGACGTGGAGGTCAGCGTGGTGTGGGGAGCCGCCTCGGTGGCGGTCTCATAGTAGGTGAAGTCAGAGGCAACGGTGATCTCGACCTCTTCCTCCGTGACGTCGACCAGCACCATCTCAAGCGGGCTGACCGAGATCTGCAAACGGCGCAGCAGCTCGCTGACGCGCTCGCCGTTTCTCGTGGTGGCGTACTCGATATCGTCGCCGTGTGTCACCGTCACCTTTTCACCGGCAGGGAGCGTGACTTCCGCGTCACCGCTCTGCGCGCCGGCGACAATGACGCGCTCCTGCGGGATGTCCGTTGTGCCGTCGAGCACGCTGACCGTATCGCCGTCGGCGATGAGGTACAGCGCGTCCGCGCGCAGCTCGGGCGAACTGTTCAGCAGCATCACAGCCGCGAAGAGCAGAAAGAACATCGCTCTGCGGCAGCGCTGGGCTGTGAACAAATTTTTCAAAAACTTCTGCATGGGATACTCCTTTTTTCGCGGCGTGAGCCGCCGCAGCTTCGCGCAGCTGAGGAAGTGCGCTGCGTCCGGAAAAGATTACAAAATGTAACTTTTCCAAAACTTGCTGGCAGTATACCGCCTGAAAAAGGATTTGTCAAGTTTCCGCCGTTTGTTCGCCAAAAGTTCTGTATTTTATAAAATTTTCGATATTTTTCTTATTTTTATCTTCCAAAAGTTGCGATTTAAGTCATCGAATTCGTGATTTTCTCGATTTATGTAAACCATCGTCACCCCTCTCCGCCGCCTCGCCGCCATCTCGGCGGCGAAGAGGCGGCGCACCTGCCGACGCTCTTTGTCCCGTCCGAGCGGGCAAAAAACTCTTGGGAGCAGGCCGGGTGTGTCCCGCTCCCGCCCCGCAAGGCGGCAAAAACGCGGAAAGCCCTGCAAACACTGGCTTTTTTGCTTCTCCACCGCACGCTCTATCCCCTCGGACAGCAAAGGAACGCCCCCTGTGCCCTTTCCGGGCGCAGGGGACGAAAAGCCGCCTCAACAGCGTGTCGCGATGCCAAAATATGCAAGTTTGACTTTTTGAAAATTCATTTATTGAAATTCATTTATGTCAACCTGATTTTTTGATTTTTGTTGGCAAAGGTCACAAAAATCTCGCTTCTTTTTCGCTTTTCCCGTCAAATGGGCGATCGCAGAGGAAGTTACATTTCATCCTTTTTTTCGTCCGTTTCCCCGTGAAAATGAAGGTAGACGGACGCGGCGGCGTCTTTTGGCAGCACACGTTCAAGGGCGAAAATGTCCGCCTCCCGAATCGCCTTAACGCTCTTGAACGTCTTGAGCAGCGCCTGAGCGCGCACCTTGCCGACGCCCGGAATCCCGTCGAGCGCCGAGCGGGTCGAGGACCGCGAATGGCTCTCGTGGTGGAACGTGATGGCAAAGCGGTGCGTCTCCTCCTGGATCTGACCGATCAGGGCGAAGACGTTCGGCGCGGCGTGCAGGTCGATCTCGCGGCCCTGCGCGGTGACGAGCGCGCGCGTGCGGTGGCGGTCGTCCTTGACCATGCCGAAGATCGGCACACGCACATGCATCTGCTCGCACACGCGCTCGGCGACGCCCGCGTGCGTGATGCCGCCGTCGATGAGCATGACGTCCGGCAGGGGGCTGAATTTCTCGTCCCCGTCCAGATAGCGCTGGATGCGGCGCGTGAGCACCTCCTCCATGGACGCGTAGTCGTCCGGGTGGGCCGACAGGCTCTTGATCTTAAATCTCCGGTAGGCGCTCTTCTTGGGCTTTGCGCCCTCATAGACGACCATCGACGCGACGATGTCGCTCGCGCCGGTGTTCGAGATATCGTAGGACTCCATGCGCTCGGGCGGCTCGGGGAGCGAGAGCATCCCCGCAAGCTGCGTCAGCGTGCGGTTCTCGCGCTCCTGCGCGGTCGTCACGCGCTCGACATCCTCGCGCGCGTTGCGCTGCGCCATGGCAAGGAGTTCCGCCTTCTCGCCCCTCTGGGGGACGTGGAGCGTCACCTTGTGCCCCGCGCGCTCGGTCAGGATCTGTGCAAGCTCGTCCGCGCCCTCGATCTCGCAGGGCAGCAGAATTTCGCGCGGCAGCACGCTCTTATTGAGGTAATACTGCGGCAGCAGTGCAGACAAGATCATCTGCTCGCTCTCGTCCTGCGGCGCGGCGAAGAGGTTCAAGTCGCGACCCGTCACGCTGCCGTCCTCGATGTGCAGCACAGCGCTGCCGCACTTGAGCGCGCCGCGGTAAACGCCCCAGATATCGGTGTCGGCGCAGATGCCGGCGATGACCTTCTGTCGCTTGCCCAGCACCTCGATGGCGCGGATGCGGTCGCGCAGTGCCGCCGCCTGCTCAAAGTGCAGATCTGCGGCCTCCTGCTCCATCTCCTCGCGCAGCGCGCGCGTTAAGCGGCGGTAGTGGCCGTTCAGCAGCTCTTCGGCCTGCCCGATGCGGCGCATGTACTCGTCCTCATCCGGCGTGCCGCGGCAGAACGCGTCGCAGCGCCCCATGTGATGGTTGAGGCAGGGCCGCTCCTTTCCAATGTCGCGCGGGAATTTGCGGCTGCATGTCGGCAGGCGAAACGCCGCACAGATCGCGTCGATGGCCGCGCGCGTCTCGTTTCGTCCGCCAAACGGGCCAAAGTACAGCGCGTTGTCGTCCGCAGGCTTGCCGACCATCGTAAAACGCGGATAGTGCTCCGTGCCGAGGCGCACAAAGGGATAGCCCTTGTCATCCTTTAACAAGATATTGTAGCGCGGCATGTGCTGCTTGATGAGCGAGTTTTCCAAAATCAGCGCCTCGAACTCGGTCGAGACAAAGATCGTGTCAAAGTGGTCGACCTGTGAGACCATGCGGCGCGTTTTCTCATTGTGGGAGGAATTCTCCTGAAAATACTGGCTGACGCGGTTTTTGAGTTTTTTCGCCTTGCCGACGTAAATGACGCAGCCGGTCTTGTCCATCATCAGATAGACTCCCGGCGCGAGCGGCAGGTCGTTCGCCTTGTCCAAAAGCTCCTGCTTTGTCACGGGACATTCCCTCCGTTCTTTTCATCTCTACATTATAATATATAATAGCATATCCGGTCGAATGGTGCCGGTAAAATGGAAAAAGGCGGCTTCCTGTGGAAGCCGCCTTTCCTGGTTGTTTCTTATTCGCCGAAATTGTTGGAAACCAGCTCGCACAGAGCGGTCACGGCTTCCTTTTCGTCCGCGCCGTCGGCCAGCAGCGTGATGGTCGTGCCCTTGACGATCCCGAGGGACAGCACGCCCAGCAAGCTCTTGGCGTTCACGCGACGCTCATCCTTCTCCAGCCAGATGCCGCTCTTGAACTCGTTGGCCTTCTGAATGAAGAACGTGGCAGGACGAGCATGCAGGCCTACTTCATTGTTGATCGTAACATTCTGAGTATACATCGTTACTACTCCCTCTCCAAAAAAATCTTTCGGACTTTATCGTATCATATACCATCGGGGGCCGATTCGTCAATGCCATTTCGCGCGAAATGGCGCGGATTTGGCAATAAACACAGACAAAGCGCTTCCCCGGGCGGGCATTTATTTCAACTCGACCACAGTGACGCCCGACTCGCCCTCGCCATAGTTGCCAAGGCGGAAGCTCTTGACGGCTTTGTTGCGCCGGAGGCTCGCGTGCACCGCCTTGCGCAGCGCGCCCGTGCCCTTGCCATGGATGATCGTCACGGTCTCGAGATGCGCCATGACGGCAGCGTCAATGTAGTTATCGAGCACGCTTTCGGCCTCCAGCGTCTCCATGCCGCGGATGTCGAGCTCGCGCGCAGCGGACGCCGTGCGCAGAATGCGCTGCGAGGGGGCAAACTGCGGCTGCTTTTTGGCAGTCGCCGCGCGCTCCGCCGCCTCAATGAGGCGGACCTCGTCGGCTTTGACCTTCATCTGCAAAACGCCTGCCTTGAGCGTCAGCGTACCGTCCTTGACAGCTGTAACCTCGGCCTGACGGCGCGTACCGGGGATCTCGACCAGGTCTCCGACCTCAATGGGCCGCGAGGGCTTGGGGATGGGCTCCGCGCTCTCGTCGCGCACGCCCGCAGCGTCGCGCGCCTGCTTGATGTTGTGCATGATCTCGGCGCGCTGGGCGTTCATCTGCTGGGCATCGAGCTTTTTCTGCTGCTTGCGCAGCGCGTCGAGCTCGCGGAACGTGTCGTCCGCGACGGACTTGGCCTCAGCCAAAAGGCGCTTGGCCTCGGCTTCGCCGCGACTTCTCGCGTTCTCCTTCGCGCGCTCCATCTGCGTGCGGAATTCGCGCGCCTTGCGCGCGTCCTCCTCGCGCTGGGCGTAAAGGCGGTCGACCTCGGCTTTTTCTTTCTCTAACTGCTGCCTCTTCTGCTCCAGCTGCGTCAGCACGTCTTCAAAGCGGATGCTCTCGCTGTCCATCTGCGCCTTGGCTTTTTCAATGACGGCCTCGGAAAGCCCCAGCCGCTTCGAGATCGCAAAGGCATTCGACTTGCCGGGGATGCCGATGAGCAGCTTGTAGGTCGGGCAGAGCGTTTCCACGTCGAACTCGCAGCTCGCGTTCTCCACGCCCGCGGTCGTCATGGCGAAGGTCTTGAGCTCGGCGTAGTGCGTCGTCGCAGCGATCTTCGCACCCTGTGAACGCGCCTGCTCGATGACGGCGATGGCCAGTGCCGCACCCTCAACGGGGTCGGTGCCCGCGCCCAGCTCATCGAAGAGGATCAGGCAGTGCTCGTCCGCCTCGTCCAAGATCTGCACGATGTTTTTCATATGCGCCGAGAAGGTCGACAAACTCTGCTCGATGCTCTGCTCGTCGCCGATGTCGGCCAACACCGAGGAAAAGATGCTCACGGCGCTGCGGTCGTCGCAGGGGATATGCAGGCCGCACTGCGTCATCAGGCAGAGGAGGCCGAGCGTCTTTAAGCTCACGGTCTTGCCGCCGGTGTTCGGGCCTGTAATGACAAGCGTATCGAAGCTGCGGCCGAGCTCAATGTCGATGGGCACGGCCTTCGCGGGGTCGAGCAGCGGGTGGCGCGCATGGCGCAGATACACGCTGCCGTCCTTTTTGAGCTCGGGGCGCATGGCATTCATGCGGTAGCTCAGCTCGCCGCGCGCGAAAATGAGGTCGAGGTGGACGAGAATGTCATAATCCCACAGAATGTCGCGGCTGAAGCTCGCCGCCTCGCCCGAGAGGGCGTAGAGGATGCGGTCGATCTCCTTCTCCTCTTTTGCTTCGAGCTCCTTGAGCTCGTTGTTGGCCTGCACCACGCCCATCGGCTCGACGAAGATCGTCGCGCCGCTCGAGGACGTGTCGTGCACGAGGCCCGGCAGCTCGCCGCGGCACTCGGCCTTCACCGGCACGACGAAGCGCCCGCCGCGCTGCGTGATCAGCGCGTCCTGCAAAACGTTCCGGTAGCTCGGGGACGAAATGATGCGCTGCAGGATCTGGCGGCCCTTGGCCGCCGCCGCGCGCTTGTGGCGGCGAATTTCTGCGAGCTCGGGCGAGGCCGCGTCGGCGATCTCGTTTTCGTCGAGGATCGCGGTCGTGATCTTCTCCTCCAGAAAGCGGTTCGGGTGCAGGGAGAGGAAGAGCTTGTCGATGACCGTCCCCTCCTCGTCCTCCTTATAATAATCCTGCACGCGGCGCACATTCGTGAGAAGCCCCGCGATGTCGAGAAGCTCCCGCGTGTTGAGCATGCCTCCGCGCTCGGCGCGGGAGAGCGCTTCGCCCACGTCGCGCACGCCGCCAAAGGCAGGGCTGCCGCGCAGCATGATCATCTTGCGCGCCGCGTCCGTCTCGTCGAGCAGGCGGTTGACCTCGCCGAAATCATCCGATGGCGTCAGCCGTCGCGCCCGCGCCTTGGCCTCCGCGCTCACCGCGTGATGCTCGAGCATCTCCAATAGCCGCGGCAGTTCCAGCACGCGGATGGATTTTTCAAACAGTTCACTCATAGTTTTCTCCGAAATTTTGATTTCGATTCGTATTTCTTTCGACAGATATTTCGTTTAGTTGTCAATTTTCATGCTTTTGTAGAAGTCCAGCGTCTTGAATCGCCGGTCAAGCTGCACCTGCGCAAACACCTCGCAAGCCGCGGCAAAGCGCTTTTCCGTCTCGCCCGAGAGGGAAAACGACAGCATCCGCTTCGGCTCGGAAAACAGCACGTGGCGCATCGCCGCGAACGAGCCCGCGTCCAGCGGCAGAAGGCCGCCCCCGCCGTGGCCCGCGCACTCCCTGCACAGCAGCACGCCCTGCTGCGCGTCAAACACCGGCTCTTTCGGGTTGTGCGTGCCGCAGACGGCGCAGCCGTCAAGCAGCGGCTCGTAGCCCGAAAGAGCGAGTAACTTGAGTTCAAACGCCGCCTTGACGATGCTCTGCGGTTTTTGCAGCGTGTCGAGCGCGTAGAGCGAGTTGAGCAGCAGCGACAAAATCTCCGGCACGGGCTCGTCCTCCGCCGTGACGCACTCGGTCATCTCGGCAAAATACGACGCGAGCGACAGTAGCTCAATGTCCTGCCGGATACCGTCGAACAGCGAGATCGTTGACGCCTCGTCGAGGTAGTACCAGTTCCCGCGCTGATAGAGTACGAGCTCGGAAAAAGCCAGAAGCTCACTGCCCGCGGCGATGCGGCTTCCCTTGCGCCGCGCCCCGCGCGCCACGACCGCGATCCGCCCGAGCGAGTCGGTCAGAATATTCAATATGTAGTCGGCCTCCTTCGTCGCCGTCGCGCGAAGGACGATGCCTTTGGTCACGAGTTTTTCTGACATAAAACTCCTCTAAATTGTTTTACACCAAGGGGTGTAAAGGGTGGTTGCCTTGCAGGTGGGATGCGTTTTTCCGCGCAGAGCGCAGAGGGGGAATGCAGCGCGTGGGCGCTGCTGCCAGTCAAAGGGGGTATTCTCTTTCCAAAGAGAACACCCCCTTTGGAACCCCCAGAGAAAGACGAGGAGAGCCCCCCTCGACCCCGCACATTGCCGGTCTGAGGCTCGAAGAGCTGCTCGGCCTGCGGAATCAGGTGCGGTGTACATGGCTTCGCCATGAATCCCTGCGAGTTGTTACTACGATCAACCGCGCCTTACTATCGTGAGGCGCGAGTGACG
>OBHX01002707.1_pt1 | contig 13459 bp, 3 predicted proteins | sample 1519331 | NCBI WGS metagenome assembly OBHX01 (sample SAMEA2602897, study PRJEB22501) | metagenome
TCCTGATAGGAGCGCAGGTATTCCATTGTCGAATACCTGCGTATTGTTTTGCAAAAATATGTATTGTTCTCTTGGAAAAGGATAAAGAAATACGTTCAATTGAATTCTTTGGGAGAAGAAAAGACTGGTTACAGAATTATAGTCTTTATAATATAACAGTATACATCATTTAAAAGTACAAGAATAGAAAAGCGAATAACAATATTGTTTCAAAGAAAAAGCTTATATGAAAACAGTATGAAATATTTATGTAACATCATTATAAAAAATGAAAATATTTTGTCAATTTATTTTCTGGGGAAATTAAAAGATTATCGCGAAATGGTATTTTCATAAGTAATAATACACTCTAATACAACATATAAATATATATTAAATCAAACCCATTAATAAGTAATTTTGTGAATTTCTCATGAAACAGTGAAAAATCAGGGGCGTTTTGTTGAAAAAGAATAGTTGTGGTGCTATAATCAACTCTGAATAAGTCTGTGCAAATATGCCATTGATCTGTTATGATAAGTGAATTGTTCGACAGACAAAGAAAGACGGGAGTGAAAATAGTGGCAGGAAACAGTCAGAAACCGGCTTCCAATCATCAGCCGAATCCTCATAATTCATTTGATGACAATCAGCAGAAAATAAAAACCTATAAGAAAAAAATAGACAGAAAATTCATACCTTACTTTATCACATTGATTGTAAATATTGTAATATGTATTTCCTGGTTTTTAGCCAAAAAACCTGTATCTAGGACACATTCCAGAGTTTTGTGACAGAGTTCCATTCCCTTTGAACTGGCAAGTATGGGAGTGAGACAGGAGGCGGAAGAAAAAGCGTTGTCTGGAAGTCTTTCCGCAGGGACATCAGAACAATATGAGAAATATATAGATGCAGAAACTGGAACGGAAGTACCGCTGACTGCTATGTTTTATATCGGAACAAATAGTCTTGCCTGGCATTTAAATGGGCAGGAAACATTGGCGCCAGGAGCAAGTGGCGATTTAGTATTTTATTTGATTCCCAAGGTAGAGGGATTAAAAACAGCAGATGTAATACTTGATTTAGCAGGATATGCAAAGACAGATGGTTCCTCGAATGCAGAACAAATAAAGAATACGAAATTACAATCATTGATAAAAGGTCATATTTTAATATTTAAAAATCTGGATGACGAGAAAGGATACAGTAATTGGATAGGTAAATATAACCAATCGGAAAACACGTTTTCAAACTCCTTTACTGTAAAAGCACCAAAAGAGAGTGGTTTTCAGAAAGGAGTTCCCTATAAGGTGACTTTACACTGGATATGGCCGAGATATTTTAGAAATTATATATACAATCTGCGAAGTACAGAAGAAGATTTGTTCGCTGGTACGTTAGCTGGAAATGAAACATATCAGGCAATTAATAATTTTGTAAATGCTCAGGCGTCAGTATCAAAGGATAATTATTTGTTTGCAAAAGATAATAATTTTAAGATAGATGATGGTTCCATTGGTGTCAATATGTCGGATGCAGTATTAGATTCTTGCAGCAAATATTATAATAAAGCGGATGAATATATTGGAAAAACAGCAGGATATGTCTATGTACAGATTGTTGTGAGGTAATTTAGCGGAGCCGAATGAAGGATTGACAGATGAATAGAGAATATAATTCAAATAAAAAGAAAAATTCAAATAAAGGAAAACTGCTCAAATCAGTTATTGTTCTTCTGGCAGTAATAGCCTTGATATTTGGTGTTACATATGCTTGGTTCTTTAATCAGATGGATATGGCAACTCTGTTTACAGTGCAGTCGCCATCTGATATTTCCATTCTTGGCCCTGGGGGTTCAGAAATGGCATCCCTGGATTTGAAGTATACTGCTAATGAGAAAGTTGAAAATAAGGTAACGATTCGAAGAGTAATTTGTGTGCAAAGTGCGGCAAAACTTCATCAGCTGGAAATTGTTCATACAACGAATATGAAAGATTTGACGTTTAATTTATATCCGGCATCGGCTGTTGATGACACTACGGTGAATACAACGGTGACAGATGGTGGCTTTTCTTACAAGTATAATCCCGATCATAAAATTACAGGAGAATACATTAATGTCAATAATATGAATAATGGTTATAATTATGCATCAGATTCCTATCACGAAAAAAATTATGGAGAATATGAAAATGTTCAGTCTCATGCGGAACCAGTATATTGGCTGGCTTCAAATAAACTGCAGGTGGATGAAAACAATAAAGTTGCAGTCAATGGAACTGATATGTATCAGACTTACTATGTATGTGAAATAAGCTGGACAGAAACCACAAAAGAAACGGATATTTTTTATATTCTCGCACAGAATGCTTCATGATATAAATTTTCAGAGGATAAGACATGAAACTAACAGACAGACCGAAATGGAAAAAAATAGTGATTGCTGTTGTTTGTATAGCGGCGCTTTTGACAGCAGTAAGCAGTAGTTATGCTGCATATACCAGTCAGGCATATAAGCGAGGTGTGGCAAGAAACAGAGATAATGAGACCGTTCGATTTACTTCCAATTATCTTCAGAACTGTGCAGAAGGAACCCAACCATCAGAATATGCTGGAAGAACAATATTATTTGAAGAATCAGAAAAAGAGAAGGATACATTAACTATTAATCTGGATATATATAATTATGCAAATGGAAATCTGAATCTGGTAAGCCAAAAGGATATCACTTATAATTTGCAGGTCTCTTTTAGCGGCGGCGATGGAAACGGATATAGCGTAACTTATGAGAACGATAGTGTTACAACAACAGATTCTGTTACTTACACGATAGATAATACTCTGACGGGCCGTACGGCAAATCAACATCATTATGTATTGTCATTTCCGGGAAAAGAACTTGATAAATTGAAAATTACGGTAACGGCAACCCCTGTGCCTGTTTCTGTTAACAATGGTCAGATCCTGGCAGCGGTTATTGCACCATGTACGGGATCCTCTACAAATGCTTTTAGTTTTGAAGGCAAATATACAGATGAAAGCGAGAGTACTACACCGCAGGATTATTCTGGATTTAACTATGAAATTTCAATTTCCAGTGGTAGTGCGACTGCTACTTTAAAATGGAAATCAGCTGTACTGGAAGTTGATCAGTTTTTTATAACAAAAATAAAAAATGCAGGCAGTATAATTAAGCAGGCTGATGGAAGTCTTACATTTACCATGGATCAGCCAAAAGGAACAGGAGATTATCTGATACCTTTTTATATAAAAGATAAATCAAAAGTCCCAGATAACTGGGCAGGGATGAAGGAGTTAATCACATTCAGTGCAAAACAGCTTGAAACAGCCGCAGCAAACTAATCTTGAAAATATAAAATGAATTTCGATTCCGGAGGAGTGGTGTTCGTGAAAATAATTAAAAAAATCCTGGCAATGATTTTAGCAATGAACTTAATGATTGGTATATTACCGATAAATATACTGGAAGTCAGTGCCAGTTCGGAAGAGCAGAACGAAGAATATATGGAAACCGAAGAGCAGACGCCTTTGGAAACGGAAGAGGGATTTGATGACTTTACCAGTGATGGAAAAAGTGAGACGGAGGATGAATCTGGGATTACTTCTTCTGACAATGCTGATTTTTTTAGTGAGGGCAGTACTGAAAATACAGATAGTCTTTCAGGACAAAAATTTGATGAAAACGGTTTCTTTTCAGAAGAAGATGGAAGCGCAGAAATAGAAGAAAGCAATACAGATTCTCAGGTGAGTGAAACTGCGCTTGAAACTACCCTGGATTTAAATAAATTTACAAATTATGATGTTAAAACAAATACGATTACAATAGACAGAGAAAAAGAGGATTTTGCGAGGCTTTTGATACTATTGTCTAATTGTGACCCAAAACAGATTCAAGAACTTAACATCATTATCAAAAATAGCGGTGATGCAGACGTTACAGAAACAAACAAAATCCCTGCAAATTATGATATTTCTTCTTTTTATAAAGGAGATAGTGTCCAGTCTGTGGCAGATGATACCGAGGAGGTTACAGATAGGGATTCCCAGGATTTTTCTGATGAAAGTTCTTCAGAAATTTCTGGGGAAGATGTAGTTCCGGAGAATATAGAGGATGCGATTGAAGAGAAAACTACAGATTTAGGTGGTTCGGAAACAGTCCCTGATGGAGGAAATGAGGAGAACGCTGCGGTTAATAGTGACTCGACCAGTGAGATGCAGGATACTGTGCCAGAAGAGAATCCAGTAGAAGCACAAAGCGCTGTTTTAACATCTCAGGAATACACTTTTCAGGGAATTGGAACTGCTGATGTGCCTTTTGAGGGAACAATAACAGGAAAGATTAACAGCCTGAAAATTGACCACACATTTTTTGGTGGATTATCTTCAAAGGCAACGGTTTCTTTGGGAAATGCAGATGCCCCATTAGTATTGGAGTGGTGTGGAGATGGTACTCAACCTATGATTGCAGGGGTGTATCAGTTTGCCAGTAATGCAAATGACAGTGGCGCACACAGCCTGCCGATTGCGGTCAAATATGGCGATAAAATGAAATCTATGGGCAGTCTGATTGGTATTGTACAGGCAAGCATCGGATTTGAAAATGAGACATTAAATATTGGTAATTCAATAGTTAACTATGGAAGTGAAAAAGTGGAACTGTCATCCGCTACTGGTAATGCAGGTATTATCTGTAATACATTAAAAAGCGGAAATATTTGTCTGGATGGCTATGTATTTCCGTCAATAGGATATTCGGTAGCTTCTACAGCTGGATATAATTCAGGTGATGCATTGGCAGCAGGAAATGCTGGCGGTGTAGTTGGCGTGATGTGTGAGAATACAGCGATAACAATTAAGCAGAACATCACTGTGCCAGACAGTATAAAAGTTACATCTGCAAATGGAAATGCCGGAGGTCTGGTGGGATTAATGGGAAAAGGTGCCCGGATTACTTCAGAGCAGGGTGTAACCCTCATAATGAAAAAGCCCAGTGTTACGGGGGGGATTTCAGCTGGAGGTATAGTTGGTACTGCAACAAATGCGACGTTTGCAGGTGATCCTGTTACTTGGAGCATAACATCTCCTGTGGCGACTGGAAGTACTCGTCAGGCCAATGCAGGTGGCTTTGTCGGACATTGTATATTAGAAGGGGCAACTGATTCTGAAAGGACAGATGGTTTTCCAAGCTGCATCAGTTTAACTGATTCTCATGCCGCTGCGAAGGGCGGAAGCGGGAATGCAGGTGGTTATTTTGGATACTTGGAGATTTCGGGAGAAGGACTTGTGACATATACAATTGCTGGTACAGATAAAGATAACAAACTGACAATTGATTCAACTCACGACGATGATCCTACTCAGGGAAATGCTTATGGTGCAGTTGCAGGAAAAATAACCAGTGACAACATTGCAAGTACAATGTCTATTAAAAATGTAATTATAACATCTTCTTATAAGAATAAGGTGACTTACCACGGCGGTCTTGTAGGAGAGCTTGGAACTGCTGGCGAGAAGGGGAAATCTGTATATTTAGATGCGGAAAACGTGGACATTACAGTAACAAATCCTTATGGAGATACTTATAAAACTGGTTTTGGTGGTCTTGTAGGATGTCTGGCACAGGGAAGTATTCTGAAGGCACATGGTGAGGTAAAAGTAGTTACAGCAGGAACGGATCCATGTATCTGGGAGGGAGGCGGTGTTATAGGCCGTGCAGAAGATGGAAGTGTATTGGAACTTTCCGGGCTGACAGATTTGTCCGGTGCCAAGTATGCAGGAATGCGTTCTTATGTTGGATGGCTTGTGGGATATCAAAGTAATGCTCTTATCTATGCCAGAGGTGATGGTAATGGTAGCGGGTGGACTTATAAACGCGGCTCTGATACGAAAAGAAATAAAGATTACGTTAATGATATTGCCAATTACGGTCAGATTATTCGTCTGAATACTCAGGAAGATATAAGTGAAAATGGTTCACATTTAACACCTGTTCTTATTACAATAGAGGATAATCATATAATAAAACTGAAAGAGCCTTCTACGTCTTGGAATGGTATTATTACGTTAAGTTCTGCTGATGATTTTGCATTATTATCCATTATGTGGAATTCAAGAGGGACTTTCTGTGCAGATCCTGAAATTGGAGCTTGGACTGGCCTTGGAAACAAGACAATAGAAGTTTTAGCGGATATTGATTTGACAGGAAGCGGTATTGGCGGATTGTCCCGAGATACATATAGTAATGATGCTTCTGATGAGTTTTCAGGAACATTTAAGGGAAATGGTCATAAGATCACACTGGCGATTGGTGAAACATATGGCTATAAAAAAGAAGCGAAGGCTTTTGAAAATCAGGCTGGGTGTGGTATCGTATATGCAACAGGTGATTATCATGCTGCGCAGGGACTTTTTGTAAAAACCAATCAGGCAACGATTCAAAACCTGATAATAGATGGAAAAATTAATTTCAGTAATGCTGTTTCTTTAATAAAAGCCGGTGGCATTGCAGCGTATTCGTTGAGTACAGAAAACAATCCGACTGTTTTAAGCCAGGTAACTGTACAGGAATCCATTTATGCGGAGTGTGCAGGAACTAACCTTTTGGCTGTAGGCGGGATGTATGGAATTGGAGCTTCAGGAAGCTTGAAATTGATAACGTATAATAATCTTGTCAATTACGCTGCACCCCAAATTACATTAAAAAATGTTGCAAATCGAGGATCTTATGTACATGCTGGAGGAGTTCTGGGTGAAATTAATGCGGGTTTTAAATTGGCTGTAAATGGCCTAACCGTAGGCAATAAAGGAACAAAAAGCGAGAAGCAAAGCTTCATAACCACAGATGCAAACGATTATGCTTATGTAGGCGGCCTTGTAGGTGTTGTACAGGGCAGTAGTAGTGTGAATCACTGGATGGAGATTCGCAGATTAGTGTTTGATGGCTTCAGAATTGAAGCAACCGAAGCTACAGAAGCATGTGGTGGTTTGTTCGGTGGACTCTGGGCAAATGTTGGTGTTTACTTTATGGGGGAAAACGATGATGAGGATGGTGAGTACACCAATACCAAATTAATCGTAAAGAATTCTGTTATCAACGCACCAAATACTTCTGGCGTAGGTGGACTGGCCTATCGCTCCAGTGGAATCTGGGAAATTAGAGATAAAGGAATTGATATACAGAGATTGGAAATTCATGCTAAAAGTGATGTAGGATTGTTGGTTTGCCATGGAGAAAGTGGAAAAGCAAGTATAAATGGTTCTGATATTCCATTTGGTGCATTGTATCTAAATACTACTAAATATTGGGAAAATTCTTACTTGCTTGCAACAGACAATAATATTTCTGTGTTGCAAGGCGGTATATTTGATGAGTTCGTAGCATACACAGCAACCAGTGCAAATGAGATTACAGCCAATGGCAAAAATGGAGTAATTTCTCTTGCAACGGCTTCCTCTGATAATGGACGTGTTGGAGTAGAAGAGAACAGCGCTAATTGCACAACTTATAAAAACAGAACTGTATATGGAAAATCTCATCAGACCAATGGATGCAGCCGTTATTATTATGATTTGGATCAGTGTCTGTCTGATGTGAATAGCTCGGGTAATGGTATGATTGATACTCAACAGGAATTGCTGTTGTGGAGTGTATATCGTTATGCCAATGATAATATACAAAATTATTTTGCGAAGAATGGAGATATTACATCATGTGCGGTAATTGGCACTGGTCTAAGCGGTACAGAACTTGATTTGGATATGAAAAAGTATAGTTATTATCCAATTAATCTTAACAGTGGAGTCACGATACAGAACGCTAAAATTACATTTTATAATCAGGAAATTGAAAGTGCGGAAACTACAGTAGGAACTAAAAAAACACAGGGAAGTGAAACTGACCATTCACAGCATTATACGATGCATTGTGGTTTGTTTTTGAGTCAGACTGCTGGTGATACAACGGTATCTGTGGAGAAAGTCTCTTTTGCTGGAAGCATTGGAAAAGTAAATAATAGCAGCAGTGGAATGCTTTTTTCAGGAACAGTTTTCGGTTCTGTTGACAATACCAGTCAGCATATTGCTGCGATATCATTGAAAAAAGTCACATTGGATGGCTTGAAAGTTAATCATTGTGGGGATGACTATGCACCACTTTTAATTAACAGTATGAACAGTTATTCTACTTTGGACGTGGATACTGTTAAGACAGACAATTATACGTCAGGAACAGCTGTCGCATCCAGCTTGTTTGGAAATATCGGTTCCACAGCTTCCATGCAGATGAACCTTTCTTTTCGAAATATTCTGTTACCAGATAAAAAAGCAGGGGGAACTGATGGTATTTTTTCCCATGCGACCCTGTTGGAGTCTTTTGTACACGATGGAGCATCTTCTGTAGCAACCTATAATTTCTATATGGGTGATGAGTGGAAAAACGGAACATATGCACATGGGGTAACATATGGAAAAGAGATAACGGATTCTACAGAATATGCCGGTATGCAGTTATGGTATTACGATGAGGAAAATTATGGAACTGACAGCAACAGAGTCCATACGGATCCCAATAATTTAACCGAGTTTTCTTCCAGTTCCTATCTGCCTTATGTGTGTAAAGTGTATAGTGAAAATGACAAAAGCCATGAAATTAAGGTGAATCAGCGTGTAGCAGATATTACACATGGCTGTGGTACTTATGGACATCCATATAAAATCACGACAGAAAGGGAAATGACCATTCTATCTGAATATATGGCAACTGGTAAGCCCAGTCAGGATTGGCGTGTTACAATTACCGGCAATCAGTCTGCTCAGCATACTGGTTATACAGACTATGACTATACTGGGGACAAAACCTATCAGTTTGATGGTATCAGATGGGTACAGGTAAAAAATGATAAAACAGATGGCAAAGATAACTGGCAAAAAGTTCTGGATTCAAATAATAATGAGATAACTCTGGATAAAGATTTTATGCGCCAGTATTTGCTGAATGCATACTATGATCTGCAGGGAACAGAAGTTACACAGGGAACGGAAACAGTTCATCAGTTGAACTTAACAAATTTTGGCGGTTTTGGTATTGCCACAAGTCCTTTCCGTGGTGTCCTTACCAGTACGACAAATACTACAGTTGTTTTAAGTGGCGCAAGTACCAGCAATGGACTGATTCCTTACAGTTATGGTAGTGTGGTAAAAAATCTTACTGTTTCTTATAAGCTAAGTGAAGGAAAGGGAAAGGAATTAAGCTATGATGGAACAAATAGTTTTGTTTATTATCCGTCTGTTTCCTTCGGTGGAGTAATTGGTTGTGTTCTTGGTGGAGATAATATCATTGACAATGTAACCGTAAATATAGATGCTGGCTGGCTGACAATTTCCGGTGCTAAAAAACATCTGATTCAGGTCGGCGGCTATGTGGGATCTGTCAGCGGTGGTGGCGTGATCTTCCGAAACATACCTGCAGGAACCGGATTGGATACTGGAAAGGTTGAGGGTATTACTGAGGGCAATGCTTATGCCAGCATGTATGTGAATCCATATGTAGGACGTGTGCTGGACGGTTTCGCATTTTATGAAAAGACTTCTGCGAACAACAGCGAACTTGCATCTCTGGAGAATACGGATAAAAATTACAAAATTAATACATTGGAAACAGCAGATACTGGTTGTGTAACATATTCAAATAGTGCGGTAACGGTAAATGATGCACAAGGTCTCTTGATTTTATCAGCAGCTATAAACAGTGGAGCAACATCGGTCGGTAACAATAATGCATACAGTAAAACTCCCAATACGCCTTACGAGACAAGTGACAAAAGTGCAACCTATACTTTTGCGGGAAGTTACGGAAAAATACGAAATGCTGCTTATAGCAATATTGGAGGGGATGTACCAGAAAATGAAGCGACATCTGTAAATAAGGATGAGCTGACAGTGCCTGGTTCCAGTAATTTGCCATATCTGATTCAGAAATATTGCAGTGCAAATGGCTCTGTGTTCAATTTGTCAGAGAGTTCTGGGAAAAGTATCGTGCTGAATAACGAAACCTATGATATGACCATTTATGGAAGCGGATATCAGGGATTGACAGCACGTTACGCTTCCAGTGCAATTTTAAGCGGAGCATCTCCCAATGCGAAAGGGATTGTACCGGAATTGGCTTCTTTTAATGGGAACGACAATACAATTATATTGAATATGCAGGTAAATGAGTATGTTGATGACGATTACCATGCAGCATCTGTCGGTGGTGTATTTAACCTTTTACGTGTGGGAAAAAGTGGATGTTCCGTCAGCAATTTGACAATCAATGGAAATTCCACAGGTTTCGTATCTCTCAGATATTACACAAGTGGAGGAGCAGAAACTCCTGCAGATGAAAACATACTATATAAAAATAGTGTAGGTGTAGGTGGATTTGCCGGTGCTACATCCAGTATTTCTGCTGGCAATGATAAAGATTTTTCGGCAAGTGCGAAATTTGCTGGAATTTCTATACAGAAATTAAATATTTATGGCCCACAAAATGCAGGCGGACTGTTGGGAAGTGCTAAAAAAACGGTAAGAACAAATAAGAATATTGCTGCAACGGGTATAGTTCTTTTGCTGGAACCAGATTCTAAAGCGGCATCAATAGGAAGCCAAATTGAAAATTCTTCATATAAGAATATATCTGTTACAGCACCAACGGCAGCTGGTGGATTTGTGGGATATATAGATAATGATGCAAAGAGTTCTCTTATGAATACAGATACAACAGAGATGATTGTGGGACAGGCTTCTCAAATTGGAACTACAGAAAAAGCACCTACATATGCTGGAGGTGCTTTTGGATACATAAAAGCATCATTATATGTAAATTCTGGTACAGATACCAGTGGAAGTTATAAAAATATGAAACTGCAAACGGTAAAAGCAATTGCAACACAATGTGCAGGTGGATATATCGGCAAAATTGAAGGTACATCTAATATCAATCAGGCCATTTACGAAGGACTGGGTGACAGTTCAGTAAAGGATATTTTTGTAAATTCGAGTAACTATTATGCTGGTGGAATCTTGGGACATTCATCTGGTAATTGTACGATTTCAAAGTGTCAGATAATTCAGGCAAGAATAGAGTCGCATGATAATTCGGACAGTGGAGGTATTATTGGAAAAACTGAAGGAAATAACAATAGCAGTACGATTACAGAATGTACGGTTCAGCAGGTAAGCATTATAAGTGGAAAGGCGGGAGGAATTGCCGGAAGTACTTCAAGTAATCTTACGGTTCAAGGGTGTATGGTACAAGGATCGGATGATGTTGTCTATGAAATTTCGGGACAGCAGACTGCCGGAGGTATTATCGGATTTTCCACTGCATCAGGAAAAAAAATCAGTATAAAGCAATGCAAAGTGAAAAAAATGAAAATGGATTCTTCTTTCTGGGGATGTGGTGGTTTGCTTGGAGACGTGGACTGGAATGCAGGGCTTGATACATTGTTTGTATTTGATTGTGCGATAGAGTCTTCTGAAGTTCATGGAAAAACCAATGATGCAACGGCTGGTGGAATGGTGGGAGATATCCGTGGCAAAATGATTGCGTCAAATCTGTTGCTCAATAATGTGAAAATCCATTCTAATCTTAGTAATAAGGTAGGTATGATAATTGGACTGGTGGATACTAAAACTCTTAATATAGAAGTAGCTGGTATAAGTATTCAGGGAGCAAGTGCATATTACGGCAACACAGAAACTCAATCACTGTCACAGTTATATGGTGTAGTTGATAATAATCAAAGTGTTGCAAATAGGATAAAGGAAAATAGTTATTTTGCTTTTTCTGATTATTCTGGTTCGTCTCTCAACAGTACTACTGTTGGTAATAATTCAGATCTGTTGGTGGCGAATACAATCTTGGACATCGCAGATCCATATGTTGTAACCAGCCCCAAAAATTCTATATCGGTATATGAAAACGATAACGCAACAGCAGAATCGAAATATCTTTATGGTGACGGGGCATCGTGGACGAAAGCAGACGGTGAGGGTGTTACAACGTACACGGTGAAAGCAGAAGAAATTTGGGATAATCGCTCAAAAGACACAGAAGGCCATTATGCATATCGTAATCTGTCTGGTATAAGCAAGTTTGATTTCAAATCTGCGCTCTCTACGTATAATGCGAATCAGACAACGAAAGCCAAAACTGATTTTCCGGTGCTTCAGATTACAGGTGGGGACACAGATAATGTGGTGAACTATCTTGATATTCTTACAAATGGAGGATTTTCTGATGCAAATGCATTGAATACAGCTTCAACTCAACGCGTTACTGTGACTGCAGATGTGTATAAACATAAAGTAGACGGGCAGGGGAATGATAAATTTGTAAAAAATGAAAATGAAAAAGCGGCGCTTGAAGTAAAGGAAGATAGTAAAAAGCAAATCAGTTTTTCAACTACAACGGATTATGATAATGAAAAAGATCGTTTTACATTGCTGACTGTAACATTTACAGAGTTGGAGGCAGATGGAAAAACGGCACATAATTACAGAGTGCTTGTTCCTATTCTTGTTCGCCGTATGCTTGAAATTGATTTTACTGCAACGTTGACTTACGGTACAGATTTCAGAAGTGAGGATTACAGTGAATTAGACTCCCATGTATTGGAAAGCTTTGGAAGCTCTATTACCGGATATCTGACCTATACGTACAATAGTGCGGAGGGGAAATATACGGATTATGGATGGGAGAGTTATATCAATGCTGGTGGTAATGTGGCAGATTCTATGGAGAAATCTGTGCGTTTTACCATGAATACTCCAGCGGCTCTTCCGAAAGGAACTCAGCTGACGCTTGTGGAAGGTTCGACAAAAAGGGCATATTATTATACTGCTGACGGTTCTGAAAAAAATGATGGGAAAGGTATTAATGTTCCAATGAGCAGTTTTACAGATTCTTCAGGAGAAAAATATCAGGCACCAAGCATCGGTGAGTTGATGAATGTAACTGCAACCTCTGGAGACAATAATATTTTTGTGAAAGTGGATGAAACTGGTAAGCCTGAGGAAAGTCCAAAGGATGATGTGACCTATTCAAAACCAACAGTAAAAGTCAAGAACCACAAAGGCGAGTATGAGTATTATCGTCTGGCAGATTCTAAGCTGGGTGAGAAAGGTGCGTACACAATAAAAATTGATGAGAGCGGTCTTAAAGATGATACAACAAGCAAGGTAAAGGAAACCTATTATCTTGTGATCACCGTACCGGAAGGTGCCGGCTCAACATGGAATGGTTCCATACAGACAGCAATGACAAGCAAAATACCATATCAGCTGCATTATCGTACTTTAAAAGATAATAAGGAAGATGGCCATGGTAATACCGCCAGCACTTATGTGATTTCTAGTGGTTATCAGCAGACATTGGAAGAGGTAAATGTAAAGGCATTTTCGAAAAAAGTCATTGCGG
>OBHX01002765.1_pt1 | contig 13284 bp, 8 predicted proteins | sample 1519331 | NCBI WGS metagenome assembly OBHX01 (sample SAMEA2602897, study PRJEB22501) | metagenome
CACGACACCGTCTTGTTCCCGTTCTTTGACGGCCTGATACCCGAAGGATGGTTGCTGAACATTGCCGAAAACAGTTGGAAGATAAACCGGCGCGACCGTATGTCGCTGTTGCTGGCCTGTTGCAAGGATTGCATCGGGGCAGTAAGTGTAGTAGAGGATGAACCTGATAAACCGGAAACATGATGGAAAGGTGTTTGTATTGTTATAAGGAACTGAAGGAAGGACAGGTGGACTATCATCCGGCTTGTGCCCGGAAACTTTTCGGTACTCGTCAGGCGCCTCAATTGCCTTACGTGCGGAGTGAAATAGGCGAACTGGCCAAACAGGTAGTGAGGGCACAGACTACGCTGACGGGCGTGCAGGCCAAATTGTCGCTCGATGTGAATCCCGGCGGAAAGAACGAGCCGGACCGTTTTACCATCGTGGGCTTGTGGGGAAAGTTCATTTTGAAGCCCCAGACTGATTTTTACCGGGCATTACCTGAACTGGAGGATTTGACCATGCACATGGCGGAAGCAGCCAAAATAGCGGTGGTTCCCCACGGGTTGGTGCGTTTTGCCGATGGCGAATTGGGATACATCACCCGGCGCATAGACCGTCGCCCGGATGGTGGAAAGATTGCCATGGAGGACATGTGCCAGTTGACGGAACGTCTCACCGAATACAAATATAAGGGCTCGTATGAGCAGATAGCCAAGACTATCAAGAAGTATTCTGCAGTGCCGCAGCTTGATTTGGTGAATTTCTGGGAAGTGGTGGTGTTCTCGTGGATTGTGGGAAACTCGGATATGCACTTGAAGAACTTTTCATTGTATGACACGGGGATGGGCTATAGTCTGACGCCTGCATACGATTTGCTGTCCACGGTTATTGTCATGCCCGAGGATACGGAGGAATTGGCATTGACTCTTAATGGGAAAAAAAGGAAAATATGGAGAAGCGATTTCGAGAAGTCGATAATCGCATCGGGGGTCAGTGGCAAGGTAATAGAGAACATCGCCCGGAAATTCCGACGTTCCATCATTAAATGGATGGAACTGATAGATGTTTCCTTCCTGCCCGAAGACATGAAGAAACCCTATAAAAGACTGGTGCTGCAACGTTTGCTTTGGCTGCGCTGAAAGATCTTTCCTTTTCTGTTTTAGTTATTTTAATTAAAACGTATGCAGTCTTTAAACATCTATTTCGTTTCTTTGTTACAGAAGACTTAGTATGAACTAAAAGATTGTAGATATGAAAATTCGTTATTTATCTTTGATAGTGTTACTGGTAATGAGCGTATTTGCTCCTATACAGGCACAAACCTATGACAATTTGTGGAAAGAACTGGAGGTGTTGGAACGAAAGGATCTGCCCCAATCGGTCATTTCCGAAGCAATGAAAATCTACGATAAAGCAAAAGCGGAACAGAATGTACCGCAAATGATGAAAGCCTATCTCACTGCCATGCAGTACCGTTCCCTTTTAACTCCCGATAGCTTGAAGGTAGATATGAATGGTTTGGAACAATGGGCTTCCCAAACCGGCAGTGTGGAAGACAAAGCTATATTGTATTCCATTCTGGGTGAAATGACCATGCCTGCCGACGTAAAAAAGGGATTGGGCTATTTGCAGGCCTCTCTCAAGGATAAAGACCGGTTATTACTTATCCCGGTCGAGAAATTGAGACCTATGGTGAGAGTGGGAGAGGCTAGTAAACGGTATTTTCGTGATAATCTGTACAACTTGTTGGCACGTCGTGCCATACAAATCATGCAGCAGTACAGGTGGCAGGCGGCTGCTAAAGCAAATCAGACAAACAGTCTGCCTGCGGATATGACGGATATGGATAAGTTTGTTACTTATCAGTTTGTTCCTGTCTCTGATTGTGACTTGACAGCAGCTGTCATGCAGGCTTATCAGTCCTTGCTGAAAGCATATGATACGGAAACGGAGCGCGAGGGTTGGTTGCTGACCGCTGTGGATGCATTGAATTACCTGTACCGCAATTTTTCCGGAAACTTCTCGAATGACGTATGCCAACAGGAACTCCGGAAGTGGATTCATACTTATCCGGCTGTGAAAACAGTCCCTGAAGCTTATCTGGCTTTGGCACAATTCCTACAGTATCAAAATAATCAGGTAGAGCGCTTGCGGATAGTTCGTGAAGGAATAGCCGGATACCCCCGTTACGAAGGTATCAACCAACTGAAGAATATAGAAAAGGAAATTCTGAATGCAAGCCTTTCACTGGAAATAGCTACGGCTTATCCTGGTGAACAGCAGTCGGTGAAAGTAAATTATAAAAACCTTACCGGCATCACTTTGCAGTTATATAAGGTGAATTTACCCGTTACCTCTGCCGTATTGCAGAACAGAACCACCCATTTTGAAAGTAAATATGCCCGTTTGCAACGCGAGGAGCATTTTTCTTTGAAACCTACTACAGATTATTTGAATATCGATACCACCCTGACCATACAGGCTCCTCAAGCGGGAATTTATTTCTTAAAGGCAGTGCCCGATGGGAAGAAGGGCGTTTCGGACGGAACATTAATGAATGTCACCGCTTTAAAGACCATTTATCGTCCTCTGCCGGATGGTACGTTGGAACTGGTGGTGGTAGATGCAGTGAGCGGACAGCCTGTTTCTGAGGCGGAAGTAACCATTTATACGGAGAAGGGAGGAGGCTATTCTCCTCAACAGACCTATCAGGCGGATAAACAGGGTACTTTGAAACTGGATTTCCTGAATAGTAACAAATACTGGTATAATGCACATACGGCGGCTGATAATGCGATGCCCATCTTGAATCTTTGGAAAAACGATTATTACTATAAAGAGAGCAAGAAAAAAGAAGTTTTGCAATTATTTACCGACCGATCTATTTACCGTCCCGGTCAAACCGTATATGTATCCGGCTTGGCTTATGAAATGGAAAAGGATTCTACGCGTGTGCTTGCGGATAAAAAATATACGGTATCCCTATATGATGCGAATAATAATGAAACAGGAAAAGTAGAAGTATGGACGAATGGTTTTGGTTCGTTCAGCGGACAATTTGTTTTGCCCTCTCCTTGCCTGACCGGTTATTTTAGCTTGCGTGCGGCCGATACTTCTGTCAGTTTTAAGGTAGAAGAATATAAACGTCCCACCTTTGATGTCACGTTTGAACCCGTGAAAGTGGAGTATCAAGTGGGTGACTCTATAGAAGTGGTGGGTATGGCAAAGACTTTTGCCGGTGCGCCTGTGCAGAATGCCAGGGTACACTATAATATATCTCGTTCCTATGCCTGGGTCTGGCGGTTTATGGGCAGAGGTTCAGCCCGTTGGGAGGGAGAGGCAATGACCGATGCGGATGGTAAGTTCACCGTTCCGGTGCATTTTGAAATAGACTCGGACAGGAGAGAATCTCCGTTGTGGTATTATACGTACAACATACAGGCGGATGTGACGGATGGTGCAGGTGAGACACAGCAAGCTAATTTGTCATTGCCTTTAGGAAGCACTTCAATGGTGCTGAATATGGATAATCTGCCCGATAATTTGGTGAAAGAAAAGAAGCTGGAAATAAAACTGACAGCCATGAATCTTTCGGGTGAGCCGGTAGATACTCCGGTTACTTATCAGGTAGTCGAGATGGAGAAGCAGAAAGACGGTCAGGAAAAAGAAGGCAGAAAGGTATTGACCGGTACGGTGGAAGCTAACAAGAGTTTTATTCCTGAGGCTATTTATGCCCTGCCTTCCGGTAATTATCGTTTGAAGCTTTCGGCTAAGGATACACAAGGCAGAGAGTGTACGGCATCTAAGAATTTCCTTTTGTTCTCATTGAACGACAAGCGTCCGCCTTTCGTGATAACGGATTGGTTCTATCAGGATGGTCTGGAATTTGATGCAGCATCTCCAGCTACTATATATATAGGTAGCAGCGAAAAGAATGTCTATCTGCTTTATGATGTGTTTGCAGGCAATAAGCGCTTGGAAAGCAAACGTATACAGCTTTCGGACTCGGTGATCAGTTTCCGCTTCCCTTATAAGAAGGAATATGGTGACGGCATTCTGGTAAGTATGGCATTTGTGAAAGACGGCAGACTTTACAGTCATAATGCACGGATTATGAAACCGGCCCCTGAGAAGAAGTTGCAGCTGAAATGGACTACGTTCCGTGACAAACTCCGTCCGGGACAGCAAGAGGAATGGAAACTGACGGTACTTTATCCGGATGGACGTCCGGCTGAGGCTGAAATGCTGGCTACCATGTATGATGCTTCTCTGGATAAAATCTATAGTGCACATAAGTTGGACTTTGGAGTGGACTTTCATTATGTGGTTCCTTTGACTTATTGGAATACATCCTATATGCGGAATGCTTATTTGTATGTTGATTTCCCGTTGAAGAGGCTCCGTGCGGTTCCTTTGGAATATAGTGAATTGATCATTCCATCTACAGGAAGAATGGAGGCTATGGTGGTAGGTTACGGAGGCAGTCCTCGTGCCACTCTTGCAGGAGCTTTGAAGATTAGAGGCAGGAGTGCCGCAAATGCTGTGATGAACCAGGAGGCTGTTACTGATATGGTGCTCCAGGAAGAAATGGTAGAAACGTCTGCACAGGAAAAGGTAGAAATGGGCAGTTCTGAAGAACTGGCAGAAACGGGTGATATACAGATACGTGAAAACTTTGCGGAAACGGCATTCTTTTATCCACAGCTCCGCACCAATGAAAAAGGTGAAGTCAGTATTTCCTTTGTACTACCCGAAAGCCTTACCCGATGGACGTTTATGGGCTTGGCACATACCCGGAATGTGGATTATGGAAAGATAGAAGCTACCGCTACTGCCAGCAAAGAGTTTATGCTTCAGCCTAATATGCCCCGCTTTGTCCGCGTGGGAGATAAAGCGAATATTGCCGCTTCACTGATGAACCTGTCGGACAAGGGAGTGAAAGGGACTGTCCGCATGGAATTGTTCAATCCGGAAACAGAAAAGGTATTCTATTCACAAAAACAGAAGTTTGATGTGAAGGGAGGAGAAACCGGGCATGTGAACTTTACTTTTGAAGTGAGTGACAAATATGCGGTAATGGCATGCCGGATGGTAGCGGATGGAGATACCTTCAGTGATGGAGAACAGCGTTACATCCCCGTTCTGACAGACAAACAGTGGGTGACGGAAACCGTTCCTCTGAACGTGAATGGGGAAGGTATGCATACTTTCTCTTTGGAAAATCTGTTTAACAAGCATAGCAAAACGGCTTCCGAACAACGGTTGACCGTAGAATTTACTGCCCATCCGGCTTGGTATGCCGTGCAGGCTTTGCCTGTAGTGGCTAATCCTCAGAATGAAGATGCTCTTTCCTGGGCTACCGCTTATTATGCCCATTCATTGGCTGCATATATAGTCAAAGAAAATCCCCGTATCAAGCAAGTCTTTGATAGCTGGAAGGCTCAAGGTGGCACGAAGGAGACTTTTATGAGCAATCTGCAAAAGAATCAGGAACTGAAAAATATCCTGCTCGCTGAAACTCCCTGGCTGACAGAAGCTACCAATGAAGCCGAACAAAAACAGCGTATCGCCACTTTGTTTGACCTGAATACAATGAATAGCCAACTGGCTGTTTCTGTAGAAAAACTGGGAGAATTGCAAAATGCCGATGGCGCATGGAGTTGGTATAAAGGTATGCAAGGCAGCCGCTATGTAACCACTCAGGTAATGGAAATGCTTGTCCGGCTGAATGCATTGACTCATCAGGATGCTGACAGCCGGATGCAGCCTATGATTCAAAAAGGGTTCGAGTATTTAGGCAAGCAGGCTGCCGAAGAGTATAAGTCTATGAAAGAAGCTGAAAAGAAAGGGGCTGTCGGTATCCGTCCGTCAGAACAGGTTCTCAGGTATTTGTATATCTGCGCTTTGGATGGCAAGGCTCCGGTTGATGAAAAGGTGAACCGGTATTTCATAGACAAGTTGTCCGGTGAGGGAAAAGAACTGACGATTTATGGAAAGGCGTTGGGAGCTATCATCTTGCAGCAAGCCGGTAAGGTGGCAGAGGCCAAGTTGTTTATGCAGTCATTGATGGAGTATTCTGTTGTGACGGATGAAATGGGGCGTTACTTTGATACTCCTAAAGCCCGATATTCATGGTTCAGTTATAAAATTCCGACTGAAGTGGCTGCTATGGAAGCTATACAGCGTATAACAAAAGATACGAAAGCTATTGATGAAATGAAACGCTGGCTGTTGAAGCAGAAACAGACACAGACTTGGGAAACGCCGATTGCCACGGCTGATGCGGTGTATGCATTGATGGCTACAGGAGCTTCGGATTTATTGGCAAATACAGGAGGAGTAGAGATTACTTTAGGTAAAGAAGTGATCCGGACTCCGGCAGATGATGCCATCGGTTATATCAAGAAGACGGTGTCCGGTGATGTGATGAATATCAAGAAAATAAGGGTGGATAAAGAAGGAGCCGGAATGGGTTGGGGAGCCGTTTATGCCCAATATCTGGAAAGTATGGATCAAATAGGTGAGCAGGGAAACGGATTGTCTGTCAGCCGTCAATTATATAAAGGAGATGAGGCTTTGAATGAATCAGCTCCATTGAAGGTTGGCGATAGGATTACCGTTCGCCTGACTGTGAAGGCTGACCGTGATATGGATTTTGTTCAGATCAAGGATGACCGTGCAGCTTGTATGGAACCGTTACAGGCAGTTTCGGGATTTCGTTGGAGCAACGGGCTGGGATATTATCAGGCTACCAAAGATGCTTCGACCCAGTTCTTTATCGATCAGATGAGAAAAGGAACTTATGTGATAGAGTATCAGGTGTATGTGAACCGGACAGGAGAATATCAGGCTGGAATTGCAACTGTTCAGTCTGCTTATGCTCCGGAATTCGGAGGGCATACGGGAGGATATCGGGTGATGGTGGAATAGAGAAACAGGATGTCTGGAATTAGTTGTGTGATTTCATAAAAAGTAAGTTAGCTTGCTAACTTACTTTTTTCTTATGCTTCTGCCGTCCACCCATTCTAGTCTTATTTCAAAACCATCTTCAGCCGTGCCATAAAAATAGCGGCCTGAAACGGATGGATATTCAATTATAAATGTATAACCATCTGAATAATATAGATACAACCAACCGTTTTGAATTTCCCAGTCAAACTTATATACCCTATAAAGTTCATCATTATAGTAACAGCGCTCTTCCGTACCTACACCATGATCTGTGAAAGCACCTGAGGTGAATGTGATGTAACTGTAAAGAGGTTCTCCATATCGGTCTTCAAATCCCATATCGCCCCACCAAGTCTTACCGTATAATCCTGAAATATCAAATCCTCTTTCTTCATCGCTTTCACATGAAGAAAAACTTATCATTGTAATCAATGCAATGGCAATGAACCAGTAATGTTTTACTATTTTCATAATTTATCTGATTTTTAATGCGGGACAAAGATAAAGGTTATTCATAAGATAAAATAAATTATAGGCTGAAAAAATGGGTAAAGGATGTTTTTTGTCTATCTTTGCTATCTAAAAAGCATAAAATAATTGTATGAAACATATTATACTGATAGTAAGTTTGTTAATGGGAGTGACTTTGGGAGTACAGGCACAACCCAAAGCATTATTTGATAAGACAACGCATGAATTTGGAACTATTTTATGGAAAAATCCGGTGACGGCTACCTTTAAAATCACTAATAAAGGAGATAAACCTTTAGTGATATCTAATGTGACAACTTCTTGTGGCTGCACGGTTGCTGATTGGACCAAAGAACCGATTGCACCGGGAAAGACCGGGATTGTCAGTTCTACTTTTGACGCCAAAGCCATCGGACGTTTTCAGAAGAGCGTAGGCATTTATTGCAATGCCTCGAATAAACCTATCTATCTGGCTATCCGGGGAGAGGTAACAGCCGATCCTAAGAATTACACTTTCACACATCCTTTTCAAATTGGCGCTATTCGTCTGGATAAGGAAGAAATAGAGTTTGAGGATGCCAATAAAGGTGATAAACCGACTATGGAATTGTTGGTTGCCAATACGTCAGATAAACTATATACCCCTGTGCTGATGCATTTGCCTCCTTACCTCAGTGCTGTTGCAACTCCGGAAAAATTAGGAAGGGGACGTACGGGTAAAATCAAGATCACTCTTGATACGGATAAGCTGCCTAAATTGGGCTTGACAACAGCTTCTGTTTATCTATCCCGTTTTCCGGGAGATAAGGTAGGAGAGGAAAATGAAATTCCGGTTTCTGCCATATTATTGCCGGATTTCTCGCATATCAGCCAGCAGGAACGCTTGAATCCGCCTGCCATTCATCTTTCTGCCAAAGAGTTGCAGATGGGAGAACTGAAAAGCGATGAAAAGAAAGCACATACGATTATTGTTAAGAATGTAGGAAAATCTAATCTGGAAATTCTTGATTTGCAGGTGTTTAATTCTGCTTTGGGGGTCCAGTTGAAGAAACGTGTCTTGAAACCGGGTGCGTCTACCAAGTTGAAGATTACTGCTTTCGGTCAAAATTTGAAGAAAGTAAAGGGTACTCCGCGTGTCTTGATGATAACCAATGATCCTAACAATCCGAAGATAATTATAAAAGTAAAAGTAACCTCAAAAAAATAGCTATGGAACATCCTGAAAATAGTGAAGAATATAAGGGATTGACAGTGAACAAAGGTATTGAGCAACCATCTATTGTGAATCCTTATTTGAAACTACGTAAAAAACCTCGTCGTCGTGAGTTTTCCGTAGGTGAATATGTAGAAGGCATCGTAAAAGGTGATGTGACCGTATTGAGTCAGGCGGTTACTTTGGTGGAGAGTGTAAAACCGGAACATCAGGCTATTGCCCAGGAAGTGATAGAGAAGTGTTTGCCTTATTCCGGAAATTCTATGCGAATCGGTATCAGTGGTGTGCCCGGTGCCGGCAAGAGTACATCTATTGATGTATTTGGATTGCATGTGCTTGAGAAGGGAGGAAAATTAGCTGTTTTAGCTATTGATCCCAGTAGTGAGCGTTCTAAAGGCAGTATTTTGGGAGATAAGACCCGCATGGAGAAACTATCTGTCCATCCGAAGTCTTTTATACGGCCTAGTCCGTCAGCAGGTTCGTTGGGAGGAGTAGCTCGTAAGACTCGTGAAACGATCATACTTTGTGAGGCGGCGGGCTTTGATAAGATTTTTGTTGAAACGGTTGGAGTAGGGCAGAGCGAAACGGCAGTGCATTCTATGGTGGATTTCTTTTTGCTGATCCAACTGGCCGGTACTGGTGATGAATTGCAGGGGATTAAGAGAGGTATCATGGAAATGGCGGATGGAATTGTTATCAATAAAGCCGACGGCAGCAATATTGAGAAAGCAAAACTGGCTGCCAGTCATTTCCGCAATGCTTTACATTTGTTTCCTGCTCCTGATTCGGGCTGGAGTCCTAAAGTAATGACGTATTCCGGCTTTTATGGTATTGGAATTAAAGAAATCTGGGATATGATCTATGAATACTTCGCTTTTGTGAAAGCGAATGGTTATTTTGAATATCGCAGAAATGAACAGGCCAAGTATTGGATGTATGAGTCTATCAACGAGCATTTGCGTGATAGTTTCTATAATAATGAAAAGATAATTTCTATGTTGGCTGCAAAAGAGGAAGAGGTGCTGAATGGCAAACTGACTTCGTTTGTTGCTGCCAAAAAGTTATTGGATGCTTATTTCTCAACCTTGAAATAAGGTTTTGCTACCAACAGGCAAAACAAAAAACGCAGATTATGATTATTCATTAAATCTGCGTTTTTTTTATTGTCTGTGGTGGATGAAATTAGATAGAAAGTTCGTGAAGTACATTCACCAATTCTCTGTCTATAGGCTTGTCGTTCTTTATAGCTTTAGCGAAAGGTACATAAACAATCTTATCATCATCAATACCAATCATTACATTACGTTGTCCTTCCAATAGTGCTTGGATGCTGGCCACTCCCATACGGCTGGCAATGATTCGGTCATGCGCTGTGGGGCGTCCGCCACGTTGTAAATGTCCTAATATCGTTACACGCACATCGTATTGCGGATATTCGTTCTTCACACGTTCGGCATAGTGCATTGCACCCCCGGTCAGTTCGCTTTCGGCTACTAATACGATGCTACTGCTCTTGGATTTGCGGAAACCATGTTCGATGAATTCTTCCAATTGGTCAACTTCTGTGCTGAATTCCGGAATAATAGCTGCTTCTGCACCTGCGGCAATAGCGCCGTTCAATGCCAGGAAACCTGCATCACGTCCCATCACTTCAACAAAAAATAAGCGTTCGTGAGAAGTTGCCGTATCACGGATTTTATCTACTGCATCCAAAATTGTGTTCAAAGCTGTATCATAGCCGATGGTGGTGTCGGTTCCATACAGGTCGTTGTCAATCGTTCCGGGCAGACCGATACAAGGCACATCAAATTCCTGAGCAAAGATACGTGCACCGGTCAACGAACCGTCACCGCCGATAATGACCAAAGCATCAATCTCGTGCTTTTTCATATTTTCGTAAGCTTGTGCCCGTCCTTCGGGTGTCGTGAATTCTTTGCAACGGGCGGTTTTCAGAATGGTACCTCCCATTTGTATGATGTTGCTAACATTTTGGCTTTTGAATTCCTGAATTTCATCTGTTACCAATCCTTTGTATCCTCTATAAATGCCATATACTTTCAAGCCGTTATAGATGGCAGAACGTGTGACTGCACGAATGGCAGCATTCATTCCCGGAGCATCTCCTCCAGAGGTTAAAATACCAATACTTTTAATCGTTCCCATAAATACCCATTTTAATATTTTTATGTCGCAAAGTTAACAAATTATCAGTTGGACAACGATAATTTTCTATTTTTTATTGGTCTATTTTTCGTTTAAGATTGCTTTTTTACATTCTTCCATCAACCATTTGGGGGTGGAAGTCGCTCCACAAATGCCGATGGAACGGACGTCCTCGAGCAAGTTCCGGTCTATTTCTTCCGGCTGGTCAATGAGGTATGAATTCGGATTGATCTTTTTGCATTCTTGATATAAGATCTTTCCGTTTGAGCTTTTTCGTCCGCAGACAAAAAAGATCAGATCATGCGCTGCTGCAAATTTGCGGATGTTAGGCATCCGGTTGGCCACTTGCCGGCAGATTGTGTCGTAATATTCAAAAGTGGCATCGGGTGAAATGTGTTCCTTGATATATTCTATGATTTGCCAGAATTCTTCCAGAGATTTGGTTGTCTGGGAGTACAAGCGTATGTCTTTAGTGAAGTCTAAATGAGCAGCTTCAGCAGGTGTTTCTATGACAATTGCTTTTCCATGAGTTTGGCCTACCAGCCCCAGTACTTCGGCATGACCGTTCTTGCCATAAATCACGATTTGTGTGTCTTGACTTGCCGGAACATTGTCATACTCCTGTTTGATGCGCTTTTGGAGGCGTAATACTACCGGACAGGTGGCGTCAATGATCTCGATGTTGTTGGTACGGGCTATAGCGTATGTTTCAGGAGGTTCTCCATGTGCGCGCAACAGTACTTTGGCATCGTGTAATTGGGCAAACTCTTCGTTGGTTATTGTGATAAGCCCCATTTTTTTTAGGCGTTCACATTCCTGTCCGTTGTGTACAATGTCTCCCAGACAATAAAGAGTGTTTCCTTTTGCCAGTTCTTCTTCTGCTTTACGGATAGCTGTGGTGACTCCGAAGCAGAACCCAGATCCTTCGTCTATCTCTATGTTAACCATTTATCGCTGCTTGAAATTTTTCGGTCAGCCACTTTTTCTGTTCGGCAATGCTCATGTGGCTGTTGTCCAACAAGATAGCGTCATCCGCTTGCCGTAACGGGCTGACTTCACGGGTTTGGTCTATACGGTCACGCTCTTCCACATTTTCCAGAATTTTTTCATAAGAGGCCTCTTGCCCTTTACTTCTTAATTCATCATAACGGCGCTGTGCACGTATGGCAGCCGAGGCGGTTACAAATATTTTCAGTTCGGCATCGGGGAAAACAACGGTTCCAATGTCCCTTCCGTCCATGACAATTCCTTTGGCCTTTCCCATTTCCTGTTGTTGTTTTACCAAAGCCTCACGTACAAAGCCCAAGGCGGCGATAGGGCTTACATGAGAAGAAACCTCCATGCTGCGGATGGCATCCTCTACATTTGTATCGTTCAGAAAAGTCATGGGACGTTGTGTTTCCGGATTCAACCGGAATGAAATATGTATATCGGGCATTGCTGTTTTTAACGCTTCGGTGTCGATACCTTTTTCCGAAAAGAACCCTTTCTGTAGACTATATAATGTAACAGCACGATACATGGCACCGCTATCAATATAGATATATCCTATTTCACGTGCCAAGTCTTTGGCCATAGTGCTTTTTCCACATGATGAATAACCGTCAATGGCAATAGTTATTTTCTTCATATATAATTAATGTATAGGTGACTATTAAAAACGCTTCAAAGATAGATAAAAGTTGGGTGTATGTCTATGAAATCGGATGAAAATAAAATGAATTAGCATATTTTTCATGTGAAAATACTTTTTATTTAAAAGATTTGTGTTACATTTGCCCTCAGTGAGAAACACTTAATTTTAAAACACAATTTATGGAAGTTAAAAAATCGCCTAAAGCAGATCTCGAAGGTAAAAAGAGTACCTGGCTGCTTATCGGTTATGTATTTATCCTTGCTCTCATGTTTGTAGCTTTCGAATGGACTGATCGCGACAAGCAAGTGACTACGGAAACAGGTATAACCGATGTCGTATTTGAAGAAGAAATTATCCCTATTACGGAACAGGAACAAAAACAAGCTCCTCCTCCTCCCGAAGCTCCTAAGGTAGAAGAAGTGCTTCAGATCGTTGAAAACGATGCTAAAGTAGAAGAAACGACTATTCAGGCTTCAGAAGAAACCGGTCAGGCAGTAGAAGTTAAATACGTTCCGGTTGAAGTTGAAGAAGAAGAACCCGAAGAACAACAAATTTTCCAAGTAGTAGAAGAAATGCCTGAATTCCCTGGGGGTATGGCTGAATGTTTGAAATTCTTAGGTAAGAATATTAAATATCCCACTATTTCTCAGGAAAATGGTGTACAAGGTAAGGTTATCGTTCAGTTTGTCGTTAATAAGGACGGTTCTATCGTTGACCCGGTAGTTGTGCGTAGTGTAGACCCCTACTTGGATAAGGAAGCACTCCGTGTAATCAAGACCATGCCGAAATGGAAACCTGGCAAACAGCGTGGTAAAGCTGTACGTGTGAAATATACAGTGCCTGTAACTTTCAAATTACAGTAATAAAA
>OBHX01002766.1_pt1 | contig 13269 bp, 13 predicted proteins | sample 1519331 | NCBI WGS metagenome assembly OBHX01 (sample SAMEA2602897, study PRJEB22501) | metagenome
TGCTTCGCAGACAGCTTCGGTCTCCGCGCTAAGAGCCGCCTACGGCGGTTGCGCTTCGACACGCGCCTGCGGGCGCAGCCCCTCGGGGTAAGCCAAAGAAGAAAACTTTTTTTTTAAAATTCCCCCGCGCTTGCAATATCGGCGCCGGGGGATTCGTTTTAGTATACAGAAGGACAAAGCAAGGGAGGTGTGGGCACTGACAAATGAAGAATTTACCGGGCTGATGCAGCAATACCAAAAGCTCATCTACACGGTCTGCCTGCAATTTGTGCACGAGCCCCACACCGCCGAGGACCTGACCCAGGATACCTTCCTCTCCGCGTTTTCGGCTATCGACCGATGCGAACCGCAGTATTACAAACAGTGGCTCGTGCGGGTGGCGGCCAACAAATGCAAGGATCACCTGAAAAGCGCCTGGGTGCGCAAGGTGGATGCCCCGGGCGACGATGCCCTGCCGGAGCCGCGCGGCGCACCCGGCAGTGACGCCGACGACCCGGCGGTAAACCTGGCCGACCGCGCCGGGGCCGCAGAGCTGGAACAGCTGGTGCGGAACCTGCGTGAACCTTACGGAAAGATCGCAGTCATGTACTTTTTGGAGCACAAGGAAAGCTCCGAGATCGCAAGGCTTGTGGGCCGCCCGCCCGCAACCGTCAACAGCCAGCTATGGCGCGCCAAACTGCTGCTGCGCCAGCAAATTACCGAGAGGAGGCAGAACGAATGAGCCTTTATTTTGATAACGAAAAACTCTTTGACGCCGAAGGCCATTTGACCGACGAGGGCCTGTACGCTTTGAAGGACGGCACTCTGGACGACTTGGGTGCGCTGGAGGCTGCCGAGCACCTGAGCTTCTGCGACTACTGCCTGCTGCGCTACACAGCCATGATCGAGGCTGCGCCCGACTGCATGAAACAGCCGATGCGCGACCTGATCCCGCAGGTGCAAAACCTGATGCGGCTGCGCAGCTTCCGCATTATGACAAACCGCTATGTGTCGGCGGCGGCCGCCGTCGTGCTGGGGTTTGTGATGTGGGGCGCGGTCAGCACATTCGGCCTGCCGGATGTCTCCGCCCTGACCGCCCAGCAGCCCACCGCCCCGCATGAGCGGTTCGGCACCAAATTCAGCACCGCCGTCAGCGGCTTTTACAAAAGCCTCGACGATACCTTTAAAAGCTTTACCCTGACCGCTGAGAGCGGCCTGGAACAAATGCGAACCAAACCGATCGGCGGCAGCACCGCCAAGGGAGAATGACCTATGAAAAAGAATGGATTCCTGACCTTTATCTTCGCCTGCATCCCCGGTGCGGGGCAGATGTACTACGGCTATATGCAGCGCGGCCTGTCGATTGCGATGATGTTGATGCTCTGCGTGATGGCGGCCACCGTCGTTGAACCGCTGCTGTTCCTCTGCCTTGTTATCTGGATGTACAGCTTTTTTGACACCTATGACCTCATCCGCCACATGGCGGCCGGTGAGCCGAAGGAGGATTCCCTGCTGGTTCTGGGCAATTATGAGGAGATCAAAAAGCTGGTCCCCCAGCATAACAGGCTGGTTGGCTGGGGCTTGGTCGGCTTCGGCGTCTGGGCACTGTATGAGACATTCATCTCAACCTGGCTCTATACGCTGCTGTGCAATCTTGTGGGCGACGGCTACGCCTACGACATCATCACCGGCATACCGAATGTTGTCATTGCGGCATTGCTGATTTTCGCAGGCCTCAAGCTGCTGGGCCTGCACCCCGAAACGAAGCACGGCGATGACGAGCTGCCGCCGTATCCGCATGAATAACGCCCTGCCTTCCCCCTTGGGGGAAGGTGGCGCAGCAGCGCCGGATGAGGGGCGGCTGTGAGAAGGCTGCCTGTGTGGCTTCCACTTCCGGGCAGGGGCGGGATATGTTCCGCCCGCCGCTGACTCACCGCCGCTGTGCCCGCCATACACGCGCGGGCCGGGCATGCCCGGCCCCTACTGTGCAACGAAGAATAAATGAGGTAATAGAATCATGGACGAAAAAACCACCCCGAAAAAGACACGCCGCGTGGGGACGCTGGCGTTTGCACTGGTGCTGATCCTGGCCGGTGTGCTGCTGATGCTCTACCAAATCGTGCCGGCGTTCAACCTGCTGCAAATTGTAAAGTTCTCCCCGGTCATCCTCATTGTGCTGGGTATTGAAATGCTCGTGTACAGCGCCAAGCCCGATGTGCTGGTCAAGTTTGACTGGCTGGCCATGCTGGGTACGGCGTTCACCCTTTGCGTTGTCGGTGCGGCGGCGCTGCTGCCCCTGGCTGTCAGTGAGTGGGGCCCTGCCCGCAGCAGCGCCATAAGCCGCATCGAGACGGAAAAGGTGGACGCCCTGTACAGTGCCCTGACCGCCGACCCGGAGCTGAAAGCCAAAACGGGCTACTGCGGTGTCAACGTCTGGTTCAACCACGGCGCGGGCGGCAGCTACACGCTGCAAAGCGGCGACGACTGCGTGCTGAACGTCACCCTGACCGGCCCCTACGCCGACGCCGAGTCCTTTGCCGCCGACTGTATAGGCATTATGCAGCTGGCCGCGGACAAGGACCTGGGCTTTACGAGCTACCACTTTTCCAGCGGGGAGGACACCGACGACGGCATCAGCTACTACCTGGACTGCGTCGCCTCCTACCCGGCGGGGCTGACCGCTGCCCAGGTGGCCCAGCGCGTGACGGAAAGCTACCACTATGACGGCTCCAGCTTCTCCAGCGAGGCCGACCGCGACGAGTACATCAAGACCCGGCTGCGCGATGATATCGCCGAGGAATACGCCAACGCCCACGACGATGTCTACCCCGACGGCGACTATGTAGACGCCGAGGTCGAGCGGCGGTTCAACGAGCAATTTGGCATAGCCACCCCGGAGAGCGCGGCAGAATGATAGAAAAAAAGCAGGTATCCACGGTAAAACGTGGGTACCTGCTTTTTATCATAGAGTTGTAGGGGCCGGACATGTCCGGCCCGCGGCATAAGGGCAGCTGAGCGGTTATGGCAAGGTGGAGGGCCGGACATGTCCGGCCCCTACGGTGCGATATTGGGAAAGGGGGAAGCCTTTGTATCACACGCTCTCCCCCAAAATAAGCTCAAACGGCACAACCTCATGCACCGCAGGGGCGTTATGCTCGATGCTGGCAAGCAAAATCTGCGCGGCACGCTGGGAGAGCAGCGCGGTGTTCTGGCGGATGGTCGTCAGCCGCGGCACGGTGAACCGCCCCAGCGAAATACCGTCGTCCCCGGCCACGCCGATATCCTGCGGCACCCGCAGGCCGTGGTCCTGGAAGGCGCGCACGGCCCCCAGCGCCATCAGATCCGACATGGCAAACACGGCGTCCAGATCGGGGCAGTGGGCCAGCAGGTACTCCGCCGCCGCGTAGCTCTCCTCCATGGAAAAGCGGGCGTAACCGTACTGCTTGTCAAAATCAAAGGGCAGGCCAAGCTGCTGCATGGCCTCCAGGCAGCCGTCCAGACGCTGTTGGCTCGGGCGGCTGCAATCGGGCCGGTCGCCAATGATGCCGATGCGGCGGCGGCCCTGCTTGTACATATGCTCGATCATGACCTTTGCGGCGGCGCGGTCGTCCACGCTGACGCTGGACAGGTTAGGGATGCCCAGGCTCGCCGCATTGTTCGTCAGCAGCACACAGGGGATGCCCAGCCCGGCCAGCTCCGGCGTGAAGCAGTGCGGGTGCGAGCCGATGAAAAAGATGCCGTAGGGCTTGCGCTCAGTGCAGAGTATCTGGGCGTAGGCCATCTCGTCGCCGGTCTCGTTGATGTAGTAGACCGTGGGCGTGTAGCCGCACTTTTCAACATATGCCTGCAATTTGTCCAGCAAATCCGCAAACAGGGCGTTTTGGGTGCCCTTTACCACCAGGGCAAGGCCCTCGTAGGCCTGCTGCTTCAGGTGCTTGGCGTTGGCATTGGGCTGGTAGCCGTACTGCGCCACCACGGCAAGGATCTTCTCCCGTGCCTCGGGGCGGACGCTGGGGTTATGGTTCAACACGCGGGAGACGGTCCCCACCGCGTAGCCCGACTCGCGGGCGATATCCTTAATGGTCAAAAGGGTCTGCCTTCTTTCCTCAATCCACCACTTGCACGTCCAGCCCGAACTCCTGCGGGCGGAAGCGGGGGCAGACGTTTTCGGCGGTGCAGATGACCGACGCCGCCAACCGGCTGCCAATTTCGCAGGAATCCGCCAGGCCCTTGCCGTAGGTCAGGCCAATGACCGTGCCCGCAAAGAACGCGTCGCCCGCGCCGGTTGTGTCGATGACATCCACCTTTTTGGCGGGCACAATGCCGCACTCGCCGTTGGCGCGGGCGTAGACAGCGCCCTGGCCGCCCATCGTCACCACCATGCAGGGGATGCGGGCGCTGCGCACATTGTCGGCCAGCACGCGGCACATGGCGGCGGGGGCAAGGTGGTCGTAATCGTCGGAGAAAAGCATCCCCGCCTCCTGCTGGTTGCAGACAAAACAGTCGATCTGCTGTAAAAAGTCGCGGCGCTCCATCGCAATGCTCATGTTGGAAATGACCGCATACACCCGCTTGCCGTACTTTTTGGCCGAGCGCAGCACCTGCTTGACCGTCTCTTTTTCCAGATCCAGCTCAATGGCGACGCTGTCGCAGTCGGCAAAGATGCCCTCCTCGTTCTCAGCCAGCAGGGCGGTCAGCGGGCGGGTGTCGGGCCGCTTCGAGATGGCGGCGGTCACGTCGCCGTCATTGTCAAACACGGCCAGCCAGGTGCCCATGCCGTCATGCACGCGGCGGATGAACCGGGTGTTGACCTTGTGCTTGTCCAGCTTGTCAATGACGTCCTGGCCGGAGCCGGTGTCGTCCACCAGGCTGACGAAGGTGGGGCGCAGCTCCACATTGGCGATATCCTCGGCCACGTTGCGGCTGACGCCGCCGTGGACCTGCTCGACCCGGCCGGCGTTGCGCCCGCCCGGGATATAGGTGGAAAGGGGATACCCCTTGATGTCAACAAAAACTGCGCCGATTACTACGATTCCCATGGTGTGTTTCCTTTCCGTTTGCTATAAAACCAGTGTACCGTATTACGGCAAAAATTGCAAGAATTTTACAATAAACGACACGCAGAGGCCGGACATATCCGGCCCCTGCAAATGCGGCATAAAAAATGTAGGCAGCCACGAACAGCTGCCTACACTTTTTATGCACGGTGTCTGTTTTTCTTATATGCCGTTACTGCCAGGCCCACGCCGCTGCAAAGCAGCAGGGCGGCCCACAAAATGGGGCTGCTGGTATCGCCGGTGGCGGGGATGGTGGATACCGGCTGCACGGTGGGGGCTGCCGTGGGCTGCACCGTGGGCTGTGCGGTCCGGCGGGGCTGCTCCGCAGCCTGCGGCGCGGTGGTGGGCTGCGCCGTGGGGGATGCGGTCGGGGTTGCCGTCGGCGGCGTGGTGGGCTGGGGCAGCTTGGCCGTCACGGTGTCGGCCCGGGTGATTTCCCTGGTTGCTGCGGCATCGGCAAAATACTTGCCGCAGCCGCCGCAGTACCAGTATTCCTTATTGCCCTCGGCGTCCGTGGTGGCCGCCACAGCGGGGAAGTGCTGTAAGTCCGCGTGGTTGTGGGGGTCAAGGCCGCCGTACTGCTGACCGCAGACAGCGCAGGCCGACACATCCTTGCAGGTGGCCGGGGTGATGGTGCAGGCTTCCGTCTCCACAACGCCGCAGGCACAGCTGTGGGTGTGGGTCTTGGCCGCAGTGTCGGTCGTGTAGGTGCTCCACACATGGTCGTGGACGGTCAGGTTTTGCCTGGCCAATACCGGCAGGGTCATCCCGGCGGATTCCAGATATTTGCAGGTGGTGTCCCACGGCTGGGCGTCGGCCGGGCGGTCTGCCATCAGCAGGGCCAGCACGCCGCCGTTGGCAAAGTCAAAGGCAGATTTTTCGGTGGTGTTGGTGACGGTGGCTTTGCCATCGCCGTAAACCTGCCCGGCGGTGCCGGTCAGGTAGTAGCAGTTTGTGATGGCAACACTATCATAGCCAGACCTACCCACAATACCGCCCAGCATTGCATTTGCATTGGCAGCTGTGACACTGCCAACGTTATAACAGTTGGAAATATGTGTCAGATATTGGGCATCATCTCCCGCGTATCCTGCAATGCCGCCGGCCCCTTGCGTGGCGGACGAATTGCCTTGTTCATCGATTCTTACAGCACCAGCGTTGTAGCAATCGGATATACTTTCAAGCCGAGCAGTTCCAACAATGCCGCCAACATAAATCGGTTGGGTGGAACTGCCGTTGACAAGGCCGATTATGGTGCCGAAGTTACTGCAATTTGTAACGGTGGAATAATCTGCAAGACATCCGACAATGCCGCCTGCAAAGGTAGCGTAATAATTGGAAGGGGTGCACTTTACAGTGCCATAATTGATACAGTCACTTACTTGGGTGCTAGAATCTGCAATTCCAACAATGCCACCTGTCGAAGACTGAAAAGAGTGATGTCCATTTATAGAAGCGGTGCTCACACAGCCCGTAATGCGGGAGCTTTTCGCAAGTGCTGCAATACAGCCCGCTTGTTCAGCGTTGTTCGCGTTAAAGTAGCCTGTTACCCTTACGCCTTGGATAGTTGCCCCATCTATATACCCGAACAATCCGGAAGCTCCCCGGTAGCTATTACAATATACGCCCTGTATGGTATGCCCCGCACCGTCAAAAGTGCCCGCGTAAACGGTAGAATTGCTTACGCCCATAGGCGACCATTCCGTAAGGGCAGCACTGCTGGGGCCGGGGGTGTAATTGCCGTCCTCGTCAAAAGTGCCGTCGTTCAAAACGATATCGGCTGTCAGGGTGGCGCAGGCATCTAACTTTTGTGTCCTACCGTTTTCGCCGTTGACAATATCCCGGAACCGCTTCAGCCCCTCGGCGGTGCCAATTTGATAGGGGTCTGTCTCCGTGCCGCTGCCGGTGGCAAGCGCGGGGTTGCCGGTAATCCCGCCGCTAAATGTACCGCCGGTGATGGTTCCGTTGTTGATGACCTCGCCGTTGAATGTGCCGCTTTCGATGGTGCTGCCGGGGGTAACGGTCACTTTGCCATAGAACACAGTCCCGCCGGAGCCTGTAATGGTACAGGGACCGTCGTTTTTATCTTTATCTCCCAGCACGACGTCGCCGTCAACCGAGCCGCCGTTGGCGTAAAGTTTCCCATAGACATTAGGAGACGCCAAAGAGCCGGTGATGTATAGTCCGCTTCCGTTTGCCGCAGTACAGCCGGCAATGCGCGCACTGTCCGCCAAGGTGATCTCCTTCACACAAGCGGCGCTTACGCCGCCGCCATAGGCTTCGCCGGGGTTGGCGGAATTTGTTGCCGTGCAATTTTGAATCACGGCGCTGCCCGACAGGGTGAACCTCGTATTGTTTGAGAGATAGACGCCCCCGCCGTTGGAAGAGTTGGAAGAGTTGGAAGAGTTGGAGATTGCCTGACAGCCTTCGATTTTTGCCTCATTAGACATCACAAAGCTGCTGCTGCTGCTGACATATACGCCGCCGCCGTTGGAAGAATTGGAAGAGTTGGAGATTGCCTGACAGCCTTCGATTATTGCCGTATCAGACATTTCAAAGCTGCTGCTGACGTTGACATATACGCCTCCGCCGCAAACATATTGGGTCGCGCTTTCGGCGGTGCAGCTGCGAATGACCGCCTGACTTGACATTTTGAACGTGCCGGAAGCAAAAACACCGCCGCCGATGTCGGAGGCGACGCATCCGGCGATGCTGCCGCCGGACATAGAGAACTGACCCTGTTCCGAATCAATACATACACCGCCGCCGCACTCCGCGGAGCAGCCGATAATATTGCCGCCCCTCATGGTCAGGCTGCCGCCGTTTTTAATCAGCGCGCCGCCGCCGCAATACCACGTCGTTCCGCCGAACGTTGAGATGTCCGTTCCCGTGCCGCCGGTGATGACGCCGCCGGTGACGGCCTCTGTGCCGCTTGCATCGTCCAGCACCCACAGTTTGCCATTCGGCATGAATTTGTGCGAGAGATTACTCGTATTGCTGTCCTCAATAGTCAGCTGCCCGCCGTTCTCGACCACAATCACGCTGCCTTTGTTTGCGCTCACATATTTGAGCACATAACCGTTCAAGTCCAGCGTCACGGTGCGGTTGACGGTCAGGGAACTGCTGATGTCAATGTTCGCCGTCAGCTTGACGGTGTTGACATTAGAATTAGCAATAGCCGCAGTCAAGTCAGGCTCGTTGCCGACTTCTGTTACCGCTCCGCTCGCGGCGGGCGTCTCGCCCTCGCCACTCAACGCCGTCAAGGCCGTCTCCGGCTGGGGGTCGGACACTTTTTCCTCCGGCTGGGCTGCCGCCCCGTCTGCGGGCTTGATGTATTTTGCGCAATTCTCCGCCGAAACCCCCTCTGCGCCGCAGACGGGGCATTCCGCATTCATGCTTTCCGCCGTGCAGGCTGTTTCACAACTGCACTCGGGCGGGGTTTCCGTGCTTTCCTCCGCAAAGGCCGCCAGGGGCACAAGGCAGAGCACCATGCACAGGGCAAACAGGATGCTTACAAGCTGCTTTTTCATCATGTCTCCTTCTTCGCGCTGTTGGGCAGCAGTGCCCAAGGTATTTATAAAAATTATAGGGGTTAAAATCGCAAATTGTCAAGCCTTTTTTGAAAAAACATTGCGCAGTATCGAAAAAGCCAAAATGCAGCCGAACACGCGGACTATCTGCGAAAGAAATGCTTGCATGGAAAGATAAAACAAAAGTATGGCAGCAAGTATCCTGTTTTTTTGCAGCACGCGCTGCGCACACAAGTTTTTGGGGGCTGAAATGCGCCTGCTGCGACCCGGCATGGGTACGCAGTATCAGGAAATGGAAAGCATACCGGCAAAGGACATGATACCGAACCAGAGCAGGAACGCGGCAAACATAAAGAAGCACATCCCACCCAAAACAGGCTTTCGCGGCTTGTTTTCGGTAATACGGTCGGGCCGAGTGGGATCGTAATATCCGACCACCTGCCGTCCCAGTTCCCGCTTGCCGGAAACGGTCTGACGGCTTGCGTACCGGTAGGTTTTGCCGTTCACGGTGTACTCATAGGTTGGAAGATAGACTGTCTCCCGGCGCAGCTGTTCGCTGCCGTCCTCCTGCTGCTCCCACCGTTCATTGACCGATTCCTCAATCCATACCACCTTCATCATCGTGGTGCCTGTGTACCGCCGCACAGTATCCTCGTATTCCTGCCGTGCGCCTTTCCGCTGGCGCACCCCGAGCCATGCCACCGACACAGCCCCGAGAATGAAGCCGATTCCCGCTGTGATATTCCGCGTAGATTCTATGGGACACGCCACAAACGCTATCGCAAGAACGATACTGATAATGAGGATTCGATTCTTTTTCATACGGCCTCCTTCACACCTCTGCCGGTGCCTTTCCTGTCACAATGCGGGCGGCTGGTTTTGCACCGCATCCACAAAGAGAAGGGTCAGACCGATATACAGGATGCAGGCCAACGCCAGCAGCACACAGATACTGATACCGAGGATGCGCGCGGTTTTGTTTCGGCGCAGATATTTACGGCACAGCACGATGCCGATAACCGCCGATGCCAACAGCACCACAGCAAGCCAAAGCGGCATATTGCCCACCTCCTTTACGCGCCGCGGAACACATCGATCATATTCGTAAACCACGTCAGCTCACGGGTAAAGCGCCGGCGCAGCTGTGCCGGATCCTCACGGCCCTTGCCGAGGTCAAAAAAGCCGTGCCCGCTGTGAACCGCGAGATACAGTCTGCCGTCACTGTTGAGGTTTATGGCAAGCTTACCGAAGGAGGAATCCGCCAGCGCCAGAATTTTCTCTGCGCAGTCGGGCGTCAGAATGTGCAGGGCTGCAGCTTCATCATCGCTGCTTACATTAAAACGCTTATCGAAGGCCTCGTTTCCTGTCCGGATGGTTTTGCTGCCGAACAGCTTATCCATCCGTTCTCTTGGCCAGATGGTCAGCCAGGTCGGAAATTCCCGGTTCAGCTCACACAGCATCCACTGCCCGGTATAGACCTCACGCTCGTTTTTCTCCCACTGACCGGTTTCCTCGCGCTGAAACTCGTTCACCTCCGTCAGCCTGACGGTGCACAATTCGGTGGTCAGCCCCTGATAGGTTCCGCGGATATACCCGCTGCCGCTGCAATAGGTATGGCCGGGCAGGGGAATGTTTGTATCCTTCGCATCCAATATGTGCGGGGCGGGATCCATCTGTATGTTGTCAAAGACTGTGCTTACAATATCCGGTGCCAGGGCATCGAAGGTCTGGCGGCCGGCCTGCTCCCTGGATTTTCCCTTTGCCGTCTGCCCCAGCGCGAGGATCACAACGCCCGCAATGATCAGTACAAGATTGCCGCCCTGCACGATACCCGCAAAGACGACCACGCCGCCCAGCAGGGAAAGGAGCATTCCGCCCCATTTTCCGCCTTTACTCTTGCGGAGCTGCTGCGAAAGCTGTTCATCTGTCAGTTTTTTATTCTTCTCTTCCATATTCGTCTCCTATTCCGCCTTGCCGGTTACTCTCCGCCGGGAAAAGCATATCGCCGTTCACGCTGTTGATGAGATCGCCGCTGACGCTGCGATCCAGCTGCAGGGTATCGCCACTGCCGTCAAAGTGCAGCGTCACACCGTTTTCGTCCGCCCACAGTGTGCCGTACTCAATAACATCTTCCTGATCATTTACAAATTCCCATGTCGCATCCTCATAGATGCGCAGCCAAAGATTTTCGTCCGGGTACTCCCAAAGCCCTGCATAATCGCTTGGATCGTCCTCGTCAGCCGGAATCGCGGACAGATCCTCCCGATAGACATAGCGCTCCTCCGGATCCCAGATCCAGATCAGATCCGTTGCATCCCCGTTTTCGTGAAGAAAGCTCACCCATACATCGCTCTCGCCGTCGCCGTCCAGATCGTCAAAGGAGATGCTGTGAAATGCCTGCTCCGCATCGGGAATGTCCATGGGGAAGGCGACACTGTCGAACAGCACCTGCTCCGGGATGTCCCGGTAGAAGGCTGCGCTGCTCTCGCTCACTGTGACCAGGACATCCACACTGTCGCCGTCATGGGTGATGGTTCCGCTGTCGACCACCATACCGGTCGTGCGCCAATCATCCCCCGCCACATCATCGGAATTGCCGCAGGCGGCAAGGCACAGGCAAAGCACCATCACCTGCGCAAAGAATGCGGTGTTCTTCCACCGATTTTTCATGATACGCCTCCTTCCGGTCACTCCATCAGGTAATAAAGTGACATTGCGCGGCACCGGCAGCGCACGTTCAGAGCCTGTATCTTACTCATCAAAGTAGTCGCCCCAACCTTCGTCATCGTAAGAGTAATCGTCCCAGCCGTCACCGGGGTCAGACCACGGATCGTAGTCGTCGTAGTACTCATCCGAGTAATCCCAGCCGGCATCGTTGGATTCCATGTATTCGCCAGAATCGTCGTCAATATAGCCGTCCGAGCCGTAGGAGATGAACTCGTTTTCATAGCCGTTCCAGTACCACACGTCGCCGTCTTCATCATACCAGTAGTATGGCGTGCCGTAGTCGCCGGTATCGCCGGAATAGGTTGCCTGAGTGGGTACGGGCTTGGGCGCGGTGCTCCATCCGGCGGTGTAGGAGATGGTTTCGAGCATGTTGTTGCAAATCTCAAAGTAGTTGTGGATTCGACCCTCGAGCGCGATGGTCGTTGCGACAAGCGCGTAGCCGGTCGGACCGTAGTAGCGAACCTCCATACAGCCGCGCACAGGCTGAGACGGACCGTCGGAGAAGATGGATCCGTCGAGCCACATATAACCGGTCAGACTGTAGTAGTCGCCGTTATCCTTGAAATCCGAGCCGAAGGATTGGATGAGCTTGTCGCCGTACATACCCTTCATAAAGTCGTCGAGCATCTTGACCATGTAGGGCTTCGCGCTGGCAGCGCCCTTTTCCATATAGGAATCATAGCCGGAGATAGGCTGGAAGGCAATCACAATATTGGAATAGTAGTCATCCGTTCCGTCTTCCATGACTGCGTTGAAGCTCAGCGAATTGTCAACATTCGGGTGTTCGTGTGCTTCCATCTGGATTGGATACTTGATGGATACATTGGTAAAGCTACCGGGAAAGCAGGCGGTCTGGTTCAGCTCGTCATCCGGTGTCGGCAGGAGCATAATGTACTCAGAGGCGGTAAGTGTGTTGCCGTTGGCGTCGCTCAGGTCGCCGTTAGCGGTCTGCCAGAGGGAAACAAGCTCTGTGTTGTCCTCCATGCAGAGCATGATGCAGTCATCTTCCGACACGACATAGCCGGGGCCGACTTGCTCGCCGTAGAGGTTGACGGCAATCCACTCATAGTTGTCGTTGATGACGAAATAGAACGGCGCGTTTTCAAGCTTCCAGCAGCCGGAGAAGCCTGACATACCGCCAGTCTGCCCAAGCTCTTCGGCCGTGTAGCCTGTCGGGGCGTTCTCGCCATCGCCGGCGTACAGATTGTCATATTCCTCCGATGTGCAGACCACGATGCTGTCGTCGCCGTCCGGAGACAGGAATACAACATAGTCGCCATTGTGGATTGTAAAATCCACTTCGTCAACATCGTTGTCGTACAGGACGTAGCTTTCTTCGTTGTAGACAAGAATGTTGAAGTCCGGAAGCTCAGACGGCTTGTAGGAACCAAGGCTGACTTCCATCATTTCTCCGCTCTGGAAGATACCGTCGACAAGCTCCGTGTCCCATTCATCGCTGGTCGAGGGCGTGATGCTGATAGATGTGATGCCGTGACCGCTGTGGTTTGCAAGCGTTATGTTGACCGGCTCTTCTTTTTCTCCGCAGCCGGTCAGAAGCAGCGCACTCAGCACGCAGCCGAGCGCAGCTGCCAGCATTTTTTGGATACAGTTCATGTCTTTCCTCCTTAAATTTCTCTATTATGCGTTGCTTTTTTCATTCGTATGCCTGCTCTGCCATGGTCAAAATTTCGTCATGGCTTAGCTCCACATCGCCAAAGCGGACAAAGATGCCGTTGGTCACAGCGCTGTTCCACACCCGCGCATCAGCAAGCGGGCGAAACCGAATCTTATCCAGATGCGGCTTCATATCCAGCAAAAGCCGACTTCCGGACACAAAATCGACCTGCAAAATATAATCAGGCAGCGGCGTGACAGCTGTGAGATACCTTCGGTTCAAGTGTAGGCCCTCCCTTCCGCAAAAATAAAGATCCACCGTACCTACATTGTACGGTGGATCGGGTGGGATAACCATTAAC
>OBHX01002773.1_pt1 | contig 13234 bp, 12 predicted proteins | sample 1519331 | NCBI WGS metagenome assembly OBHX01 (sample SAMEA2602897, study PRJEB22501) | metagenome
AGGCAGTGTTGGCTAAGCAGGGAAAGTACATTGCTGCATTTGCTCCTTTTGGATATCAGAAGAGTGAAGATGATAAGCATATGCTAGTGCCTGATCCCGTAACGGCACCTGTTGTCCGGCTGATATTTGAACTAGCTACGAAAGGAATGAAATATACCGAGATAGCCAATTATCTGAATGACAATGGATATGACAGTATATTTGAACATTACCAAAAGTTGGGTGTCAGGAGATGCTATGAGAGGGATATTGGTGAGCATATGTGGAGTCCCAGCACCGTTATGGGGATTCTGTACAATGAAGTCTATATTGGTTCTGTAATCAACAATAAAACAGCCGATAACATTGATACCGGTCATCAGGTTGTGCAGAGAGATAAAGAGGACTGGATAATTGTTGAAAACTGTCACGAACCATTGGTGTCTGTGGAAGATTTTAAGCTTGCTCATAAGATGATAGCCAGACGTGAAAAATCGCCGAGAAAGCCCAATGGCAAGTGGCGTAAGTCATATCTTCGCTGCGGAGTGTGTGGCAAGGGGCTTAATAAATATGGAAATGGTTCTTCATATAGGTGTCGTGAAGGTCATGTATCACGTATTCGTGGTGAAGAAATAGAACAGGCTGTTTTGGATGTGGCTAGAAAAATGGCAGTAGCCCGGTTGGAAGAGTTTGAGATACAGATGAATAAAGACGCTTCTTCTGATGATATCGGACAGGAAATAGAATCATTAAAGAAAGCAAAAGCACATTATGCGAAACTAAAGTTTGAGATTTATGATGATTATACTAGGACAAACATAACCCGTGAGCAGATGGCAAAAAAGACTGCTGAAGTAAAAAATAAAATAGCAGAGCTTGATAAAATGATAGCTGAAAAACAGGAGCTGTTTGATCTTCAGAAGGATTTGTTTGTTGATGCAAAACAGGAGCAATTGACAAAGCTCAGCAAGTTTGATAAGTTTGATGAAGATGTAATCCGAAATATCATAGACTATGTGCTCATATACGATAACGAGCATATAGAAATCAAATGGAACTTTGATGACTTTCACATTGAATAATGGTATAATGTTAGCGTTAGTAAGGCATTATATCGAAAAGAAGTAATACTGGGGAATCTTGCTAAAGGTTCCCCAATATTTTTGAAAAAATAATTTTTTTTTGTTTCTTACTTGACACGGGCAGAAGCTCATCACGCAGTTTCCCCAGTTTTAAAACGAGTTATTCAGTATTTTACGCCTGATTTTTTGATTGGTCTTACAGCAACCGATCAACGACCAGACAAAAAGAAGTTGGAGACAATATTTGGTAATTATAAGACAGGCTTATCTTTGGTTGATGCGATGAAAAAGAAAATTGTTGCAGAGGCAAATGTGTGTCGTATTGAAACCAATCTGGATTTGAGTCATATTCGATTCAATGGCAAAGATTATATTAATGCTGATTTGGAAAAGAGTATTCGTGTAAAGTCCAGAAATGAATTGATTGCAGATGTGTTATACAACTATTTTTCGGAAGGAAAAGCTGGGCAGTTGCAGGGAGTCGTGTTTTGTGTAAATACGAATCATGCACAGGAGATGGAGTGTGTATTAAATGCGAATGGTCTTTCGGCAAAGGCATATACCAGAAAAACAAAAAATCCGGATGAAGTTATGCAACAGTTTCGAGAGAAAAAAATACGTTTTTTGTGTGCTTGTGAAATGATTTCGGAGGGATGGGATTATCCGGAACTTGGAATTCTGGTAATGGCGCGTCCAACACTTTCCAAGGTTCTTTATATGCAGCAGATTGGTAGAGGACTTCGACGAACAAATACAAAAACAAATGTGTTTGTTATTGATGTAGTAGATGAGTATGGTGCCATGGCAAAACCGTGTTCCATGCATTCCATTTTTTCTAATCCATTTTACACTGCATTTGGAAGTATTTTAAAAAGGGATTATTCCGTGGGAGATATGATAGAAGTAGATGGTCTGCATGAAACAGTAGAACGTATTGTGCAGGTAGACATTGAAACTTTCGAAGAAAAATATGGTGATTACTTAAATCAGGAACAGCTGGCGAGAGAATTTTATTTAAGTACGGGAACTATTACCAGCTGGGTTACCAAAGGAAAAATTTCTCCGGATGAAATGATTACTTTTGGAAGTAGAAAAATTTATCTTTTTGCACCAGAACATGTGAAGCAGATTCGTGAGGAAAATAATATTCCAGAACATACAGAGGAAACGATCAAAACGGACTTCTTTGATTTTGTGGAAGAACGTGATTACAGTCTTTCTTACAAGATGCCGTTTCTTCTTTCATTCCTAAAAAATATGAATGAAATTGGAGATGCAAAAATTGATAATGTGCTCACAGATTATATTGCTTTTTACCAAGACAGGATTGATAAGGGACTTCCGGTAGATCGGTCAAGTTGTCCATATAATGCAGAACGATTGAAAGATCGGAAATATATTAAAAGCAATATGCTGACAAATCCTTTTGAAAAATTTGAGCGTAAACGGTTTCTGTATTATTCAAAGGATTTGAATGTGATTTCTATGAATCATGCGCTTTTTACTAAACTGAATGAAATAGATTTGAAAAAGGTGAAGAAGCAGATGGAAGAGGATTTGGAACAGTATTATTCGAAAATAAAAATCTTATAGTTAATTGAAAAAGTAGAATGAAAACTTTTAAATTAAAATGGTGTGGTGTAGAGTAATAAAAAAAGGCCATAGGCCTTAATTTAATCTGCACCATGCAGAGTCAAAAGACGATGCCGGATAACCTTATTTGCACTCGCTTTGCTAATTCACCTTTATTATAGCATGTAAATTTATATAGTCAACAATAAAATAATAAAAATTAGGGAGGAGATTTTATGGCAGCATTCAAGTATTATTTGGGACTCGATATGGGAACTAATTCTGTAGGCTGGGCGGTTACTGATCCAAACTACAATTTGTTTAAGGCAAAAGGAAAAGACTTATGGGGAATACGTGAATTTAATGAGGCATCTACTGCTGTGGAAAGACGTACGCATAGAATAAGCAGAAGGAGAAGACAAAGAGAGCAGGTTAGGATTGGTTTATTAAAGGATTATTTTCATGATACTATAGGTGAAGTTGATCCTGATTTTTTTCAAAGACTGGCAAACAGTAAATATCACTTGGAGGATAAAGATACAGAGGTAAGATATAAAAATAATGTTTTTAATGATGATGATTACACAGATAAGGATTATTTTGACCAATATCCAACAATATATCATTTACGAAAAGAATTAATAGAGAGTACCGATAAGCATGACGTAAGGCTTGTGTTCTTGGCATTGCTTAATATGTTTAAACATCGTGGACACTTTTTGAATTCAGGATTAGGTGAAAATAGCGGAGAAAATAATATAAACAATGCTTATTTAGAATTAACAAATTTACTTTCTGAATTCACACAATATAATTTGAATGAGACAATCGATGGTAAAAAAATAGAAGATCTTCTGTCGCGCAGAGATATGAGCAGAACCAGAAAAGCAGAAGGACTTGCAGAGATACTTGGCGTGGATTATAAAAATAAGCCATATAAAGAGTTGATAAGAGGTTTGTGTGGCTTAAAATTTAATGCATGTGCAATTTTCCCGGAGATACAGAGTGACGAAGTGCCAAAATTAGATATCTGCTTGTCAGAAGCATCTTTTGATGAAAAATCAGATGAAATAGCTAATATACTTGGCGAAGATTATTTTGAAATAATCATGGCCATGAAGGACATATATGATATTGGTTCATTGGCTGGTATTATGAAAGGTCATAATTATCTGTCACAGGCAAGAGTTGCGTCATACGAAAAGCATAAAGAAGATTTAAAACTTCTAAAAAATGTAATCAGAAAATATTGCAGCAAAGAGGATTACGATAACTTCTTTAATAGTGAGGCAGATGGCTCATATGCATCATATGTAGGTTCCTATAATTCAAAAACAAAGCAAAGAAGAGTAGGCAATAAAAGATCATCCGAAGAATTATATAAAGCAATCAAAAAACTTTTAAAGAATGTACCTGCGGAAGATGCAGATGTACAGCGCATATTGATGTCAATAGAAAACGAGACATTTTTGCCTAAACAGTTAACTGCATCTAATGGTGTTATACCGAATCAAGTTCATGCAAAAGAAATGAAAAAAATACTTTCAAATGCGGAAAGGTATCTTCCGTTTTTAAGAGAAAAAGATGAAACAGGTTTATCGGTATCTGAAAAAATAATGAAACTGTTTAGTTTTCAAATACCATATTATGTTGGACCAACGACGGAAAAAAGCAATAAAGATGGAGGAAATGGCTGGGTAGTAAGAAAGGAAGAAGGACAGGTTTTACCATGGAATATTGATGAAAAAATAGATATGAAAGCGACATCAGAGGCATTTATATCACGCATGGTACGACGTTGTACATATATTAGCGGTGAACCGGTATTGCCAAAATCATCACTTGAATATCAAAGTTTTTGTGTTCTCAATGAAATTAATAATATTAAGATTGACGGAGAGAGAATTTCTGTTCAATTAAAACAGGATATATATAAAGAGGTATTTCAAAAAGGAAAGAGAGTAACGAAAAAGCAGTTATGTAAATATTTGCATACAAGAGGAATTATTGAAGCAGAAGAACAGGTTACAGGAATAGATGTTACTATAAACAATGCATTAACGACATATGGTAAATTCAAGGCGATATTGGGGGATGATATCTCTAAAGATAGCGTTCAGAAAATGGTAGAGGATATTGTATTCTGGTGCACAGTTTATGGGGATTCCAAAAAATTTTTAAAGGATAGAATAGAAGAAAAGTATGGCGAGAAGCTTACAAAAGAGCAGATTAAGAGAATAGTAGGTTTTAAGTTCAAAGATTGGGGCAATTTATCAAAAAATTTCTTAGAGCTTAATGGAGCGGATGTTTCAACAGGGGAGTCTGTAAGTATCATCAGAGCGTTATGGAACAATAATCTTAATTTGATGGAACTTATAAACAGTAGATTATATAATTACAAAGAACGTTTGGCTGAGTATCAAAATACGATGATGAAAACATTATCAGATATAGAGGCAGAAGATCTGGATGAATATTATTTTTCTGCTCCGGTAAAGCGGATGATATGGCAGACAATCCTTATTATTAAGGAGCTGGTAAAAGTTTTGGGATGTGAACCGGATCGTATATTTGTTGAAATGACACGAAGACCGGATGAACGCAAAATGCGTACTGAGAGCAGACGTAAAAAATTCGAAGAACTATACAAGAAAGTAAAAGATGAAGATGTTGATTGGATGAAAGTAATTGCGCATGCAGATGAAACAGGAAGCATTAGAAGCAAGAAAATGTACCTTTATCTTACACAAAAAGGCAGATGCATGTACACAGGAAAGCATATAGAATTAAGTGATCTTTTCAATAATAACCTATATGATATAGATCATGTATATCCAAGACATTTTGTTAAGGATGATAATATTGACAATAATCTGGTTTTGGTATGTAAAGAAAAGAATGCACATAAGAGCGATATTTATCCATTAGAGGATGAAATTCTTGCGTCACAGAAAAATATGTGGTCAGAGCTTAGAAGGTCAGGATTTATTACAGAAGAAAAGTATAATCGCCTTATAGGAAGAAATTCGTTCACTGATGAGCAAAAAGCTGGATTTATTGCAAGACAGCTTGTTGAAACAAGTCAGGGAACAAAAGGAGTTGCAAATATACTACAGCAGCTTTTACCAGAAAGTAAGATGGTCTATGCAAAAGCGTCAAATGTGTCCGAGTTTAGAAATACGAGAGACATTCCTAAGAGCCGTCTGATTAATGAATTTCATCATGCACATGATGCTTACCTTAATATCGTGGTAGGAAATGTGTATTATGTAAAATTCACACAGAATCCTCTTAACTTTATAAAAAATGATTATGACCGTGATAAAACCAAAAATAATTACAATTTATCAAAAATGTTTGACTGGGATGTTGAACGTAATGGTGAAGTTGCATGGATCGCACAGAAAAAGGATGGTGAGGCAGGAACAATAGCTACAGTAAAGAAAGTGTTGGGAAGAAACACTCCGTTGATGACACGATATAGTTTTGAAGGAAAGGGAGGTTTGACAAACGAAACACTTTATAGTGCTAAGAAAGCTAAAGAAGAAGGATACATACCTTTTAAATCATCAGATGAAAAAATGAAGGATGTTACAAAATATGGAGGATTTACGAGTGTAACAGGAGCATATTTCTTCTTGGTAGAACACACGGAAAAGAAAAAACGAAGCCGGACGATTGAGTCAGTACCATTATATCTGGCTCAAAAAATAGAACAGAATCCACATGAGCTGGAAAAATATTGTGAACAGGTATTAGGCCTTATTGATTTTGATATAAGAGTCAGGAAAATAAAAATAGGATCGTTAGTAAAACGGAATGGTTATTTCTTCTATATTACTGGAAAAAACGGTAAACAATTAATAGTAAGAAATGCAGTAAATATGTACTTGAAAAGGGAGTGGGTAAAATATATATCTAAATTGGAAAAAGCGGTAGACAAAAATATTGTAGAAGAGGTAATTGCAAAGGACAAAAATGAATTACTTTATTCTGAACTGATAAATAAATTTAAGACTGGCATTTTTGCAAATAGACCAAATCCAGTTGGTGATAAGTTGGATAAGGCTAAAGAAAAATTCCTAAGTTTAGATATAGAACAGCAATGTACAGTACTATGTCAAATCTTACAGTTATCTTCCATTTTGGGAAGTGCAAGTGATATGACATTATTAGGGGAATCAGCACATTGTGGGAAAATGCAGATTAGCAAAAAAATCGGAGATGAAGATATATATCTTATCAATCAGTCTGTAACAGGATTGTATGAAAAGAAAATTAATCTCCGAATAGTATGAGTTGGCGGACAGTTGTCATCTCAAATAGTGCAAAACTGGATTATCAAATGGGGTATTTGATAGTGAGAAATCAGGATGTTGTAAAAATTCATATTAGTGAAATTTCAATATTGATGATTGAAACAACATCCGTTTCTCTTACAGCAGCATTACTATGTGAGTTGACAAAAAAGAAAATAAAAGTAATATTCTGCGATGAAAAAAGAAATCCGTCATCAGAACTTGTTCCGTATTATGGAAGCCATGACACAAGTATGAAAGTACGAAAACAGATTGCGTGGTCAGAAGATATAAAGACATCTGTATGGACTGAAATTGTTACCGAAAAAATTCGGAAGCAGGCGGAAAATCTTGAGAGATGGGATAAGCCGGAAGCTCAGATGCTTTATGAATATATTACACAAATTGAATTTGGAGATGCAACTAACAGGGAGGGGCATGCAGCCAAAGTTTATTTTAATGCATTATTTGGTCTGGATTTTACAAGATCAGCCGAAAACAGTATAAATTCAGCATTAAATTATGGATATAGTCTGTTACTTTCTACTTGTGCAAGAGAAACTGCTCTTAATGGATATATTACGCAAATTGGTTTGTTTCATGATAATATTTTTAATCAGTTCAATCTTGCATCTGATTTGATGGAGCCATTCCGGCCTATTGTAGATAATCTGGTAAAAAATATGATGCCAGAAAAGTTTGAGCATGATGAAAAAATAGAAATATTAAGGTTGCTGCAAAAAGAAGTGATTATAGCAGGGAGAAAGGAGTGCGTGAACAATGCAATGAAAATATATTGTCGGAGTATTTTTGATGCACTTAATGATGGCGATATTTCATTGATAAAGTTCTATAAGGATGAGTTATAGATATATGAGAATAATGGTGTTATTTGATCTTCCGGTGCTGACTGAAAGACAACGCAGAGATTATCGTGAGTTTAGAAAATACCTGATAAAATCAGGCTTTTTCATGTTACAGGAATCGGTATATTGTAAGTTAGTACAAAATTCAGGTGTTGCAGATGTTATTCAGGAAAGCATCAGAAAGAATAAACCGGCAGAGGGACTTGTACAGATTTTAAGGGTCACTGAAAAGCAATATTCAAAGATGGAATATGTTGTCGGTGAAAATAAATCTTGCGTATTGGATACCGATGAAAGGCTGGTGATATTATGAAACTGGTTAATACTTTGTATGATTTAGAGTTTGATTTAATAGAAAATCAAATACTCGTTTTATCAATAGAAAATCATCTAGTCTATTCCAACATATTAGAGACATTATGGAAACAGTATAAGGGAGAAAATGGAGATTTCATTTTATCCGATGAAAGCAAGGAACTGAAGCTATCACAGAAAATGGAGTGTATTTATAATATCTTTAGCATTAATACTAATGATAGAAAAATCATAACAAAATTGTATCAGGAACTTACATTTCAAAATGATACGTTACTGCAAGAAGAGAGCGTCTTGTTTAAACAGGAACTGATATCATACTTTGATAAGGTTGTTTCTACTGTTCCATATAATTTAAAATATAATTTTGATACCGATTTATCTAGTTTAATGAAATCTATATCAGTAGAAATTGATGATGACTCGGACTCATTACTTGAAAAAATGATGCAATATATAAATCTCATGAATCAAATTTGCGGAGTTAATATATTTGTTATTCCAAATTTAAAAGCCTATTTTTCAACAGAGGAAATTATACAGCTTTATGAATTCACAATATACAATAAAATATATCTTATTGTTATAGAAGCAATACAGACACCGCATATTGAAGGGGAAAAATGCTGGATAATTGATGAGGATTTATGTATAATTGAATTATAAGAATTGGCACTATATTCGCAATATAGAATAAGCTCGGAGATGACCTCAAAGTGATTTGAGGTTTGAGAGCTTTGCTAATTCAAAAAGATACAAAACTCGCTCATACACCTGTTTGTCAATCATCTCGTTTGAGAGCTTTGCTAATTCAAAAAGATACAAAACAATATTGTAGCTTCCATTGCTTACCTCCTGTTTGAGAGCTTTGCTAATTCAAAAAGATACAAAACATTATCGCCAATGCCGGGCTGGTTCATGCGTTTGAGAGCTTTGCTAATTCAAAAAGATACAAAACCAGTCTTAAGTTCCTTTGTATTTATTCCTTGTTTGAGAGCTTTGCTAATTCAAAAAGATACAAAACAAAGCATAAAACATTTAATCAGATAGCAGAGTTTGAGAGCTTTGCTAATTCAAAAAGATACAAAACCCATTTTCCATATGTTAGTCCTCCGCTCTCGTTTGAGAGCTTTGCTAATTCAAAAAGATACAAAACGAAGTTTGGCTCCTGTGAAGCGAATAGTGTGTTTGAGAGCTTTGCTAATTCAAAAAGATACAAAACTCTATCACATCGAGCGGACAGAACATCGTGTTTGAGAGCTTTGCTAATTCAAAAAGATACAAAACATACGTTTAATGACATTCAACCGATATTAGGTTTGAGAGCTTTGCTAATTCAAAAAGATACAAAACCCCTGTAGGTACTATGTTCGTGGGAAATAAGTTTGAGAGCTTTGCTAATTCAAAAAGATACAAAACACTATCTGTTCTGAAAAGCACCTTTTCGTGTTTGAGAGCTTTGCTAATTCAAAAAGATACAAAACTGGATTATCTGCATCTGAATAGTAGCACCAGTTCGAGAGCTTTGCTAATTCAAAAAGATACAAAACGCTGCCAAGATTGGACGAGAAAAAGAGCCAGTTTGAGAGCTTTGCTAATTCAAAAAGATACAAAACTAAGCACTGGCTTAAGATTTATGATGACGAGTTTGAGAGCTTTGCTAATTCAAAAAGATACAAAACAAATGAGAAACGGCTAAACAACGCCGAAAAAGTTTGAGAGCTTTGCTAATTCAAAAAGATACAAAACCGGAAGATGTTCCCCAGGATGCCGATTTCAGTTTGAGAGCTTTGCTAATTCAAAAAGATACAAAACTTAAATTCAATAGATGATGAATGGCTTTTTGTTTGAGAGCTTTGCTAATTCAAAAAGATACAAAACGACGACACAACAAAGAAAAGATACAAGCTCGTTTGAGAGCTTTGCTAATTCAAAAAGATACAAAACATACAAAGTCAGTGATGCAGAAGTACCTGTGTTTGAGAGCTTTGCTAATTCAAAAAGATACAAAACTTCCGGTTCTTTTTTCTCCGGTTTTCCGTGTTTGAGAGCTTTGCTAATTCAAAAAGATACAAAACAACGCGATCCATATTATAGCGCGTGTTTCAGTTTGAGAGCTTTGCTAATTCAAAAAGATACAAAATGAAACAGCTACTAAGTGTAACGTCCAGCAGTTTGAGAGCTTTGCTAATTCAAAAAGATACAAAACGTACCACGCACACAAAGACAACCAAATGTAGTTTGAGAGCTTTGCTAATTCAAAAAGATACAAAACAAAAACATCAATTGAAAAATTTGGTATGTCGTTTGAGAGCTTTGCTAATTCAAAAAGATACAAAACTTTATTTCACTCATTCTTCATCACTCCAATGTTTGAGAGCTTTGCTAATTCAAAAAGATACAAAACAATACAGCGTGTCAGGAATATTGAATATTCGTTTGAGAGCTTTGCTAATTCAAAAAGATACAAAACAAATGATTTAAAAATGATGAAGTATTATTCGTTTGAGAGCTTTGCCAATTCAAAAAGATATAAAATAACAGTGCTGTTTGCATAGAGCCCGTCGACCAGCCATTAATCATTCACTCAGATCGTGGCAGTCAGTATGTTGCAACGGAGTATAAAAAAGCAACAGAAAATATGCAGCGTAGTTACTCAAAGAAAGCGTTTCCGTGGGATAATGCATGCATTGAATCCTTCCATTCAATTATCAAACGTGAATGGCTTAACCGCTTTAAAATTCGCGATTACAAGCAGGCATACCGTTTGATTTTCGAATATCTGGAAGCTTTCTACAATACGAAACGAATTCATAGCCGTTGTAACTATATGTCACCAAATGAATTCGAACGAGTATATGAAAGAACACACACTGAGGCTGAGCTTCTGGCAGGTTAAAATGGGAAAAAATTTCTCATTTTAACTTGTACTAAATCTTGACATAGGACCAGTGATTTTCGTGATATACAAAGGTGGTGATCTCATGTTAACAAATGACAATAATGTCAGGCGCAATGACTTATCATTACGCCTAAAATACATAGGTATCAAAACCAGAATATTTAAAATAGCTCCCTTTATGTATGTGATTTTATGTTCCAATATACCAGACGATTTTGAAAAAATAAAGACATATTTTGATCGCTCCATAAGGTATGTTACTTTGCAGATATCATTATCGGATCAGGTGCCGGAACATTATATAGAGGAACTCTCTCCAATTGATATGGAACATCCGGTGGATGATTTTCGGGCAACAGCGAGGACCAGAGCTGAGATAGAAGAATATATTTATGGAAGATACCATGATTTTGACATTAGAAAAATTGTTCCGAGTGAAGGCGGCATAAATTTTCATATGGATATTTATGTTGGAAGTGATGTGAGTGACAAACAGATCGCAAGGTTGCAAAAGGAACTGACAGAAGTTGACTTTGGAACGGATCAGATTCAGGTACTTCGTACAACGGACCCTCCGGAAGATAAAACAAAATTAAATCCGCAGGACAGTGTTATGTGGTTAAATACGAACAAGAGTTATCCGTTTACAGTTGCTGAGACAGATTTCTGGTATGACAATATAGAGGCAATTTATGATGGCTCTGTAAAGAGAAAGGATTTATCTTTTTGCAGAGATGGTGAACTGAAATGCTTTGTGAATGCGTCTGTTTTTCCAGTGATCAATCTACGCAGCCTTTTATTATTATATGATACGGTGTATCTTGCTTTGCCAATTGAAAATTTTTTGGATGAGTTTTTGGAAATGCAGGGCATGAAAAAGAAAGAGCTGGTCCAACTTGTTTCAATGGGGAAAGTAGTTCTTTTGTTAGGAAATGATGAGACGAGGTATGATCGGCAGGTTATTTTGGATGCTTACAAAGAGTCACCGGATTCTGTAATTGGAAGAAGAGCTATGAATGCGATGATGATTGCACAGTTGGTTGAGATGAAAAATCAGTATGCTGCCAATTATCCGATGGCTTATGAGATGGCATCGCAACTTGCAAAATATGGAAATCAGAAACAGGATGAAGTGGCACTTCATATATCAGAACTGTTGGCATGGCCATATAGAGTAGTGGGAGAAAGTTTTGGCATTTTGCAAAATTCGAGTCCTATGGCAGTCAGTAATTTCGGCATTAATCAGTTGGCATATAATTTTTTCAGAGAGCATGATCAGAAGAGTGCAATTGAATTTGAATTTATTTCAAAGGCGGAATCGGCACATTTAGCCATGGCTTTGGATGCAACATATTTTCCGTTTCGTGCAGAAAATGATAATAAAATATATACGGATGAGGCAGAGACTTCTATGATGGAAGGAATGATGAAGGTATATTGGTATGCACCAGAGCAAGTGAAGCGGATGCAGTCGATTTGGAATACAAATTATACAGAAAGAAATATGCTGGAATTCTTCGACACAAAAGAAAATATTGATATTTTGCGTACTGCAAACATGGCAGACAAGTACCAGACACCTTTGAAGTTCCGGGCTATTTTGGAAAATCTGGAGAAGATGGAAGAAACAGATCGAAGACAAAAGATTCGGGAGTATAATAATATTTTGGCAGAGGCTTCGGAACGAACTGCAAAATCGACAAGTATTGTTGATTTTATGCTTGGAACTACCGGTTTTTTAAATTTTGGATCTTATTTGAATACGATACTGAATTTGCTCGGATTACTGAAAGGCGTTCCAGATATGATGCCTGGTGCAACGGAGCGAAAGGATTTGCAAAAATTCCGTTCGATTGCAAAAGAACTGGGCACAGATAATCCAGAGAAAACAGGAGAGGAGGTTTATCTTCTTGATCGTATTTCTCCAGTGGCTAATTTAAGATAAAAAGTAATTTATGCAGACTCTCTGCATAAATGGATTAGAACCATTCCGGAAGGCATTGATTTGAGAATTATTTATGGGTTATACTGAAAATAAAAATTACATTATTAGATAAATAACAGGAGGCTTACATTATGGAACGAGTAGTGAAATTCTGATGACAAAGGACGAGTGGTACAGGCAGTTGTTCGAGAGATTGGACAATTCCAAATTTCGAAGCAGCTTTCATTTGAAGCAGAAAGACATAGATTACATAAACCAAAAGGGACTTGATACGA
>OBHX01002775.1_pt1 | contig 13226 bp, 14 predicted proteins | sample 1519331 | NCBI WGS metagenome assembly OBHX01 (sample SAMEA2602897, study PRJEB22501) | metagenome
GTCAATCCGAATCGACTCACACTTCATTTCCCTTATTTTCGTTACAACCTATATACAGACTTAAAAAAATACCGTGTGAACTCCTAAAGCTCAGTGTGTCCACACAGTTTTTCTTCATTTTTTCGAATATCTCGTCATACCATCCCTGACAGTAAAACGTTTTTTCTTATCCAATTGTGTTAAATTATTTCTTCTATCAACGAAAGCATCTGCAATTTCAATGAGCACAAGTACCATCACCGAAGTTCTTCCACCAAAAGCTAAACCCCCTATAAAAATAAACTCCTTCCCGGTGAATGCTAATATGAGTGACAACACCAACAGAGATATTTTCATAAAAAAGGCTATATTCTGCATTTCTTTACTCTTTGATGTTGAATATCCATAATAAATGCCGCCTATAAACATGGCACTCATTAATATGAAGAAATTTCGTAATATAAGATACTTTTCCTTTGTAAAATTAAAATTTGATTTCAAAGCCATATTTTGGAATAATAACGCTTGCATCTGTATCTAACTCTGTATCATATTGTAGCTTTATTCTATCTGTCGGCGCTGCAACCTTTCCGGAAATCTCCTGCATCAACCTATAGCTGGTTGTTTCTTTCGGAAAATCCATTGTTTTCGGCTTTTCCATTCCCTCTTCATCATAAAATACAGATTTCCCATGATATGTAATATCATCCACACATCTGCCCATATCTTCACTGTGTGTCTGAATCACAAATTCCATCGCTTCATTTTGACCAGGAATATAGATTGGCCTATCAGATACTGAACTTAATTTTGCCGCAATAAAGTCTCTGCTTCCGTAAAATTCTGCCTGCTCCAAATAGTCTATGATCTTCTGATAATATCCCAGCTTAAAAGGATTTCGGATTTTATTTGATGAGTCAAAATATATCTCATAAGCCATGCCATTCAGGATATGTAATTTTGCCTGTGTTGGGATCTTACTGTTTTCTGAAAATCCATCGATAAATCTATGGCAGGCATAACAATTTCCATCTGCCGCCTGGTAAATATTTCGTCCCAAAACGAACAATTCATTACCACTTGCAGTCTGAAAATCAATTTCATTTACAGATCGCACTGCCGGTTCCTGTTGTGGCCACGAATGGCTTTTCAATCCATCAACAATTCCTTTAATCTTACTATCCGTGCTAAATCTAAATCTATTATCACTGTATGCTTCTAAACTGTATGCTGCACCGTCATAAATTGTATCCGGATTAAAATAAAACTCTCCAACAAGCGATGTATGCTCCCAGGGAATCTGTGTTCCGCTGGTTTTCGCAAAGAGAAATTCTCTCACTTTTTTGAATGTTGTTTCTATCGGAACTCTTGGCAAGGACATATACTTCAATAATGCCTCTGTGTAATACCCATGTCCGGTCCCTACATTTTCTTTTGACGATTGTCCGGGAGATGTTGCAAAAGCAATAACAGAACCTTATGGAGCAGAAATCGGCGCAAAATCCTTCATCGCGCCTCTATGCCCAATAATTTCTCTACAGGCATCAAGAATAACTATTTTTGTTTGATTCGGGAAACGATTCAAAACTTCAGTTAGGTCTGATAACGGAAAAGCATTATATTTTACTAATTCCGGTCTATCTTGGATATCAAGTTCAATCGGCGCCAATATATTGTCTCCGTCAACTTGGAAGCCATGTCCGGCATAGTATATAAGAGCAGCATCATAATTCTCTATTTTATCTGCAAATGAAAAAATGGCATCTGCTAAACCGGTTCTATCAAGATCCGTCCTTAATTCCGTGTCAAAGCCAAGATCCTTTAGTTCTTTTTCCATAGCTGTTGCATCAGCTATCGCACAATTCAAGGCCGGCAGAACAGAGTACGCATCATTGCCAATACACAGGGCTATTCTTTTCATGGGCTGTATCCTCCTCAGTTAATTCTTTTCCTTTGCATTCTTAGCCGGCCATAGAGCCGTTGCCTGCTGCTCACCACAAAGCGATGTGTGAAATATCGAGCAGCGTAGAGAGTTTCTGCTCCCAGTGTATCATAAATCACTGAACAAGTCAGCCTTGTACACGACGTTTTCTAACATCTTCTTGAAGCTTTCCACATTGTTTCTCTTGGGATTTCTACATATTCTATTACATGCAATCCTTCTTAATTACTTTATAGGAATTCTTCTACAATTATTTTTCGCTTCATCACGTATTTCTTTCATATTCTTATATTCCGTTACATACTTCTCATTATTCTTTTTTGTTTTCTTCAATCCACTCATGGTAAGTTCGATCTTTCCCATTGCTTCACTTGCAGCATCTCTTACATTTTCTGCGGTTGTTATATCCTGCATAGCTCTTTTATCATTTTTATATACATACATGTTTTCAGCTTCTTTTTTGACTTCTCTGCAGGTCTTTAATGTTTCTTTCGCTTGATTAAGTATAGTTGCCATATCATTTCTCCCAACTCTCCATATAATCAAGTGTTTTTTTCAATAAATTCAATACTTTTTAATACCTGTCATTGAATAGAACTAAGGTTATGGAGTGATCTTTACCTCATACAGGGCAGATATATAGTAATAATGGGTGCACCAAATAAAACGTCATCACTATTCGTTCTAAATGGCCTCGATGTGTACCCATCCCTATATGGCAGCTCACCTCTCATGTCCAACAGGATCATCCTCCTTACGGTGGGTCCTCACTTCCTTCGTTCTGCCTGTCCATAACCAGGGTGCCAGCTTAGCTATTCATCAGGGTCATGCCCTCCGGAGAAAATTCCTGCCGGCTACCAGCTCATTCTTTGTACTTTCATCACTGATCCAAACACTCCGATTACAGCACCTTTCGGTGGACGCTTACTATAATCATTATGGTTGTTCTTTATTGCTCGGTTATGCAGCCTTTAACTGCTCTCCCGGATGTCGAATATCTTTCAACATCTTTGATGCATCATAACTGATTCCCTTGGTAAGGACCACATGGAATACTCTTATCAGCTTACATGCTACTGCTATCAGCGACTGCATCTTTTTTAATGGATTCTTTTCTCTGGTGGTATAATACCTGTGGATTTCTTTGAATTCTTCATTCTTTCCCACCACCGATATCGCTGCCTCGAAAAGAAGATATCTGAGACGCTTGCGCCCTCTTTTGCTTATCTTTGTCTTTCCATTGTGCTTGCCAGAGCTATCTGCCACCAGTTCCAATCCTGCTAGTTTCTGAAGTTCTTTCGTGCTATCGAAGCGCGTGATATCACCGACTTCTGCTATGAAACCAGCTACTGTTATTATTCCTATACCTTTTATTTCAAGCAGATTATCCGCATACCTGATCTGCTGGCATAGTTCTTTGATTAGGTCATTGACCCGTTCAAGGCGTTTTGTCTGGAGTTCATAATCCTCTATCAGATCCTGTATCTCCATTCTGGCTTCTGTAAGACCTGCCTTTAATCCTATGCTTTTCATGGCTGCATTCAGAATCAACATAGCCTTCTTATGCCCATTTCCTCGGAGTTTAGCGTCTTTCCATATCTTTATGATACCTTCTACTCCGAGTCTTACTATCTCTTCAGGAGTTGGTGCCTGTTTTTACACCAGTAGCCCTCCCTTAGCATCTATGTGTGTATAAATCCCCTTATATTCTGGAAAATACACTGCAATCCACTTCTGCAGACGGTTCTTCGCCCTTGTCTGTTCTTCTACAAGCACAAACCGGCGGTTTGACGCATTCTGCAGTTCTGCATATACACCTGTCGGCATATATGAATAAAAATACCGTCCATCCCTTACAAGCCCTGCAATAACACGAGGATCTTTTCTGTCATTTTTAGATGGACTGTTGTCATCTGATTCTTTGGTCTTATGCACATGGTGCGGATTTATCATCACAAACTTTATGTTCTTTTCGCCCATGAGCTGCCCAAGATCAAACCAGTAGTGACCGGTTGGTTCTATTCCTACCAGTGCCTCTTCAAGTTCACTTTTCTGCATCAGTTCCACAATCGTATTGTAAAAGCTGTTGAATCCCTCCATAGAGTTTGAAAACGCTACAGGCTTTCTGGTAAGCTCGACGCCTCTCCAGTTAAAAGCTCTGAAATAATGCTTTTCACTGCCAATATCAATGCCGACAATCATTGTTGTTTCTTTTACTTGCTCAATCTTCTTATTTTGTGTAGAATTCATTTGTAGATACCTTCCTTATTCTGTTCATTTGCTAACTGGCCGGTCAGCAATGACAGTTTAACTTAGGTATCTATTTTTGTAAAATCATTTACTCTCTACACTTTGAATTATACAGGAAGCTATATAATTATTATTTTCGCTTTTTAAGTCTATTCCATATGTTATCAAGCATATTTATTGCAAAGCTATCTTTTAACAATAGCAAAGCAGTTGCATACGCTATGCCAAACACTCCAAATTCCACTGCGATTTTCACAATCGCCACATCAGGTGAAATCACTTGGTTTAGGAGTCCTAACGCCGCTGTAGCAACAAAACATCCAATTGCAATTTTTTCAAAATCCTTTTTCCTTAAAAGTGGCAAATAAAAATCTCTTGCATAATAAATCTGTATTATTGCAACAGTAATTTCTGCAATCACGGTTCCCAGCGCAGCACCACTAGCACCCATTTGCGGAATCAAAGCACTATTTGCTACTAGGTTAACAAATGCACCCGCAATCGTAGAATACATTGTATACCGTTCACGTCCCATAGGTGCCAATATCTGTGTGCATGCAATATTAGCGAACGATATCGGTAAGATTGCTAAGGTAACAATTCGCATACAAGCCACGGATGGCAAGTATTGCTCTCCACCCAAAAACAAAACAGCTTCTCGTGAAATAATGTTAAAAAATAGTACCGCAGGAATCGTTGTTAGTGCCGTAAAGTGCATAGATTTTCCCAACAATTTCTTTAGCTTCTGGCTTTCTCCCGTTGAATAGTAGAAGGAAAGTCTTGGCAGAAGAACCGTTCCCAGTGCAGTCAATGCCGCCACTAGAACATCCTTTATCTTCGTTGCAAGGTTATAATAACCTACTTCCACATCACCTTTTATAAAGCCGAGCATTACGGTATCCATATTTGTATAGATTGAAATTGCCAGTGATAATGCAAAAAACGTGAAAATTGGTTTCATATGCTGTCGGAGATTCAATCGCTCAATTTTATCTTTAGATATAAACTTTCGGGAATGAATCAGATTGACAATATATGAACCATACACACCAAAAATGTTGATTCCACAATACAATAGATAATCTTCCGGTTTTTTCACCAGCGTAAAAAGTAACAACAGCGAAATAAATTTAAACAGAAGATTTCTTACCGTAATATACTGATACTGCTCAATTGCCTGATAAAACCATTCCATGCCAATAATCGTCAGTAAAATCCGCGTTGAGGAAATCATAAGCAGTGTAGACTGTTCGTGAAACTTTGGCACGGTGAAAATCGAAACGACAAGCGTAATATAAGCTATTACAGCAAAAATCGCGTTGATTGTGACCAACTCTGTTACAGTTTGCTTTAGCTTTTGAGGAGATTCACGCACTCTTGCACAAGCCCGGATACCGTATGTAGGGATTCCCAATTGGGAAAAGAGGGAAAAGTAGCTAATAACACTTGTTGCAAACGATATTTTTCCGTTGTTGGCAACGCCCAAAACTCTTGCAACGTATGGGAGTGTAATCAATGGGAATATAAATGCTGATGCTTTAAGAATAACATTCATCATCAAATTGAATTTAATGCTTTTTGTTTCCATATTTTTAGTTATATTTTGATATTCTCCTTTTTTCTTTTAATGCGTAAATCATTATCAATAATCTATACATTCTTAAAAGCAAAAGATAATTAGCCACCTTTATTTTCATTGGGGCATCCGATTGTAGTATATTCACATCATCATCCAAAAGCATTCTTCTCAGCTTTTTTAAATTTTTCAACGCATCTGCTTGAACATTTCCATTTCTTACACAATCACTAATACAAACAGAATACATGTTCAACTTGTTCGCCGCATATCTTTTTTGATTTTTCTCATAAATTCCGAGTCTTTTTAATTCTGCAACAAATCGTTGATGGAATAAAACTTGTTTTTCTATAAAATTATCTGTCCGAGAATTCATTGAAGAACTTCCATTTCGGATATAATCATATAAGCTTTTACTTTCTATGTAAATTTTCTTTGAAATTCTATATAATTCAATGGTAAAAAGTAAATCTTCTGCCAACGAAATATCAGAATCAAAAAACAAATTGTTTTGTTTTAGAATTCTTGTATATGTAAATGTTCTCCATACCAGTCCCCGTATAGTCGTTTCCCTTTTCACCGTGTAGATCATTCTAGGAATCAAAACTTCTGAAATTTCTTTTTCTCCAATAACTTGATTTTCCCATGGAAGAGTTATTTTAACATGCTTGTTTCCAACGAAAACATCTTCGTAATTGCTAACAACTGTATCCACGTTATATTTATGAATATCATCAACAAAAGTAGATATAAAATCCGGATGTGGCATGTCGTCAATATCCCAAAATGTAATGTACTCTCCAGTAGCATATTGAATTCCAACATTTCTTGCAGTTGAAACACCAGACTTTTCAAGCGAAATCAATTTAATTCTTGAATCACTGCACTTATTAATAATTTCACTGGTTCTGTCATCCGAACCATCATCAACAAAAATTGCCTCAACATCTTTATATTCTTGTGCTTTTAGACACTCTATACATTTTCCCACGTATCTTTCTGCATTATGGAATGGTATTATAACGCTCACCAAATCTTTTTTATACATAAATTTCCTTACATCCTTTATTCAAGATTTCACACGTTTTTGTATCGCATTTTATAAACAACCCATGAAGGAGCTAAAAGCACCAAACTTTTCATTTTTGATGGTGTATTTTTAAGCACATTTTCGCTCACAGCAAAGCATAATGACCCCATATTTAGGATAATCTTAGTTTGAATGTTCTCGCGTTTAAGGAAATCGTATTTTTTTGACACTTCATATTTTTTTTGTAATGTCGCAAGTACTCCATGATAATTATTTTTCCAATGCTTCCACAAATTCTTTGTCAAGCCAGTTTCTTGATATTCAGAAATATAGTATCCTTCGCTATCAACCAAGAATTTTCCTTGATAATACAAATCCAAATAAAGCCATCCCTCTGGTAAAAATTTCTCATTTTCAAATTTTACAAATGGCGTATTTTTCTTTAATACACTTGTTCGAATTGCAATTGCTGATTCAACAATTCCATATACTTCTTTTAAATCTATGATATCAACTCGTTGAGAATCAATTTTTTTCCAATTATTATTGACCTTTCCGTATTTATCAGTTCTTGGCGAAACCACCCCCATATCCATCAGCGATGCTTTCTGGAACTCAGATTTTATTTTCTCAATTGCTTTTTGTGTCAACTGATCATCACTATCAACACAAATAAATATATCTCCGCTTGCTATTTCTACCGCCTTATTAAAAGCAATATGCTTTCCACTGTTTTTTTGCTTATAGTATCTTACTGAATATTTTGTGTTCTTAGCCCACTGATTTACAACTTCAGTTGTATTGTCTGTTGAGCCATCATCTATAATTATCCACTCAAAGTCCAGGTCGCTTTGTTTGTCAAGACTTTTCTTTAACTCCTGAAGAAGTGTTTTTCTGTTGTATGTCGGCGTGAAAACGGTTACCATTTATTGATACTCCTTTGTTTTTATTAAATATTTCATCTGCACCCCAAAACAAAATATAATTCATAAAAATGTTAGAACTAAAACTCTCTGTAAAAATGTAGATATAAAAGCAAGTTACAATGATTGCCATTTTATAATCATTATTTTCAATTACTTTTCTCATAAGATTTACATTGAGATAAATCCAAATCAGCAATCCAACTACTCCAGTTTCAATCAGCAGTCTTAAATAACCATTATCCAGAAGTAATCCTGTTTCGCTCAATGAATTATTAAATCCGAATAATGAATATCCGTATTTCGTCAGATACAAATAAGTATAAATTACCCTACCATTAAACAGTGTTGTTATGTCCAGCATCCCAAGATTTTTCAAGAATGGCGTCAAATATGTAAATCCCATCAGCATACAAAATACAACAGCCGGAAGTTTTGTTAAGACCTTTCTTGCAATCCCAATTTTTTGTGTAAGAATCAAGAATTCAAAAAAACTTATTACTAAAAATCCTGTTCGGCTTGCCGAATAACTATACACAAAGACATTTAAAACAAGAGCAACAATCCAGAATTTTTTTAAATTATTTTTCTTTTCGATATCAAAATAATAATTAAGCGTTAACACAATAAACAAGGTCAAATGTAGAATATTAGGATGTCCATAGCCCATTCCGTATCGCAAAACATATCTTGTATTTCTCCATATTTCCACTCGGTCCCGATCTATGATATTCATCAATGCCAAACAAAATATCAATCCAAAGCAAATAGTCCTAATGGAGCAAACATTTTTCATCAATCTATCGACATCTGCTTTTTTTATGCCAATTGCTGCAATACAAGTTATAAGAAATGTATATTGTTTCGTTATCAGCAATGTCATAATACCAGACAATAGCATTACCATCGAAATTAAAATTTCTTTTCGTGAATATTTTCTGGTACTAATCCCTATCAGGACACCAATCAGTCCAACCACCATGATAATCTTGTATATCACGCTTGAGCTATTCAGCCCAATGCCTTTACAAAAAACATTGGCCATTACAAATGTAAAATATACTTGACTTACTGTTAACTTCATCGTGATTCCTCTATAGTCAATTCATTTTTCGTCAGATAATATTTTCCCATATATTTTGCAGTTACATTCATATCAAATCCTGCATCAATCACATACTGCTGCATATTGGTATGAGCTTTCGGATTCTGTGCCATTTTAAGTGCTGCATTCGCCCACTTTTCTTCCCCATCACTCAACAGCAGTTTCCGGTAGATTGGTGTAATATCCGTTTCCGGCGGCAAACCTTCGGAGCAGACAATAGGAACACCTGCCGCCTGTGCTTCGATTGCAACAATACCCAGACCTTCAAACAAAGATGGAAAAACAAACACATCCATCGCTTGATAAATTCTGTTCATATCCTTTCTATTTCCAAGAAAATGCACACAATCCGAAAGTCCTTTTTCTGCCACTTTGCTTTTCACTTTTTCCTCTAATGGTCCGGTTCCAACAAGAATCAATTCAGCGTCCGACTTTTTCTTCTTTATCTCTGCAAAAACATCAATCAGGAAATCATGGTTTTTCTGAGGATGCAGGCGACCAACATGGCCGACAACAAATTTATCCTTTAACCCCAGTCCTTTCCTGATTTCATTTCTGGAATCCACATCCGCAATAAAGTTCTGCGAATCAATCGCATTTTTCAGGACTTGAAACGGCTTATCTTTGAACAGATATTTCCCAGCTTCTTCAGAACAGGCAAAAAGATCTGTTGCGTTTTTGGTAAACATTCGCTGCATGAACAGCTTCGGTAAATATTTTATATCGTGTACTGTCTCATTATTATGTGAATGAGCAATTCTGACGGGGATACCTGCTTTCTTTGCCGCTTTCAAGCAGAAATATCCAATAGTATAGGCATGACAATGAACAATTTTATATTCGTGATGCTGAGCAAAGAAAACTGCCAAATCTTTTTGAAATTTAGGAAGGTTCAAATCCTCCCGGAAAGACAGTTTGTAAACATGTCCACCCATTTTTTCAATTTCATCATCATAAAACTGTTTTTCCTTATAAACGACCAAAAAATCAAACTGTACTTTCGTTCTGTCAATTTTCCGGTATATATTCATCAACAACGCCTGCGTACCGCCAGCTTCCATTCGCTGCAAGATATGCAAAACTCTTATCGGCTCTCCCATGTATTCTTCCTCCACAAAATCTCAAAGAGATTTGATTTTTTGAATCAGTTTATTCGGCAGCACAGATTTCAACCGTGCTTTTGGCTGAAAGCCAACCTTAATATGTTCTATAAAGCCTGGTTCATCGATATCTTTATAGAAATTATCTCTGGTTGCCGGCCTGCTGCTTGGCTGCACCAGATTATGCTGCTTCACCATACCCTCTTTCAATGTCGCTTCTTCCACTTCTGCAAAAGGGCGCATCATTGCAAAGAGTTTTTGACCTTTTTCTGTATTGACAAGCACACTGGATACTCCCTTTGGAGAATTAAAGTTTGGATGGCTCTTTGCAATCCCCCAGAAATCACCCACTGTCAAATCTCCTACCCGGCTCGTATTAGCATAAGTACACTGATAACAGCTCTCTCTATAGCAGTCGCCATCCATAAAATGTTTTCCATAGCGATCAAGGGAGAGTGTCTTTGTCTTTGTCTTTGTCTTTGTCTTTAGCAGATATTGTGTTCCCCATCCTCGTTTATCTTTAGAACGGAAGTTGAAATAGATTACTCTGCCTCCTGTCTGCTTGTTCTGGTATTCCAAATACTTTTTGAAGAACTTCGGCGAAGGCACACCGTGGCAAATCAGGTCAACTGTATATAGATTTTCTGGATTGCCGCCCAAAAAAGCATACAGACCTGCAATCTGGCAGGGAGTTCCTGTAAAAAGTACCGTTTTTCCCTCTGACAAACGCTGTTTGACCTTTGCGTAGCTATCTTTCGGGTCAGACTGAACATACTTAGAGGACTGTAGTTTCTCTCTTTCTGCTTCATCTGTCACTTCAATGTGGCTTACTGCCAGCTGCTCATCATAGGCAGCACCATAAACCACACCGCCCATTTGCAATACAGTTTTCGCTGCACTATCTGCCGCACCGCCAGATGCAGAGCGCATAATATCCACATCATTTTTATTGCGCCACGCCCAAACTTTATGTGGCTCATTCCGATGAAATTCCGTATTTTCTACTGGACACTTTTTCAAGCACACCTTGCACTCGATGCAGCTTTTTTCATCAACAGACGGATACCAAAATCCCTCTTTGTTTTCCACCATAGAGATACAGTGTTTGGGACAGCTTTGCTCGCAGCTTTTACATCCCACACATTTCTCTTTTATCCTCGATATGTTCTCCATTTTATCCCTCTAAATTTTTTCTCAGATACTCCTTCGCCACTTCTCTATGTGCTTTCAACCGCTCATCAACTTTCGCGTAATCAATCGCCTTTTCATTGATGTTTTCTGCATCTTCAATTTTCGTTGTCATCCGATTGGCCAGTCCCATTCGCTTTAGCAAATCGCTCAACTTTTCTTCATTACCATAGCTGTTACCTACACTCTTGCGAATCAATGTTGTAAACGGTCGATGCGTGATCACCGAGAAGATGCTGCCGTGGAAGGTATCGGTAATAACTTCTTCTGCATTTCTGAAATAGTCCAGAACCTCAAAGGGTGAGCAGTCCACGAATCTGTCTGCACATTTTTGGATACCACCAATTGCATATACCTTCAAATTTTTTTTCTTTGCATAAGCAGCAATCCAATCTGCCTCATCATTGGAAATACGACCTGCATATGCGTACAGAATCAAATACTTCTCATTAGTCTGAACCTGTGGAATTTTGTCGCAGCAGTTCATGTAATCATAGGTCAGAACCGGATCCAGATTGTACACTGGTTCTTTCCCAGTAAGCCGCTCTACAATAGTTCCTGAATTAGCATCTCGTACAGAAATCGCATCGAATTTCTTCAACAATGCTCCGACTTCTTCAGTCTTTTTATACTTTTTCATCTTTTCCAATGTAGTATTTCCAAAAGACGCTGCATAAGTGAGAAGTCTCTTCGCATGATTATCTTTTCCAAACAATTCCAGCGAATAACCCACATTGGAATTTTTCTGAATGCAGTTGAAAACCTCATCGCTGCCAATCACAAGGCAATCCAATGTCGGGTTATAGTTCATTTCATCCGTAATTCCTAAAAGTGGCATATACTTTTTTGAAAAAGTCTGCTTATAACGAATGAACGACAACTTATGTGCAAATGGAGCCTGATATTGAAAAGTTTCCAGACCTTTTTCGACCTTACGGACAAATTTGTTTTTGCTGTCAGCATTTTCCGTAATTACGGATGTGCCTACATGGTAGTCTACAAACTCTACTTTACAGTCCAATTCTTCAATCAGCTGCTTTAATGCATACGCCTGCAAAAACGATCCGTAGTTTGCAATGCGCTGCATCGACATGATTCCAACTTTTCTCATCCATCCATCCTCAATACAATTCATCTACCAGTTTTTCAAGTTCTTCATTAAACTTGGCATTATTACTACTCATACCATGTCCCATGCCAGCAACAATCTGATCATAGTTCGTTATGATATCTCCCAGTGTATTAATGTCCTCCACCGGAATAATCGTTCCCATTCTCTGCGCCACATTCCTTGCGAACTCAACTTGATGGTCATTCACATGCTCATTGAACTGATGCTGGCGCGGCACAACAATAGGAGTCTTACCTATCTGTAGTGGCATGATAAAACTTGCCGGGCCACCGTGAGTAATTACAATCCGGGCGTCGGCCACATTTTTTACCATCTGCTGATATGGAATCAACTTACTCCACTGACAGTATTTCGGCTCGTATGTACTAAAGCCTGTCTGGATAATTACATCTTCGTTTATAATGCCGTTTTTCTTTAATTCATCTATTTTCTGAATCAGCCGATTAAATGGCTGCTCATGTGTTCCTACCGTCACAAAAATCATTTCCTCGTCCCCTACTTAGAATATGCTTCCCAGATTAACCGCTTTCGGATAAACCTTTTTCTGCTCTTCCCATTGCACAACAAACTTGTCCACAATGGGATAAACCATCTTTCCTGTCATTGTCGGTTTATCAATTCGATCAAAAACCTCGATGTAGACCAACTTTGCGCCCATCATTTTACCAATATAAAAAAACGGGACCGCAACTGCTGCACCACAGGAAATAATCAAGTCTGGCTTTTCCTTATGTAACACATTCCATGCAATCTTGGTATTCTTAATAAGAGCCTTTAGACTCCGGTTTGTCGGATAATAACAAGGATACATTTTTTCACCTTCGAGCAGGCTTCTTGCATCCTCCTTATCAAAAGTGACCCAGAAATGATCTTTGTCCTTCCAAAATGGCTTTAACATATATAAATGTGTCAGGTGTCCTCCTGACGAACCAACTAAACATACTTTCATGTCCTCTGATCTCCTTCATCCCAAGATTTTTTATGTACACATCCCGAAAGAT
>OBHX01002780.1_pt1 | contig 13219 bp, 9 predicted proteins | sample 1519331 | NCBI WGS metagenome assembly OBHX01 (sample SAMEA2602897, study PRJEB22501) | metagenome
ATGATGACGGTTGAGACGATCCAGCACAACTGCGACTGCTTTAAAAAGCAGATGAGCCGTTTCATCGACTTCTCCGAAGGAAAAGCCATGATGGTAAACAACGCTGACTGGCTGATGAACTTAAACTACATCGATTTCTTAAGAGAGATCGGACCGCACTTCTCCGTCAACAACATGCTCCGCGCGGAGTGCTATAAGCAGAGAATGGAGAAGGGCTTAAGCTTCTTAGAGTTTAACTACATGTTAATGCAGAGCTACGACTTCTACGAGCTGTTCCAGAGATACGGCTGTAATATGCAGTTCGGCGGCGATGACCAGTGGAGCAACATGCTCGGCGGTACAGAGCTTATCAGAAGAAAACTCGGAAAAGACGCTCATGCAATGACGATCACACTGCTCTTAAACTCTGAGGGCAAGAAGATGGGTAAGACCCAGTCCGGCGCTGTATGGCTGGATCCGAATAAGACGACTCCGTTTGAGTTCTACCAGTACTGGAGAAACGTCGGCGACGCAGACGTATTAAAGTGCCTGCGGATGCTCACATTCCTTCCGCTTGAGCAGATCGATGAGATGGACAAATGGGAAGGCAGCCAGTTAAATCAGGCGAAGGAGATCCTCGCATACGAGCTCACAAGCCTTGTTCACGGCGAGGAGGAAGCAAAGAAAGCACAGGAGAGCGCACGTGCATTATTCGCAGGCGGCGCTGCGGCAGAAATGCCGACAGCAGAGCTTTCCGACGCAGATCTTTCTGATGGTTCGATCGACCTCCTTTCCATCGTACAGAAATCCGGCCTCTGCGCATCCCGTTCTGAGGCGAGAAGAAACGTAGAGCAGGGCGGCGTTTCCGTAGACGGTGAGATCGTGAAGGATATTAAGGCTGTATACACGAAAGAACAGCTCTCCGGTGAAGGAATCGTTGTAAAACGCGGTAAGAAGAACTTCCGCCGCGTGGTAGTTAAATAATATATTGCAGAAAGCATTTACGAATGCAGTTTGATCCGGAAAATCGGGTGAAGTCAGAGCTTTTCGGTAAATATTTTATGAAAAATAAGCTGCGCAGGGGACTGGAATAAGTTCCCTGCGCGTGCTAATATAGAACTGTCTGGGAACAGACATGTGCAGACATAACTGTGGAAAAACGAAACAGTTATTGTAAATCTCAAACAGAAACGACGGATCTTCCATATTACTGGAAACAGAGTGGAAATAGCTTTCCGCCAGAATGGAGAAAACATGGATATTTTAAACGAAGCTAAGAAAAATTTTGATTACATGGTAAGAATCAGAAGACATATGCACGAGTATCCGGAAAACAGCGGTGTGGAGTATGAGACAGTAAAATATATTGCCTCTGAGCTCGATGCGCTGGGAATCGAGTATGTAGTCGTTCCGGAAGGTGGTATTATCGGACAGATCCACGGCGGAAAACCTGGAAAAACCGTTCTTCTTCGTGCCGATATGGACGCACTTCCGATCAAGGAGAGCAAAACAAACCTCACAAAGGAAAAGGTCTGCATCTCCAAGAACGATGGAATCTCCCACGCCTGCGGACATGATGCCCACACAGCAATGCTTCTCGCTGAGGCAAAGATCTTAAACGAGAATAAGGAAGACTTAAACGGCAATATCGTTCTCCTTTTTGAGCGCGGCGAGGAAGCCGGAGGAAATATCAGAAATCTACTTCCGTATGCTGTTGAGACAATGAAATTAAAGATCGATACCTGTATGGCAACACATGTAAAATGGGATGTTCCGACAGGAACGATCTCCGCGGAGCCAGGCGCTGTATTCTCCGGTGCATACGGATTTATCATCAAGCTTCACGGCCAGGCCGGTCACGGATCCCGTCCGGATCTTGCCCATAGTGTTTTAGACTGCTTCAACAATATCTATAACCATATCAATATGATCCGCATGAAATATGTGGCTCCGACGGATATCCTGACCTGCTCCGTTGGTTTCGTAAACTGCGGAACCGTCCGCAACATTATTCCGGACGAGCTGACCTTCGGCGGTACGATCCGTACCTTCAATGTTGACGGCGCAGGCGCACCGTTTGTAAAACAGTTGATGGACGTAGTCGAGAAAGAGTGCGAGCTCTGTCAGTGTACATATGAAATCCTTCATATGCCGGATCCGCTGTTCGAGTGCCAGAACAACGCAGTCTGCAGCGAGATCGCGAAGAACGCAGTAAGAAAATATATCGGTGAGGATGCTGTTACGGTTGCACAGCCGTGGATGGCATCTGAGAGCATGCAGGCGTGCTTAAAGCTCTGGCCGGGTATCATCACCTTCACAGGTATCCAGAGCGAGGAGGCCGGCACCGGCGCAAACCATCACACACCGGAATTCGATGTGGATGAGCGCGGCATGATCTACGGTGTTGCAGCAGCACTTGGATATGTGAAAGATTTCTTAAATTACGATAAGGAAATCCCGTTCAAACCGTTCGAGGGAACCTTAAAGAATCTGGTTGAGAGAAACCTGTAATATTAGCTGATATTGAAAAACGGCAGATCATGACGGCCGCGTGCAGCTCTAAATGTGGTGCATGCGGCAGCAGGTCTACCTTTTTTTAGCGGAATCTTAACCTCTCAAAACATACTTTTCTCACAATTCCCATGTTATACTAAACATAATTCGCCGGTTACAGGATCGTGGCGCTGAAAGCCCGCATATCCTGTAACGGCATCCCCTGTTCGTGAAATACCTGGCGGAGAGAACACGAATGTGGAAAGAAACCAAGTAACAGGGCGGATTTTGAGAGAATGGGAATGTCCGCCTCAAAAAGACAGGAGAGTGGAATATTGGGAATGACAAAAAAACTGCGGGAGAAGTGGAATGAGGCGCTGCAGGCGGTACTGCCGATCATCGCGATCGTGCTGGTGCTCTGCTTTGTGATCGCGCCCATCTCCTCCAGCATCCTGCTCTGTTTTCTTTTGGGAGCAGTCCTTTTGCTTGCGGGAATCGTGTTTTTCACGCTTGGCGCGGAGCTTGCCATGTCACCGATGGGCGAGCGTGTGGGAACATGCCTGACGAAGAGCCGGAAGCTTCCGGTGGTGATCGGGCTGTCCTTTCTCTTAGGTTTCATCATTACGATCTCGGAGCCGGATCTTCAGGTTCTGGCGAATCAGGTTCCGGCTGTGCCGAACATGACGCTGATCTTGTCCGTAGCATGCGGAGTCGGCGCATTTCTTGTTGTGGCACTGCTGCGAATGCTGTTCTCCGTGGCACTTCCGCCGCTGCTGCTTGTCTTTTACGGCGTGGTGTTTGTACTGGCGATGTTCGTGCCGAAGGATTTTTTAAGCGTGGCCTTTGACTCCGGCGGCGTTACGACGGGACCGATGACCGTGCCGTTTATCATGGCTCTCGGTGTCGGAATTTCTGCAACGCGAAGCGACCGTCACGCGGCGGACGACAGCTTCGGCCTTGTGGCGCTCTGCTCCATTGGACCGATCCTCGCAGTCATGATCTTAAGTATGATCTTCAAGGCGGACAGCAGTGCCTACACACCGCCGGTGATCCCGGAGATCGGTGATTCAAAAGAACTGTTCCTGCTCTTTGCGAGGGAACTTCCAGCCTACATGAAGGAGATCGCGGTCTCCTTACTGCCTATTATCTTATTTTTCATGATTTTCCAGATTTTCATGTTAAAATTAACAACAAGAAAATTAAAGAAGATCGCGATCGGTCTCGTCTATACATATGCGGGGCTGGTACTTTTTCTTACGGGAGTGAACGTGGGCTTCATGCCGGCGGGAAATTATCTCGGACAGGTGCTTGCGAAGTCCGCCCACCCGCTGTTCCTTGTTCCCATCGCAATGATCATGGGATACTTCATCGTAAAGGCAGAGCCGGCCGTGTACGTTCTCAATAAACAGGTTGAGGAGATCACGGACGGAGCGATCTCCTCGAAGGCCATGGGAATGGGACTTTCCCTGGGTGTTGCGGTTTCTCTCGGACTTGCGATGGTGCGGGTACTTACAGGGATCTCGATCCTGTGGTTTCTCATTCCGGGATACGCGATCGCGTTGGGAATCTCGTTTTTTGTGCCGAAGATCTATACAGCGATCGCCTTCGACTCCGGCGGCGTGGCATCGGGACCGATGACGGCAGCGTTTCTGCTTCCGATGGCACAGGGAGCCTGCTCCGCTCTTGGAGGAAACATTGTCACAGATGCCTTCGGTGTGGTCGCGATGGTTGCCATGACACCGCTTATCACGATCCAGGTCATGGGGCTGGCTTCGAGAATAAGAGCGAAGCGCGGAGTGCAGGAAGGAATGTCCGCAGCTCATGGACAGTCCGAGGCATACGCGGCGTTTGAGCTGCTGGATGATGACGCGATTATTGAATTGTAGGAGGTTTTATGAGCGAATTGTACTTGATGGCGACGATCAGCGACCGGAACCAGAGCCGGAGATTCCTCGCCTTCTATAAAGAATATGGGATTTCCGTCACATTCCTGACGTTAGGCCGGGGAACCGCGGCGTCGGAGGTGCTGGACGCCTTCGGGTTAGAGGCATCGGAAAAGGCCGTCCAGTTTGCAGTAGTGACGGCGGCGGAATGGAAAAAGGTAAAAAAGGGCCTGGAACAGGAGATCAAGATCGATATTCCGGGAACGGGGATCGCCTTTGTGACTCCCCTGAGCAGCATCGGCGGAAAGCGGCAGCTTCGCTTTTTGACCGAGGACCGTGGATTTGAGAAAGAGGAGGAAAGCAGCTTGAAAGGAACAGACTACGAGCTTCTTGTAGTGATCGCAAATCAGGGCTATACGGATGTGATCATGGACGCGGCGCGAAAGGCCAACGCTACCGGCGGCACCGTGATCCATGCGAAGGGAACGGGAATGGAGAAGGCGGAAAAGTTTTTAGGCGTTTCCCTTGCTCAGGAGAAAGAGATGATCTTTATGGTCACAAAGACAAAGGATAAAAACGGCATCATGCAGAGCATCATGAAGGAAGCCGGGATCGGAAGCAAGGCGGGGGCGATCGTCTTCTCTCTGCCGGTGACGGAGACAGCGGGGATGCGTCTGATCGAGAAGAATGAGGACGATTAAGCTCTGTCGCGCTGACCGCAGCAGATCACAGGCCTGAGGGAACGGAACGGTGCCATTAAAAAAACACCGCGGAAACGTCCCGAAACCATTGACACTGCATATAGAGTATTGTACAATCATTCGTAAATCTTCGACCGGTCCGGACACAGAGCGGAGCGTGCGGGGAGACAAAACATGGACGAAGCCCCGGAAGAAACCGGGCGGCGTCAAATTTATAAAGATTTAGGAGTTGATTTTTTTGGATTCAGGGCAAGCCCTGCAGGGACTGATCGTAATTGGACTTCTGGCGTTATCCGCGTTTTTCTCATCGGCGGAGACGGCAATGATGACGGTAAATAAGATCCGTGTGCGGAATCTCGCGGAGGCGGGACTCAGCCATGCCGTTGTGCTGGAGAAGATCTTAAGCAATCAGCCCAAAATGCTCAGCGCAATCTTAATAGGAAACAATATTGTCAATATTTCAGCGTCTTCTCTGATGACTGTGCTGGTCACAGACGTGCTTGGAAATAAATATGTCGGTATCGGAACCGGCGTTTTGACGCTGTTAGTCCTGATCTTTGGTGAGATCACACCGAAGACTTCCGCGACGATCTATTCCGAGACCCTGTCACTCAAGTTCGCGAAACCGATCTACCTGATCATGCAGGTCCTGACCCCGCTGATCGTGGTCGTTGATGCCCTCTCCAAAGGCGTTTTAAAGATGATCCATGTGGATCCGAACAAGAAACAGGACGCGATCACAGAGGATGAGCTCCGCACGATCGTGGAGGTCAGCCACGAAGAGGGTGTGATCGAGTCAGACGAGAAGAAGATGATCTACAACGTGTTCGATTTTGGGGATTCTGTCGCGAAGGACATTATGGTTCCGCGTATCGATATGACATTCCTCGATGTGAATGCCAGCTATCAGGAGATCATGGATATTTTCCGACAGGAGAAGTATACGAGATATCCGGTCTATGAGGAGACGACGGACAATGTCATTGGCATCGTGAATATCAAGGACCTGTTCCTGATCCCGAAAGACAAGGAATTTAAGCTGCGGGATTACCTGCGTGAGCCGTATTACACCTACGAGTTTAAAAAGACGACGGAGCTTATGGTGGAACTCCGTAAGACCATGAATAGCGTTGCCATCGTTCTTGATGAGTATGGCGCGACGGCCGGGCTTATTACATTGGAGGATATGCTTGAGGAGATCGTCGGAGAGATCCGCGACGAGTACGATGCGGATGAGGAAGACAGCATCAGGAAGATCAATCCGAAGGAATATGTGATCGAGGGCGCTATGAAACTCGATGATCTCGACGACCAGCTTGGTCTGGATCTCAAGTCAGAAGATTACGACTCCGTCGGCGGCTATATTATCGGACTTTTAGACCATCTCCCGCAGGCGGGGGAGGAAGTCACAAGCGGAAATCTCCGGTTTGTGGTGGATACGGTGGAGAGAAACCGGATTGACAAGGTGCATCTGTATATTCTGGATGCGCCGCAGAAGAGTGAAGAAAGTGAGCAGGAGAGCAAACCCGAACGGTGAAGTTACTGAACCGCGACAAAATTAGCGAAAAATGTACAGCTTTCGGTCTTGACAATTTTTTTCAAACCAATTAATATGAAACTATCCAAAAGGGGAGTAGTTGAAATGCACTGTCAACAATCGCGGCGGAAACGTCTGGTGGTGCATACCGGTAAAATGGTAACGAGACTTTTTGCAGAGAGAAATTTCTGCAGAAAGTCTTTTTTTGTTGCTCTGAGGATCCGAGAGCGATCCGATATGGCGGCAAAAAAAGACGGTCTGTAAAATTTCATGGAATCCATTGGCAGGGAAAGAGAAAAACCTGCGCATACTATTTTCAAGGAGGAGTTTTTATGGACTTTTTATGGAATGGATTACTATCGATCACCTGGCAGCAGGTCGTCATGTATGTGGTAGGGCTTTTACTGATCTACCTGGCAATTGAGAAAAATTATGAGCCGGCCCTTCTTTTGCCGATGGGCTTCGGTGCGATCCTTGTGAATCTCCCGGCCAGCGGTGTATTAAACCAGTTTATGGAGGGTGCCGGTGAGACTCATGGAATCATCCAGTGGCTCTTTGAATCCGGCATTGAGGCATCGGAGGCTTTCCCGCTGCTGCTCTTTATCGGTATCGGAGCTATGATCGACTTTGGACCGCTGCTTTCGAACCCGAAGATGTTCCTCTTTGGTGCAGCGTCCCAGTTCGGCATCTTTTTTACGATCTTTATGGCATCACTTCTCGGCTTTGATATCAAGGACGCTGCCTCTATCGGAATCATCGGAGCGGCAGATGGTCCGACTTCGATCTTGGTATCTCAGGTGTTAAAGTCAAACTACATCGGAGCGATCGCGGTGGCGGCATATTCCTATATGGCACTTGTGCCGATCATCCAGCCGATGGCGATCAAAGCGGTTACGACAAAGAAAGAACGCATGATCCGCATGCCGTATGAGCCGGGAAAAGTAAGCCGGTTCACAAGAATCGCTTTTCCGATCATTGTAACATTTGTCGCAGGACTTGTCGCTCCGGCGTCTGTTGCTCTTGTAGGATTCCTGATGTTCGGAAATCTGATCCGTGAATGCGGCTGCTTAAACAGCCTTTCCGAAACAGCGCAGACGACACTCGCGAACCTGATCACGCTTGTTCTCGGAATCACGATCTCTTTCTCCATGAAAGCGGATCAGTTCGTAAGCTTACAGACACTGATGATCATGGGACTTGGACTTTTCGCTTTTATTTTTGACTCCATCGGCGGCGTCGTGTTTGCGAAATTCTTAAATCTGTTCAGCAAGAACAAAGTGAACCCGATGGTCGGAGCAGCAGGAATCTCCGCATTCCCGATGTCTGCCCGTGTCATTGAGAAGATGGGAATTGCGGAGGACAAAACAAACCATCTTCTGATGCATGCTATCGGAGCGAACGTATCCGGTCAGGTCGCATCTGCAGTTGCCGGCGGAATCGTCCTTGGATTCTTTATGTAGGAGGTCTGGACTATGAATGTAAATACAATGCTTGCTTTAGGGATCATGTGGAAGGGAATGCTTGGAATCTTCGTTGTGATGGGGATTTTGGCGCTCGTTGTTTATCTCCTCACGAAGGTGGGAGACCGTTAGCTTACCATCCCGCCCGCCATTCCGCTCAGCGTGCACATGGCGAGGACAGAGAGAAGTCTTTTGGTGTCTTCCGTGACACCGTCCTTCTGGGCGAGGGACATGAGATATAAAAACAGAAAATAGAGAGTTCCGAGGACCAGGCCCCAGAAAAAACGCCTGGTCCTCATTGTTTTTCCGGCGATCATGCCGCCGAAAAAGCAGGAGAGGATATAGACTGCGCAGACAGCGAGATTGACCTGGTTTTCCGGGAGGCGGAACTTAAAAAGGGCGAAGGACAGTATCGCCAGAAGAATTCCGGAGAGGATATAAGTTGCGATCAGGGCGCGTACCATGCGCCATACCGGGTTTGTCTGCATGAGAAAACTCCTTTCTTGAAGGATGTACTCCGGGAGTCTTTCCAGAACTCATAAAATCAGGTACAGAAAGATCTTGAGAGGACATCATGATGTGGGCGTTTGCTTTATACAGGATATGTGGGGAAAGGTCATGCATATGCATCGCGCGGCTGATCTTGTAAGCGGTGAACCTGTTTGGCTGAAAAAAGTGGATCTCTGTAACGGATTTTCCTGCATCACGGCAATAAAATCCATTGCATAATAGAAAATCGTATGGTATAATTTCATTTAAATTCGGGGTATTATGCCCACGATAAGAGAACAGGAGGAAATGATACCATGAAGCATGTAAAGACTTTAAGTTCCAACACTTTAAAGAACAGCATGAAGAAGGGCGGCTGCGGCGAATGCCAGACATCCTGCCAGTCTGCGTGCAAAACATCCTGCACAGTAGGAAACCAGAGCTGTGAAAACAGCAACCGCTAATGCGGGGCTTCGAATAAACGGAAGTTTTTAAAGAGACCCCTACGGTCGTATGATTGTAGGGGCTATTTCTTGTCTGATCAAAGAATCTGCCGGTGACGGGTTTCCCGGACAGCGATGCCGGGAAAGCCGCCACTGACAGACCACAAAGGGCAGGTAAGAAAGAAGTCAGGAGACCATCAGATCGTGACTGTAATCGGGAAGAGACGGAACAGTCACCTGAAAATTAAGACAGTAGGAGAAAGTTAGCTTTGATACATCAGTATATAAATAATGGATACCATATTGTTTTGGACGTAAACAGTGGATCGGTTCATTCCGTGGATGCGCTGCTCTACGATGCCGTGGAGGTTCTCGCGAAGATCGTCCCGGATATGGAAAAACCGATGCCTCTCACGGATGACCAGAAAAAAGCAGTGAGAGAAGCACTGGTCTGTAAGTACTCTGCAGAAGATATTGAGGACGCGCTCTCCGATATTCAGGAGCTCATCAACGCGGAGGAGCTGTTCGCTGCGGATATTTACAAAGATTATGTGATCGATTTCAAGAAACGTCAGACGGTCGTAAAGGCACTCTGCCTTCATATTGCCCATGACTGCAACCTTGCCTGCAAGTACTGCTTCGCAGAGGAAGGCGAGTACCATGGACGCCGCGCCCTCATGAGCTTTGAGGTCGGAAAGAAGGCATTGGATTTCCTGATCGCAAACTCCGGAAACCGCATCAACCTTGAGGTTGATTTCTTCGGCGGCGAGCCGCTTATGAACTGGAACGTTGTAAAACAGCTTGTGGAATACGGACGTTCCCAGGAGAAGGAGCACAATAAGAAATTCCGTTTTACACTGACAACAAACGGTGTACTCTTAAACGATGAGATCATGGAGTTCTGCAACAGGGAAATGAGCAACGTGGTCTTAAGTCTTGACGGACGTCCGGAGGTCAATGACCGGATGCGTCCGTTCAGAAATGGTAAGGGAAGCTACGAACTTATTGTTCCGAAATTCCAGAAATTCGCGAAATCACGCGGCGAGAAGGATTATTTCGTCCGCGGAACCTTCACAAGAAACAACCTGGATTTCGGAAACGATGTCCTCCACTATGCGGATCTCGGCTTTGAGAAGCTTTCTATGGAGCCGGTAGTTGCAGCTCCGGAAGAGCCGTACTCCATCCGTGAGGAAGATCTTCCGCAGATCATGGATGAGTATGACAGACTCGCAAAAGAGTTTGTAAAGCGTCAGAAAGAGGGAAGAGGATTCAAATTCTTCCACTTCATGCTTGATTTAAGTCAGGGACCGTGTGTTGCGAAACGTCTGTCCGGCTGCGGTTCAGGAACCGAGTATCTTGCGGTAACTCCGTGGGGAGACTTATATCCGTGCCACCAGTTCGTTGGAAATGAAGAGTTCCTGCTTGGAAACGTGGATACCGGCGTGGTCAACACGAAGGTGCGCGATGAATTCAAGCTCTGCAACGTATACGCGAAAGAAAAATGCAAAAACTGCTTTGCGAGATTCTACTGCAGCGGCGGATGCGCGGCAAATTCCTTCAACTTCCACGGCAGCATTACGGATGCCTACGATATCGGCTGCGAAATGCAGAAAAAACGTATCGAGTGCGCGATTATGATCCGTGCTGCTTTAGCGGAGGACGAGGAAAACAACTAAATCGATCATAGCGGTCAGGGGCAGAAAACCCCGGATTGTTATTGTAAGGATGACGGAGGCGGTGATTACGGCGGACTCCGGAATCAAGAGGGACAAAAAGCCTTTTGAACCTCGAAATCATATCAAGAAGGAGATTTTATCATGAAGAGCAACAAAGGAAAGGGACTGCTCGGCCTCCTGGGACTGCTCGTTGTGCTCGGTATCTTCGGATTTTTCGGCTATGATACTCTTCAGAAGAGTAAGCTGGTCACCGATGAGAACGGAGTAACTTCCCAGAATGGCGGAATCAAGCTCGGTCTGGATCTGGCAGGCGGCGTCAGCATTACCTACCAGGCGAAGGAAGAGAATCCGAGCGCCGAGGATATGTCCGATACCCAGTATAAGCTGCAGCAGAGAGTACAGAACTACAGCTCTGAGGCAGAGGTTTATCAGGAAGGCGGAAACCGTATCAATGTTGATATTCCGGGTGTCACAGACGCGAACAAGATCCTGGAAGAGCTCGGTAAGCCGGGATCCTTACAGTTCTATGATGAGAACTGGAATGTTGTACTGGAAGGAACCGATGTAGCTTCTGCGAAAGCTGTGATCTATAAAGACCAGCAGACAGGAAACAATAACTATGAAGTAGCGCTTACATTTACCGATGAAGGTACTAAGAAATTTGCAGATGTGACTGCGGCGAACGTCGGCAAGAAGATCGCGATCGTTTACGATAATGTGATGTACTCTAACCCGACCGTACAGCAGGCGATCACAGGCGGACAGGCCTCTATCTCTGGCATGACTTCCTATGAAGAGGCTGAGAATCTTGCGTCCACGATCCGTATCGGTTCCCTTTCCCTGGAACTGGAGGAACTCCGTTCCAACGTGGTAGGCGCGAAACTTGGTCAGGAAGCGATCACGACAAGCTTAAAGGCCGGCGCGATCGGTTTCGGAATCGTATGTGTATTCATGATCGTAGTTTACCTCGTCCCGGGTCTTGCGGCATCCCTTGCACTCTGCCTTTATGTGGCATTGATGCTGATCCTGCTCGCGGCCTTTGAGGTTACATTAACACTTCCGGGTATTGCCGGTATTATCCTTTCCATCGGTATGGCGGTTGATGCGAACGTCATCATCTTCACCCGTATCAAGGAGGAGATCGGTCTCGGAAAGACAGTTCATTCCGCGATCAAGACAGGTTTTGCGAAAGCGTTATCCGCCATCGTCGATGGTAACGTGACAACACTGATCGCAGCAGCTGTTCTTTACTGGAGAGGCTCCGGTACAGTTAAGGGATTCGCTACAACACTTGCCCTTGGTATCGTTCTTTCCATGTTCACAGCACTTTTCGTTACAAAGTTCACACTGAACACTCTGTATAACCTTGGATTCCAGGATCAGAAGTTCTACGGCATCAGAAAAGAGAAGAAGGCGCTCAACTTCCTCGGAAAGAGAAATATCTGCTTTATCATCTCAGCTGTCATGATCCTCGCAGGTGTTGCAGGAATGGTAATGAACAAGTCTTCCATCGGAAACGCGTTCAATTACTCCCTTGACTTCCAGGGCGGTACCTCCACAAGCGTGACCTTCAATGAGGACATGTCTCTGGATAGAATCTCAAGCGAGGTCGTTCCGGTAGTCGAATCCATCACAAACAGTGCGGATACGCAGACACAGAAGGTTGCCGGAACAAACGAGGTGATCATCAAGACAAGAACCTTAAGCGTGGAAGAGCGTCAGGCATTAGACGAGGCACTTGTTGAGAACTTCGGTGTTGATGAGTCAAAGATCACTGCAGAGAGCATCTCCGGTGCAGTAAGTGCTGAGATGAAGCGCGACGCGGTTATGGCTACAGCGATCGCTACCGTATTTATGCTTCTCTATATCTGGGTACGATTCAAGGATATCCGTTTCGCTGCAAGTGCTGTTTTAGCCCTTGTCCATGACGTATTGGTTGTAGTTGCATGCTATGCCCTCGCAAAGTGGTCCGTTGGTTCCACAGCGATCGCCTGCCTGCTTACTATCGTCGGATACTCTATCAACGCGACGATCGTTATCTTCGACCGTATCCGTGAGAACATTAAGCTCATGGGACCGAAGGCATCCACCGTTGATATTGTAAATACAAGTATCACCCAGACCTTCACACGAAGCATCAATACATCCCTGACGACCTTTGTCATGGTATTTGTTCTGTTCATCATGGGCGTATCCTCCATCCGTGAGTTCGCACTCCCGTTAATGGCAGGTATCATTTGTGGTACCTACTCTTCCGTATGCCTGACAGGCGCTATGTGGTATGTTATGACTACAAAGAAGCAGAAGAAGGACGCAGCTGAAAAACAGGCAAAGAAGGATGCTGAGAAGGCAGCAAAGGAAGCGAAGAAATCCGGAAAATAGCCGGAAGAGTGTTGCTCCGAAAATAACGATAAGGCAAGAAAAATATGAAATATAAGATTCTGGCAAAAGACGGACGTGCCAAACGGGCTGACGTAGAGACAGTCCACGGCACGATCCACACGCCGGTATTCATGAATGTAGGAACTGTCGCCGCGATCAAGGGCGCTGTGTCCACC
>OBHX01002793.1_pt1 | contig 13178 bp, 13 predicted proteins | sample 1519331 | NCBI WGS metagenome assembly OBHX01 (sample SAMEA2602897, study PRJEB22501) | metagenome
CATCGTAGCCTTTCCATTTCCAAAACCTTTGTTGGACATCGCTTTCATATTGAGAAAATGTTGTTTCGATATGCCATGATCATAGACTTCTTGAATCCTTGTGAAACGGCTGCTCTTCCTACGAAGCCCGCCTGGAAGCATCAATGACTGCGCAGTAACGAGCCGTCAACTCCCGGTGTTTCTTCCCATGCCGCCATACAGCAAGATGTGCGACTTCATGCGCGATCACCGACTCCAATGTCTCAAACGAGAGATTCCATCTACCGTAGAACTTTGCCTCATAGCATTCATGGATAAAGTATGTGTCAATGGTGATATACGCTTCTTTCGGAGCCGCAGTAACCGAATCCGCCATCTTCCAACAGATTCCCAAAGCATCCTTACTTTTGCCCGTGAGCAGGTCATGCCGGAGTGCATAGACCGGGATCTCAACTCCAAGTGCTTTCAGACAGTCCTGGCATGTTGTAAAAAACCAGTTCTTTTCTTCCCCTGTAAGCTCCTGCAATTCATCATACAGATCCAGATAAGTATACATAGACTTCATGGTAACGACCTCTTTTGATTGATGGCAAGAATATATCTATTTACATATATCATTATAATTGATATTTTCAAAAAAGTCAAGCAAAATAAGGGGTTTCTGGCATTCTTAATTATGGAAAATTCTGGTGATCTTATGCCTTTTAGGTAAAATAATGCGTAAGAATAATACCGAAAAAGCAAGGCAACCCAAATAATTCTCATATGAATCCAAGAATTATCTGTATAGAATGGCTGATGATAAGAGGCGCGGGAGGGCAGCAGGAACTTTCATTTATTATCTTGTGCGGAAGAGATAATACAACGAATACAGTATGCCATCCTATCTATCCAGCCTTTTCTTCCTTCTGGTGCAATATGTTAAACGTAGGGGTGTCAATTCGATACCCCCCCCTATTTTTATCACCAACCCATAAAGAGCTGGACAACTGAAGGATCGTCTGTTATAATATCGGTATCAGTTGTTTAACGTATTTTATGTATTAGGACAGAAGGTTCATTTTCTCTGCGGAGCGAATGAACCTTTTTTTGTTTAACAATTGAAATTTATAAAAGGAGGGTAGTAGCGTCAAGACGCAACCAAAATAAAGATAAAAGGAGAAAGTTATGAAAGCAGTAGATACATGTCACAAATATATTGCTTCCTTCCAAGACTGCAATGGAATTGTTTCTCGAAAATTTCAAGGTGATTCCCAGAATGAATCCATTATTAAAGATGCCAAAGTGCTGATCAATCGTCCATTATCATCTGGAGAACGAGTTGTCCTTTTACATGAAGAACATCCAGTTGTATCGTATACCGATTCCGACGCTCTGATTGCAGTTCTCTGGGATACGTTAACCGATATACCTTGCGATGAGCAAAAGGATGGATCCATGATATTGGGTAATGATTGGTTTATTTTCAAGTCTGGAACCGATATTGAAGAAATATGGCACTGGTTTGATGAACATCACACGAAGGGTGTTGCATGGCTTATGTATCACGGAAATATACAGTAGCATACACAGAGTCTCCTGAAGGGATCAGGCTGGACCAAAGATATAGAGGAAAGGAAATAAAAAGATGGAGAAGAAACTAGAAATTTATAATGTATTTTTGAAACAGGAATTCGTCAGAAATATGGAGCTTCTCACAACTGAAGAACCATTGTATCCACGAGATGATGGTGGCTTCATTGATTACGAAAGTGACCGCGTTTCATGGTGGGAGATTGACGATCTGACACTTGCCGTAAATGGTTGCCCAAAAGTCTGGCTTGGAACACTCAAAGGAACAGGAACTCAGGAAGAGATCCTGGATAGAGTAACAGAAAAATACACCGGATTTCCGAAGGAAGCTTTTGAGCTTATGGAAATTTCTGCAAAATAATTCCCGAAGGGGCATTCGACGCATCCAATCATTGTGTGGTATCTGACGGAGAATTTACAGAAGAAGGGTACTGGCAATCTATTGATGTTATTCATGACGGAAAAGAAAAGTTGCTGTGGGGACAGCTTCCTGACTCCACGAATCTATAAAAGAATGAAATTTGCGTTAAAAACGGGATATATCAAGTGATATACCCCGTTTTTTTGTATCAAAACCATATCTTTTGGATTAACCATCTCAAATCCACGCACACCGTGCGGGGTGCGACGCGAAGCAGTTACAAAGAAGAATTGTCACATATTCTCAAATCCACGCATCCCTTGCGGGATGCGACCTCTATCTGGGGTACACCAGAGGAGTAATTTGCTGCTAAAATCCACGCATCCCTTGCGGGATGCGACAAATTAAGTAAATAACATATGTTTTTTTGTAGGGCTAAAATCCACGCATCCCTTGCGGGATGCGACAGGAGAGCCGTTGTCCACGCCACCACCGGGCCATTGCTAAAATCCACGCATCCCTTGCGGGATGCGACCGCAAAATATAGTGTCCGTTTATGTAAAAAGACTACATTTCGCATAAGTATATTCTATTTTCTCATCCAAACAGACGAGATGAATAAATAAGCGGTTGAATCTCTCATTTTTATGGTGCGAATCTCCCGGAAAAACCCTGAGCACTTGAGGTTCGCACATTTCACTTATGATCAACTTACCGCTTCTCTGTGTTTATTGTACATGACAATATTCGTGTTGTCAAACAGATCTCTTTGGGACCACGCTTTGGTCAATGAAATTTTCTTTCCAGGTATCTTGAAAAGTAAGCTCCTGCAATTCATCATACAAATCCAGATAAGTATACATAGACTTCATGGTAACGACCTCTTTTGATTGATGGCAAGAATATATCTATTTACATATATTATTGTAATTGATATTTTCAAAAAAATCAAGCAAAATAAGGGTTTTTCAGCTTTTTTATTGTTGGGAATCTTTGATGATTTTTCGTTAGAAATGCGCTGGAAAACAGAGTTCCTGGTAGAATATTGCCAAAGAATGTATCATGATATAAAGCATTCCGGACCTCCAGCAGGAAGGAGGTCCGGTCGTGTGAGAGACAATATCGTCACGTTTCTTATCTCTGTTATCGCCGGAGTAGTCAGTTCCTACATATGCAAATGGCTGGACGGAGATAAGTAGGCAGCGACAGCCTAAAAGGAGTAGTTCGCCTAACGAACAAGAAAACCCCAGAGGTAGCCCCCTCTGGGGTTTTCGTTTTGTCGCGTGGAAATCGTCACATTTCTTAGCTGCCTACATCATATTCTATTTTTCGTGAAATGTCAATATTCCAAAAATCCAGCTATTTTTTCGCAATCACATATATCCGATGAACATGATCTGATAAACATCCAGGAACAAAAGAGTAGACAAGGAAACTATCGTCTGCTATAATAGCGATAACAGTTATTAGAAATTTTTTTGTTCATGGATATTGGGTTCACAGTCTTTGGTAGATTGTGGACCTTTTTTTGTTCATAACTGGAATCATTATGAAAGGAGGGTAGCAGCGTCAAACACGCAACCAAAAAAGAAGAGTAAGATTTCTGTAATCAATACATGTCACAACTGTATTATTTCCTTCTGTGATCACAGAAAAAACGTGCTCGAAACACTCAGACTTTGGATCAGCTCCATGACCGACCCAAAACTACAACATCAAAGGCTGGATCAGATATCCAGCCTTACATCAAATAAAGGAGAAAAAAATGACAATTGACAAAACTTTAAACGACATCCTGAACCACTTTGCAGAATACGCCAAGTACGATCCGGATCAGAAAAGATTCAACCTTCTGTCCGATAACTACGAATTTCATCAGGCTGGAAAGGTAATGGAGATGCTTATCTCCGAGTATGATCCCAGCGGTGTTCTCGCTGTCATGTATGCAAAGCGGGAATTTTTAAACAGCTTGAAAAAGCGGGTCGATCTGGGAAGTCTGATCTTTGCTATGGCAGGTGATGATCCAGAATATATGGACGAGTTGCAGCGGATTTTAAGTATGTATCGTGACTTCAATTCTGATGCATATAAACAGGCGGTTACCGGCTATATCGATGATATGAACACCTTGATCCAGCAGGTCTCCAAGATGAAACTGATTGGTGATCGGAACAGTGGAATGGAAGAGGATGAGTTCATCTCTACCATTATGCAGGTATCTGATGATCTGAAAAAGCTGCGCCTGGATCTGTACCAGACATCCGGAAGACCGGTTGCAAAGATCGAGAAGTTTACTCCTCGTGTATTGGTATTCGAACGGATGGCAGATGCCATTTTGCATCTGGAGCAGATGCCGGATGCCATTTATCTCTGCTATATCCGGCAGCAGAACACGGCAGATGGATATTTTGCTTTTGTCTTCAAAAGCAACGGGAACCTCTTTTCCCTGAACGATCGGGTCCCGGAGGAATATATCGGACAGCATCAGTACAGTAGAAATGGACGCTGGACAGAAGACCACGCAGATTCGATTTTTCCATATGAGTTCGTTTTTTCATACGGGGAGCACGATTGCAAGGGATATGCATCCAAGTATTTTATTGATGACGAGAAACTGGAGTTTTCCCAGATGGGAACAGCTGCATACCAGCCTCTCTTAATCTGCATGCTCATATTAAGAAACAGCTATGAGAATAAAATACTGGATACCGAGCCTGTGTATCTGAACAGCTTGTTCCGCGATAATTTTATTGGGACGCATTCTGACACCGAACTGGCGATCCTGAAAAACAGTCCACTTGCACTCCGGCATTCCGAATATCAGTGCGGGATCGATCCAGGAAAAGTTCTCACGGAAGAATACAATGAAAAGTTCCATCTTCATCGCATCGGAGCCTTCTGGGTCAAATTATACGGAGATGGATTTAAACCGGATTTCACCGATCTGCTGACTATAAAAAAGCCGAGAAAGCTCCTGAAGCAGTGGCAGATTGATAATGGAAAAGAGCAGCCGGAACAGGAATACTATCCGGAGTTCATCGGTACGAAAGACCAGATGGATCGAGAAGTGTACTATAAAATCCGCATGCAACTTGCAGAATACATACAGGATCGAATGAAACAGGAATATGCGGAATGGGGCAATGGAAAACTCTACAGCTATGTAGCTGACAAACTGAAAGCATCCAAAGAAGCATTCCTTGATCTGGTTTTTCAAAAACACTTTCTCGCAAAGCATCCGGAATACATAGATGACTTTGCAGAGACCGATCCAGAATCGGACAGAGCCTCTAATCCAGATCCGTTGATCGCATTGCATCCGTTTGTGTCAAAGATGGATCTCGTAAAACAGATTCAGCTTGAGGACAATGGCAGCCTCGTCTCTTTTCGATCCGTGATCTTAAACAATGAGGATACGCTGACAAGAATCTACCGCGGATATGCGCCACTTAAAGACGATAAAACAGGAAAGAACTGTACCCTGTACGCCTCATTGTCGTTCACAGATTATGCTCAGGTGGAAAAAATGATTGGAGAACCACTCCCACGCATTTATCAGGGATGGGGAACTCACTGCTATAATGGGAATTCAATCTTGGACGTCACGGACGCTGTTGGAGACTTGCGCGGAATATTAAGCAGTCAGGTTTTTTCTCCAATAGTCACCATGGGATTTTCCAAAAAATCGTTCCAGAAAAGCTATGAGGAATGGATGAAAATTCATGGATATGAATCCGTATTATTGAAAGAAAAGGAAGAATCGGAGAAGAAAAAAGAAGAGAAAAGACTGGAGGAGTTGGAAAAGAAAAAACTTCCATCCGTTCCATTTGAAGAATCGGAGGCATATAAGCAATGCCAGGGTATGGCGATGGAATACAAAAATATGTCCGAGGTTCTGCATGCGGCAAAGGAGTTATATCAATTTTTTCCAAATGCCTCTATCACGAAATACTCGTGTGGAACAAAAAACGATGGCGATCGTTATGCATACCACGTTTCCACCAATATTCCAGAACGAGGGAATGCAGATAAGATCAATACCTTAGTGAATCTTGGATGGCAAAAGGATAGAAGATCCAAACGGCATGACGGGATGTACATTCAGATGCTTAAAGTCCTGCCATTGCAACCCTAGATGGACTGTTTCAAAGTAACATATAGACCAGCATAAATTAAAAGGAGAGAATTATATGGAAAAATTTAACATTGTTTTGAAGGAGAAACATTTCTGTGACGGCTTAAACAGAGATGACATCATGGAGATGCTTCCCCTGTTAGAAGCAGATGAATTCTTACCGATTGAAATTGAGGCAGTGTATCAGGAATACTCTGCAATAGGCTTCATAACAACGGAAGCTGCAAACATTCTGGATTTCGATTACGAGGAATCCGGTTTGAACGACTTCATTGCAATACTCCTGGATGATCGTACTCGCAACGCAGAAATAAGAGAATATGATTTTCGAGGAATGAAAATTTATTTATATCGATAGAAGGAGGTCTTCCTATGAGCTTCGAATTTTTTGTTCCTTTAGCAGCCATTCTTGCCGGTTTACTTTTGTTAAAAGGTATGTTTGGCAGAAAATAAAAAAAGCTATTTAGCAAAACGAAAAAGCGTCTGATCACTACATCATTGCGTGATCAGGCGCTTTTTTCAACAGATAGCTTAACAAAAGTAGATTTACGCTACCATACTAGATGCCACACATCCCATATAGGATGCGACCATATCATTATATTTGTTATAATCACGATAGACTGCTAAAATCCACGCATCCCTCGCGGGATGCGACAAATATTGAAAAAAACGCAAAAAAATGTATGACGCTAAAATCCACGCATCCCTTGCGGGATGCGACTCGAAATAATTTATCGGAGATCATAACTATGGCGCTAAAATCCACGCATCCCTTGCGGGATGCGACCGCAAAATATAGTGTCCGTTTATGTAAAAAGACTACATTTCGCATAAGTATATTCTATTTTCTCATCCAAACAGACGAGATGAATAAATAAGCGGTTGAATCTCTCATTTTTATGGTGCGAATCTCCCGGAAAAACCCTGAGCACTTGAGGTTCGCACATTTCACTTATGATCAACTTACCGCTTCTCTGTGTTTATTGTACATGACAATATTCGTGTTGTCAAACAGATCTCTTTGGGACCACGCTTTAGTCAATGAAATTTTCTTTCCAGGTATCTTGAAAACAATTTCCGCATATGCTATAATGCCGTTAGGCAAAAAAGATATCAGTATCCACAGTGATGCAAAGCGAAAACCCCAGGGAGTCGTGATCCCTGGGGTTTTCTTCTCGTTTTATGTAGTTGAGCATCTACAGGCTAGTTACCGGCTATTTGTCACCATCTAACCATTTGATGATGTAGTGGCAAGCTACACCAGCCATGACAGCGACAATAAAAGACATCAGATTTTCCACAATTGATGCACCTCCTTCCTGTCACCAGTTTAGGAGGCGGTAACATTGGAATTATAACACACAAATCTGTTTTCTTCCATTTATTTCGTCATTCTTCGTTACGACTGAATGCTCATACAGGGACCACGCTTTGGCTACAAAAGCAGTGGACAAACTCTAAAATGCCTGATATAATATAGCTATCAGTTTTTTGTATGATATTGTAAAGGGAAATTAGGTTCATAGCTCCATCAGGAGCTGTGGACCTTTTTTTGTGCAAAAAACTGGAATAACTACGAAGAGGGGCGTGACGTTACTACGTAATCACACCTCCATAAACGAAAGGAGAATGCAGATAAGTAAGAAAATTCGTCTCACAAAATCATAAACAAAAAAGGTAGATTAGAATTCATAGTGAAAAAGAAATCAACATTTCATGGGAAGGGTGGTGCTACAAATGATGTTATCAAAACAATGTAAGCAGTGCAGATGCTGGAATTGCCGTTGGTGTGGTACAGATAACTGTTATTGCGATACAAATAAACCGTGTTGGGAATGTAACGGAAAAAGACACGAGAGAGACTATATACAAAATAAAATTGATACTTGCCTAGGATGGGAATTAACATCACAAATAGTTATAGAGCATCGCGGGTAAGAAATACGTGTTTCAATTGATTCAGAAAGAAGAGGAGAAATAAATATGAGTAGTACACTGATTAACGACTTCGGAAAGAAAATCGGAGGAGCAAGAAAAGATACCTGGAAGGGACGCGGATTGAGTCTTAGCGACCTGTACGAGATGACCGCAGAGGAAAAGAAAGTCTTCGTAAAAAAGGATAATGTCTGGGAAAAGCCAGACTGGACCGCACTTATCGCAGCTGGAGCGGATAAAGCCGTTTCCTTCTGGAAAAACGAGGTCCGTAAGTCTCTGCCAAAGGATCCTTCTTCCATGCTGGGCGAAGACCGTAATGAACGCTATGTGGCATTTGTCCAGGCAGTCCGTGATCATGTGATGGAACTCACATCCATGAATGAAACAGGGAAGATCCTTACCTGGTTAAAGACGGACAGATACCTTGTACCGATCACCCCCCTATTACTGTGATGTTCCGAAAAAATGGGAAGGGGTCCTCAACAGAGCGTTTTTTAAAGCCATCCAGAAAAACACATTTGATCTGTGCCGCGAAAAGTCATATCCGCTATTTGGTGTAGCAAAAGAGGATGCGGATTATGTTTTAACAAAGAATCGCCTGAAGATCTACTTCTATGAGGGCGAAGATGTTGCGTTTAAAACAGAAGCTCGCGGGACATCGATCCGGAAATACCTTTCGATTCATGAGAGCTATGCCACCCATTTCTACTATCCTGAAAAGATAGAGGAATATGAAAAGACATGGATAAAAAATAGCTGGATCATCGTTGACAGTGGATCGAGGGACATCATTGCCTATAATCTCTACACGGAAAAGGAAGCGGCAGATACGGTTGAGAAAATCGCAAGAGCGGCAACAGATATTGCTCCGAAAAAGACTGCAGCACGGGCTTCCAAGACAATATTCCACTATCCACAGCTTTCCTGGGTGGAACGGAAAGGTACAGACTACCGGAACGGCTTCCATGCAACACCGGAACTTCTCATGGATACCTTCGGGTTCCGTGGCGGAGAATTCGGAAACTGGTTAGGCGATAAGGAACGCCAGGAGAATTTAAACCATGCGTATGATGCGCTTATGGACCTGGCTGATATCTTGGAAACGGATCCAAGGAATCTGACCTTTCACGGTACCTTGAGCATTGCTTTTGGTTCCAGAGGAAAGGGCGGAGCGGCAGCAGCAACGGCACATTATGAACCGTTGCGCAGAGTGATTAACTTGACCCGGATGAAAGGTGCCGGATGCCTGGCACACGAATGGGCGCATGCGCTTGACCACTCCCTGGCAGGAACCTTTTCCAAACCAGGCTCATCAGAACTTCTTGCGAGTGAATGCCGGATCAGTCCAGATGCCCCGGAATCCTGGAAAAAGCTTCTTGCCGCATTAAAGAGGAAAGAGGATGGAACCTTTACCGACTTTTATGTAGCATCGGATAAGTTTGATCAGATTCACAGAAAGAGCGGACATGGCTACTGGAGCAGTACCTGTGAGATGTTTGCGAGAGCGTTCGACTGCTATATCGCAGATAAACTCAAAGAAAAAGGACTTCGGAGCGACTACCTGACGGCACATTCTGACTGTTTCGTCGAGGAGATGTCCGGAACAACTTACCATGCTTATCCAGTTGGCAATGAACGGGAACGTCTCAATCAGCTCTTTGATGCACTGATTGCCGATCTGAAAGGTATGGTGAATGCATGACGAAAGCAGAAATCCTTCGTGAGTTAGAAAACCACACAGGAACCATCCTTTCCTTCTCGGAGCGCGGACCATGGGGAAGCAGCCGTTATCGTGGTTCATGCTCCGGATGGATCCCGGCTTTCTTCATCAATAAATTTCATGTTTCTCACATGGCAGAAGTATTTGCAGGATCCGGGACAACCTACGATGTCTGCAAGGACATGAACGTAGCTTATACCGGCATCGATCTGAATCCCAACCCACCCAGGCATGGGATTCAGACGATGGATATCCTGGATGACTCCATGGACCTTCCGGACGGCTTCTATCATGCAGACATGGTATTTCTCCATCCCCCGTATCCTTCCATAAATGGAATCCATTATTCTGGAGTGATGTGGAAAGATACAATCGGATGCGCTAAAAGCGATATCCAGGAAATGGATTTTGAGACTGGAATGAACGCCATCAATCATGCCATGATGCGGGCATACAATGCGTTGCCAGCCGGCTCGTATGAGGTCTGCCTGGTTGGAGAGATCCGTTCCAAAGGTAAGTACCGATCCATGTATCAGAATCTCATCATTCCTGGGATCATGCAGCAGACCTACATCAAGATGCAGCATAACTGTATGTCCGGCACCAGAGTATATAGGAACCAGGCAGCATCTCCATATGCTCTGATTGAGCACGAGATGATCGCTGTGATCAAAAAGCCCAGCGGGTATGAGATTTCTTATGTCATTCCGAAAAAATACTCCCTGGATATTCGTGACAGCTTATCTGCCACCTGGAAGGATATCATCATGAGCATTGCAAGATCCTCTGAAGGGATTCTTTCCGGAGATTTTTTCTATAGGGAATTGGAAGGAAGAAAAAAGACGCTGTCCAACCCGAACTGGAAAGCAAAAATCAGACAGACGTTGCAGCAGCTTGCTCAGGCAGGTCTGCTGAAGCATGTAGGGATCGGACAATGGCAATATATCACAAGATAAGAAAACAACAGGATGCAAAGCGACTTCAATATCATATCTGAAGCCGCAAAAACATCCTGTTTTGTTATATACTGAACAGAAAGGAGCAGAAAAAAACGATGCGATACTTATATCACCTTACGGACATGAACACAGCAAAATGCATTTTACAGGAAGGACTGAAGCCGTTAATCGGCGAACGCAGTCGAATCGTTGAGGAAGAAGAGGCTCGGATCTATCTTTCTGATAAAAAGAGTATTCCGTACTGGAAAATCCTTCTGGGAAAAAATGTACTGCTTCGCATTGATGCAGAAAAGCTGAATCCAGAAAAACTTGATCACTACCCCTACCAGGAATACGAAGAGTGGACATATTCAGAACCGATCCAACCGGAATGGATCCATGTGTCCAGGGCAAACACAGAAATATCACCCGAACAGTATAAGGAACTTTGCCTGTCCTTTCTCGACAGTATTTCCCAGGTATGTGTCCAGTTTGCCCGTTATGTTTCGTATTACGATGACCCTGAGCCGGATTGGAGAGAATATGCTGAGAACTGCAAAGAAAGCTGTATGAGCAGCTGCAAAGGGCTTCAGCATACACTTACAAAGCTCGATTTTTCCTGTCTGGATAATAAAAAACTTCAGGAACATCTAAAGGCAGCAGGAGATGGTGCCTATACCTTATGTGATTTCTATGAGTTTGAGTGGAACGATCATCCGATTCGCCTTTGGCAGCTTCTTGGGACGCATAAGTTAGCAAATAGCTCTACAAAATGGCTATACGCATGGCTTAGGCATACATTTCCAAGAAAGCTTCGTGTCAATACCGGAGGGTGGACAGGATAAATAAAAGTGTCTGGTGTCCAAAGCGTAGGCATATAGCCTCAGCGACACGTTATTATTATGATATTATGAATTATAATATCACGATTTACAAATATTCGTATATGTGATAATATAAATTATAATATACAGATAAAGAAGGGATATGAAACAATGCAATTGGAACCGCTCGATACTCGGGAAATTGGAAAACAACTTCGTACATTGCGGACAAATGCACGAATGAAACAGGTAGAGCTGTCATCGCTGTTAGGAATCGCGCAATCCACTCTCAGCCTTTATGAGCGTGGGGGCATCATTCCGGGATTTGAGATTCTTATTGCATATATGAAATTATTCCATGTAAGCCTGGAGCATCTTCTTTGTCTGGACGCAGACGGATTTGATCTCTCTGTGATACCTGGATATGATGATCTCCGTTACGGGGAACATAAATTAAATGCCAATGAAAAAGAGCAGCTGATGACGCTGCTCTCCACGTATAAATGAGGTACAGAATGAATTATATTACCTATGAAAAGGACATTGCGCAAAGCAAATCTTTTTATGAAACATTTAAGGCATGTATCCAGCCAAAACAGTGCTATGATAACATAAAGCGTATCATTTTTGACACAAAGGCACATCCTTATCAGATTGCATTTGGATACATGAGTTCTGGCACTGTTGACAATCTCTATTTCCGTCATGCTTTTTTCCTTTCACCAGAGGAAAAGGTTATTGATCCAACAATTCCGGAAAAAGAGAAAAATTACTATGTATTTGCGGCAATCAACTGTACCGATTACCTTAAATACCTCCTTCGGGAGAAACGCGCAGATTTAACAATGGTTCTTATGGATAAAGACCGGCAAATACAAGCCTGGTTGATGTCCAACAAAAATATTATCTGCATTGGATAATCATACAGTAGACAATTTCCGCAAAAGATGATATACTATAGGCATCAGTTTTTTGCATCACATGTAAAAGGAAATTAGGTCCATTGCTCCTTCGGGAGCCGTGGACCTTTTTTTGTGCAAAAAACTGAAATATATGCAAAGGAGGGGAGTGGCACGAGAATCGTGCAAACACAACCAGAAAATAAATTTGATGAAAGGAGAGCCAAGTGGCACAGAAGAGAAAGAAATTTCATAAAGGCAAAATTTTTGCTTACGAAAACAGCGAAGGGGATAAGGGCATTATTTGCGCAATGTCCTATGAAGAAGCAGTAAAACTCTTCTATCAGAAATATCCGAAACGCAAAATTATGGATCCATTAGACCGAGATTCCGATTATTGGGAAAATGGATCCTATTTATTTGAAGTTGGCACCATGAAGAGCAACGAATTATATTGCTGCTTTCCATGGTAATAGAAAAACAAAAAAGGAGAATAAAAAATGTTTGAAAATACAAAAGACTTTTATCCGACACCATATAGTTTGATTGAGAAAATGCTCTCTACTGTTAATTTTTATATGGTAAAGAGCATACTGGAACCTTCCGCCGGAAAAGGGGATATTGTAGATGCGATTAGAAAAAAGACGGCTCCTCAATCCCGTTGGGACCAGGAACCTCGTCTTGATATAGACTGCATTGAGATCAATTCCGATCTCAGGCATATTTTGACAGGAAAAGGCTACCGGGTTGTCCATGATGATTTTCTTACCTATGATACCATGAAAGAATATGACCTCAGATCGGAAGAGCAC
>OBHX01002795.1_pt1 | contig 13176 bp, 8 predicted proteins | sample 1519331 | NCBI WGS metagenome assembly OBHX01 (sample SAMEA2602897, study PRJEB22501) | metagenome
CTATCAATTCTCTCGTAACGAAAGGCTGTCCTTTCACTTGGTTGAACTGGCTGATGTTCAATCCGGGTATCTTCATCCGTAAATAACCTGCGAATTGTCCCAAATTCTGTTCAGCTACTACGATCTTCTTGTATTTACGCAATACATCGGCTGTATTCTTCGGCAACGGGTTGATGTATTGGAAGTGTGCGAAAGCCACTTTCTTTCCATGATCGCGCATAAAGTCCATAGCCAGACGGAGATGCCCATACGTGCCGCCCCAGCCAACAATCAGTAAATCTGCATCTTCATCACCCAGTACTTCGAGTTCGGGGATATAGTCTGCAATTTTATCTACTTTAGTTTGGCGGAGATGAACCATCTTATTATGGTTTTCTGGTTCGGTAGAGATCGCACCTGTTTCATTGCTCTTTTCAAGACCACCGATGCGGTGCATGAATCCTTCAGTTCCCGGAATTGCCCAGTAACGTGCACCGGTTTCTTCATTGCGTTGGTATGGAGTCCAGTTACCAGCCATGTCCGGAGTCACGTATGGAGGATTGATGGCAGGATATTCATTTAAGTTAGGAAGTTTCCAAGCTGCCGAGCCGTTGGCTACGAAAGCATCCGTCAGTAATACAACCGGAGTCATGTGTTCCAGAGCAATCTTACATGCCATGTATGCGGCATCAAAACAGTTCGTTGGTGAAGTTGCGGCAATCACCGGCATCGGGCTTTCACCATTACGTCCGTAAAGAGCTTGCAATAAGTCTGTCTGTTCTGATTTAGTAGGCAAACCTGTTGACGGACCGCCACGTTGCACATTTACAATCACTAATGGAAGTTCGCCAATTACAGCAAGGTTCATGGCCTCACTCTTCAAACAAACACCGGGCCCGGAAGTAGTCGTTACAGCCAAAGCACCGGCAAAAGCGGCACCAACGGCAGAAGCACAACCCGCGATTTCATCTTCGCACTGTACGGTTTTTACTCCCAGTGATTTATGTTTAGCTAATTCGTGCAGAATATCAGTGGCCGGAGTGATAGGATAAGAACCCAAGTAGAGTTCCAGACCTGCTTTCTCGGCAGCAGCAATCAAGCCATAAGCAGTTGCTTTATTTCCGTTGATATCTGTATAAAGTCCTTTTGATTTCGGAGCTTTACTTTCAATCTTATAAGTAGAGACAGAAGCATGTGTGTTGGCACCATAGTTGAAACCATCGTTTAATACCTTAATATTAGCTTCTGCAATTTCGGGCTTCTTGGCGAATTTCTCACGCAGCATTTTTTCAGCAGCGGCAAGGTTACGGTTGAACAGCCAGCAAACCAGTCCGAGTGCGAACATGTTCTTACAACGGAGTGCTGATTTATTGTCTAGTCCGGAGTCTTTCAGGCTCTCTTTGCACATGGAAGAGATGGGAACTTCAAGTACTTCCTGTTTTATGCCTAATTCTTCAAAAGGATTGTCGGTCTTGAATTGTGCCTTTTCCAAATCTCTGGCTTCGAATGAGTCGGAGTCGGTAATGATAAGTCCTTGCGGTTTACAGAATTTGATTTGTGTTTTCAGTGCGGAGGGGTTCATCGCTACTAATACGTGGCAACGGTCTCCTGGAGTGTACACCTGTCCTGCGCCTACGTGGATCTGAAAACCGGAAACACCGGTCAGTGAACCTTGCGGGGCACGGATGTCTGCCGGATAGTCGGGGAATGTACAGATGTCATTTCCTACCGTAGCCGACACGTTCGAGAAGATGTTGCCTGCCAGCTGCATACCATCGCCGGAGTCGCCGGAGAAACGTACTACGACTTCCTCCAATTCTTTAACCATCATTTCGTCTGCCATAACTTTAATTACTATATTTAATTTAAAAACTGATTTTACTTTCAATTTGTGAGCGCAAAGGTCGGAAAGTTAATCGAATTATCAAAATAAATCGAACTTTATTGTCCTATTGACGCCAAATATTTGAAATATCTGAAAGGAACCTGTATTTTTATTCTTGTTAAATCGACAGAAACCGTTATCTTTGCAAGCAAATTTGAAGCGGCCTTGTAGTTCAACGGATAGAATAGAAGTTTCCTAAACTTTAGATAGGGGTTCGATTCCCCTCGAGGCTACTACGAAGAATCTGTGAGAAGTTGTTTTGTTTTGCTTTCATATCGTATCTGGTTTTAAGTTTAACAATGGCTTCTTTTAAGATGAACGTCTTATAGCTTCTATTTGTTTTAATAATCAATAGAAAAAGCCTCTACCGAATGTTCGGAAGAGGCTTTTTCTATTTCTGGAATTTATTATTCTTCCGTAGTTACTGGTACGACTTTTTTGTTCTTCATCATGTTGTATGCAATCGGAGATGCAATGAACAGTGATGACAATGTACCGATAACAACACCCAAGATCATTGCGAATGCAAAGCTGCGGATTGAATCACCGCCAAGGATGAAGATACACAGCAATACGATCAATGTACTTAATGATGTATTGATAGTACGTGCAAGTGTAGTATTCAATGAATCATTGAACAACTGACGTTTGTCACGTTTTGGATACAGGCCGAAGAATTCACGTACACGGTCGAAGATTACCACCTTGTCATTGATAGAGTAACCGATAGCTGTCAGGATAGCACCGATAAACGTTTGGTCAATTTCCAGTGAGAATGGAACGATACCCCATAACAATGAGTAAGCACCGATAATCATGATGGTATCGCATGATAGAGCTACGATAGAGCCAATACTATATGCGATGTTACGGAAACGGATTAAGATATACAGACCGATAGCGATCAAAGCCAGTACTACGGAATAGATGGCACCTGTTTTGATATCGTCTGCGATACTCGGACCCACTTTTTGAGAACTTACAATACTACCACCAGTGTGATTGTCACGGTCGATAAAGGTAGCTAGAGTGATGTTTTGAGTCAGCACAGGTTTCAAAGTCTCATATAAATATGCTTCGATTTGAGAGTCAACATCGTTTCCTGCATCTTCAATACGGTAGTTGGTGCTGATACGTACAGTTTTCTTATCTGTACCGATAGCGATAACACTAACGTTAGCATCACCGAACTTGCTGGAGATCAATTCACGAATCTGTTCGGGTTCTACCGGATTCTCGAACTGTACCTTGAAGTTACGTCCACCGGTAAAGTCGATACTCTGGCTTAAACCGCGCATGGCAAATGAACCGATACAAACGAGGATGATGGCTACAGTGATGATAAGGGATTTTTTGTTTGTTCCCATGAAATCAAAACGTGTGTTGGTCATCAAGTTTCTTGAAACAGGGGTTGTGAATGTAAGGTTCAATAGTTTGTCCTTGTTCATGAAGTGTTCGTAAACTATACGGGTCATGAACACAGCGGTGAAGAAGGATACTAGAATACCGATAATCAATGTCGTAGCAAAACCACGGATCGGACCGGTACCGAAGTTAAACAGAATGATACCTGTGATGATGGATGTCAGGTTCGAGTCGAAGATAGCGGAGAATGCGTTGGAATAACCGTCAGCAAGTGCTTTCTTCACACCTTTACCGGCACGAAGTTCTTCTTTTGTACGTTCGTAGATAAGTACGTTCGCATCCACTGCCATACCTAGTGACAACACCATACCGGCAATACCGGACATTGTCAATGCTGCCTGGAAGGAGGAGAGGACACCTAATACGAAGAAGAAGTTCAGGAACAATGCACCATTGGCAATCATACCCGGTATGAAGCCGTACATCATACACATATAGATCATCAACAGAATCAGAGCCACTACGAATGAGAATACACCTGCATTGATAGATTCCTGACCCAATGACGGACCAACGATATCTTCCTGTACGATGTGAGCCGGAGCCGGCATCTTACCTGATTTCAATACGTTTGCTAAGTCCTTTGCCTGTTCAGGAGTGAAATGACCTGTAATCTGTGAACGTCCACCTGTGATTTCAGAGTTTACGTTTGGTGCAGAATATACATAGTTGTCAAGAACGATAGCGATAGAACGACCGATGTTTTGTTTAGTCAACTGTGCCCAACGACGTGCACCGTCAGAGTTCATTGTCATGCTGACAGCCGGTTTGCTGTATTGGTCGAATTCATCTTTCGCGTCTGTTACTACATCACCTTCCAACGGAGCTTTACCGTTGCGTTCGGTAGACTTGATAGCATATAATTCGAACGTCTGTCCTTTCTTGTCAAATTCAGAAGGAGAAACACCCCATTTCAAACGAAGGTCTTTCGGGAGTTCTGCTTTAACTTCCGGCATAGCCAGATATTTGTTGATATCAGCAGTGTCTTTGTAGTTAGCGTAACCGATCACAGGACCTTGTCCGCTAGAGTTCAACTGCAGGATAGCCAACAGAGGGTATTGCTTTTTAATTTCTGCCAGGTTAGCTGTTGAATTATCTTCAGTAGTTGTAGCATCTCCTTTCAGGGCAGCAGCAAGACTGTCGGCAGCACTTACGCTTTTCTTGGCCGGAGTAGCTTCTGCAAGCGGAGCTTCTTTGGTGGAATCTACAGCGGTAGAGTCTGCATCTGTCTCCTGCGCTAATACAGCACGCAATTTAGCATCAGCAGATTGCATGGCAGGAAGAACTTCTTTAGCTGTATAAGTTTCCCAGAATTCCAGGTTAGCAGAACCTTGGAGAAGTTTTCTCACACGTTCCGGCTCTTTGATACCCGGCAATTCCACCATGATACGACCCATTTTGTCTTCCAGGCTCTGGATATTCGGCTGAACAACACCGAAACGGTCGATACGTGTACGAAGTACGTTATATGAGTTTTCAACAGCAGCTTTTACTTCTGCTCTCAATACTTTTTCAACTTCTGCATCCGATGATTTCTGGTTAACTTTGTCTTTCAACTGTTGTGTTGCGAAGAGTTCGGAAAGTTTTGCGTTAGGAGCAGCTTTGTGGTATTCTCTGACAAATAGCGTGATGATATCATCCTGGCTGTTTACAGCCTGTTTTGCAGCTTCTGCCAATGCATTGTTGAAAGCTTCATCCGGCTTGTTGTCAGCCAGTGCTTTGATAACATCAGGTACAGAAACTTCAAGGATAACGTTCATACCACCTTTTAGGTCCAAACCTAAACTAATCTCCATCTCACGACATTGTTTCAGCGTCCAGTTACCCAACCACACTTTCTCATTGGAGAGAGAGTCGAGGTAGTCTTGTTCCACTTTCGGGTCGCCGTTCGCAATTTCTTTCGCCTTGTTGGTATAATGGCGTGTTACGAAGGAGAAGGAGAGATAGAACACACATACCAGTGTGAGTAATACCGCAAAAACCTTTACAAATCCTTTGTTTTGCATTTTACTTTTAATTTATGATGATTACTTTTTTAATTTAATTTTCAGTTAAATTCTGTCGTACACAAGTTCTTTTTGCCGCATACAAGGCTGCAAATATAGTTTTTTTTTCACATTCATGTGTAATAAGCCCTCAAATATTTGATGTTTAAGGGCTTTTTTGCTGAATTATTTCATTCCTCTGTTTTTCAGTAGTGGTTCCAGGCTTGGTTCCGCTCCACGGAAATTCTTATAAAGCACCATCGGGTCTTCGCTGTCTCCCTTCTCCAATACGTTATGGCGGAACAGGTCGGCGGTGTTTTTATCAAAAATACCATGTTCTTTGAAAGCTTCGAAAGCATCATTGTCCAATACGTTGGCCCATAGGTAACTATAGTATCCGGCAGCGTATCCGCCAATGATATGATTAAAGTAAGTCACGCGATAACGCGGTGCTATTTCGGGAATCAAGTTAAGCTTGTCCATCGCTTCTTTTTCGAATGCAAGCATATCCAGATTCTTTACATCTGTCATCGTGTGCAGATTCATGTCGAGGATGGCGGCAGCCAGTAATTCGGTGGTCATGAAGCCCTGGTTGAAAGTTTTCTGTTGCAGTATCTTCTCGATGATTTCGTCGGGTATCACTTCTCCTGTCTGATAATGTTTGGCATACATTTTCAGCACTTCGGGTTCAGTCGCCCAATGTTCGTTGATTTGAGAAGGAAGTTCTACAAAGTCACGTACCACGTTGGTTCCCGATGTTCCTTTGTATTCACATTTTGTCAGCAGTCCGTGCAGAGCGTGACCAAATTCGTGAAACAGGGTTTCCACTTCATCCATGGTCAATAAAGAGGGAGTATCGCCTACCGGTTTAGTAAAGCTGCAAACATTGCATACTAACGGACGGGTATCTCCTTGTTGTTCGCGGTAGTTGCTCATCCATGCGCCACCGCTTTTTCCGGAGCGTGGGAAATAATCGACGTAGAAGATACCGAGTTGCGAACCGTCTGCGTCTTTCACTTCAAAGACTTCCACATCAGGATGATAGGTAGGGATACCTTCCAGTTTGGTAAGGGTGATGCCATATAGTTTGTTGGCTACGGCGAAAGCACCATCGCGTACATTCTCCAGTTTGAAGTAAGGTTTTGTATCCTCTTCAGACAGGTTGTACTTTTCTTTCCGTAGTTTTTCGGTATAATACCACCAATCCCATGCTTCCACTTTTTCTCCTTTGCCTTCCTTATCCATTAATTTCTGAAGTTCGGTAGCTTCCGCTTTTGCTTTTGGCAGTGCATAGCTCCAGAGGTTGTTTAGAAGACTCATTACGTTGTTGGCGTTCTTTGCCATCGTTTCGTCCAGAACGAAGTTTGCATAGCAGTCGAAACCTAATAATTTAGCTTTTTCCAAACGGAGAGAAACGATCTTACGGATATTTTCCTTGTTATCGTTTTCGTCGTTGTTGTTACCGCGGTTGATGTAAGCTTTGTATATTTGTTCCCGAAGCGGGCGATTTTCTGAATATTGCAGGAAAGGCAGGCGGCTGGCATTATGTAGGGTGAATAGCCATTTTCCCGGTTGTCCGGCTGCTTTTGCTTCTTCAGCGGCGCTTTGGCGGAACCATTCGGGCAATCCTGCCAGCTCTTCTTCTTTGTCAACGAAGAGTTTGAAAGCATTATTCTCATTCAGTATATTGTTGCTGAAAGTAATGCCGAGTGTAGAAAGTTCCTTGTTAATTTCGCGGAGGCGGGTTTGGTCTTCGGCATTAAGGTTTGCTCCGGAACGGACAAATCTTTTATAAGTCTTGTCCAGCAGACGTTCTTGTTCCGATGTCAGGTTCAGTGAATCCTTCTTTTGATAGACGTTGTTCACGCGCTTAAACAGTTTCTCGTTCAGGGATATATTGTCATCATGTTCCGAAAGAACCGGTGCCAGTTTGATGGAAAGTGCGGTTAGTGAGTCAGTCGTTTCCGCATCTGTCATATTGAAGAAAATGGCGCTCACACGGTCCAGGATAGGTGCGCTGTTATCCAAAGCTACAATTGTATTTTCGAATGTCGGAATTTCCGGACTTTCGATGATAGCTTCGATGTTTTGATTCTGCTCTTCTATCCCTTTCAGGAAGGCAGGTTCATAGTGCTCCAATTTAATCTTGTCGAAAGAAGGAACACCATACTGGGTTTGAAACTCTGTAAAGAAAGGATTGCTTTCTGTTTTCGTAGCACAGGAGTACATCATACAACTTACTGCTAAAATGGTTAGTGTCTTTTTAATCATCATAAGTGTTTTTTATTAGAGTTTTCAGTTCTCATCGTTTACTGATATAGCACCAAATCGGATAGTGGTCTGATGCTTTGATAGACCGGTCTACCGTGCAATTGTAGGCTTTCAGGTTGGGGCTGATCAAGATATTGTCTATGCGGAAATAGAACTTGTTCTGATTGTAGGAAATACCCAATCCTTTACCGGACTGTGTGAACGCATCATCTAGTTTTTGAGTCAGGATGCGATGTGTATACGAGATAGAACCGTCGTTGAAATCGCCGCATACGATAGTTGTCGGATATTTACATGCTGCAATGGCTTTAGCCACAGAATCAGCTTGTGAAGCCCGGATAGCCGATGCTTCCGCCAGTTTTCTGATTAATTGCCTAAGTCCGGTTTTTACTTTCTTGGCATTCGGGTCTTTAATCATATCCTCATACATCCCTCTGTCTTCTTTGGTGAGTTTGTTGGATTCCAGGTGGTTGTTGATTAATGTAAGAGTGTCGTTATTCACATTCAGTACATATTTCATGGAGCCGTTATAATTACTTTCATATTCGATGGGATGTATCGAGAGTATGGGGAACTTAGAGAAACAGGCAAGTTGCACATCTCCTTTCCCTTGTTGGTGGACGGATTGGTAAGGATAGGCTTTCAATGCTTTTTTAATGTCCTGTTCCGTCAGGTATTTCTTGTTGGTAGCGGTGTTATATTCTTGCAGACAGATAATATCGGCGTTACTATCTACAAGATAAGACAATACCGGGTTTTTTCCATCTTTCTTCTCCAAATTGTTGAAACTCATTACGTTGTAGGATAGGATTTTGATGCTTCCTTCCGGTATGGTTTTAGTGGTGGAGTTAAAAGGAATATAAGTCCGTATCTGCGGAATACAAATTAGAAAACCGATGGCAGGCAAGAGCGCATAGCGGTAATTGACAAATGCCCAGAAGCCGATAAAAATCAGATTAATCGTCAGGAATATCGGAAATGCAAGTCCCAAGCTGGAAGCAAGTGGATTTATTTTCGGGTTAAGGTAAGGGCTATAAGCGCTTAATATCAACGTTCCCACGAAGAGAGCGTTGACAGCAAGTATCAGATATGCGACAAATTTGCCAATATGTTCCATTCCTTTATCTTTTGCTTGCGTCGAACAAGCTTTTCTTTTCTTCAGTTGTCAGACTGTCGTAACCGGATTTCTTTAGTTTTTCCAAAATACGGTCCACTTCATCAGACTGTGCTTTTTTGTGGGCATTGTAATCATAATCCTTCTCGCGACCGGTGGCACTGTTTCCATAGTGTACCTTCATTTTCGGTTTCCGTTTCCATGTTTTCTTTTGAAACAAGGAGGTGAAACCATCCAGAATCCAGTTGATCCAGGAAGTCAAATCAGTTCCTTTACTTAGGCTGGCGGCAAACCAAAGTCCTGCAAGAGCACCGCCCAGGTGGGCGATATGTCCTCCGGCATTACTTGAGGTGATGGATAATACATCGATTCCGATAACAACCAGTGCCAGATATTTGAGACGGATAGCACCGAAAAGAAAAAGTTGCACCCTGTAATTTGGTTCACGATAAGCCGTAGCAGCTACGATGGCTAATACGGAAGCTGATGCTCCTACCAATGTTGCACCCGCCACTTGCGAACTGAATAAAGGAAATACATTGTAGGCAACCATATACAGTAAACCTCCACAGATACCTCCTAATACATATAGTCCTCTTAAATGCTTGGCCGAGAAAAAGTAGAGAAACAAACTTCCGAACCAATACAGCCAAAGCATATTGAATAGAATATGCAGGATACCGGCATGCATAAACATATAAGTAAATAACGACCACGGCTGATGAATAAATCCGATAAAGGATGCCGGCAGGGCAAATATACCGAATATATCGGGGGTACTTACTTCAAACAGTCGCAAGAAAACGTTAATCAACGTGCCGATCAGAAAGATGCCTACGTTGATATAAATCAGTTGGATGAAAATATTTCCTCTTCTGAATGTCTCCTTTAAATCAGCTATAATATGTCCCATTGTTATTGCTTTTTTTTCTCCAATACAAAATCAGGATCAATCCAAATAACATTCCTCCCAGGTGAGCAAAGTGAGCGACATTGTCTCCGGCGCTATTGGCAAGTCCTGACCATAATTCAATCGCGGCGTATCCTATAACGAAGAACTTCGCTTTGATAGGAAATGGCAGCGGGAAGATAAACAACCGGTTATTGGGAAATAACATACCGAATGCCAGCAATATGGCGTAAACGGCTCCCGAAGCACCTACGGTGGTCATCATGTTCAGATACTCTTCCATTGGGATAACACCTGTACCTATATTCACTTGTGCGTAGTGGCTAAGTTCCGTTACATATTGAATATACTGTACCCCTTCCTGGATAAGTCCCGCACCGATACCGCAGAGAATATAGTAAAAGAGGAAACGTTTGGGTCCCCAGGTTTGTTCGAGAATCGGTCCGAACATAAAAACGGCAAACATATTAAAGAAAATGTGGCTGAATCCGCCGTGCATGAACATATAAGTGATAAGCTGTGCCGGATTAAAGTCACTTGCAAGGAAAAAATGTAATCCCAGATAATTCGTTAAATCCAGGCCGTAACGTTGGGCTACGATTGTCCCGAAAAATACTAGTACATTGATAATTATCAGGTTTTTAGTTACAGTTGGCATCATTTTAATTTCTGAATATTTAGATAATAGACGCAAAAGTACGAATAAATTCTGTTTTAAAGCATGAAAAACGCTTCCTATTAGCTCTTTTTCAATAATTTGCTGCGTTTTTTTTATGTTTTTATTTGATATGTTGTTTTGTTCGGCTATATTTGTGGAATTAATCCATTGTGGGATAATCTTTTGTGTAACATATATATTAATTAATCATTTTACGTATTATGAATAAGTCTGATCTTATTAGCGCAATGGCTGCTGAAGCTCAAATGAGCAAAGCCGATGCAAAAAAAGCACTTGATGCTTTCATCACTTCAGTTACTAATGCTATGAAAGCTGGTGACAAAGTATCTCTCGTAGGTTTTGGTACTTTCTCAGTAAGCGAAAGAGCTGAAAGAACTGGTATTAACCCTTCTACAAAGGCAACTATTACTATTCCTGCTAAGAAAGTAGCTAAATTTAAAGCTGGTGCTGAATTATCTGCAGCTGTTGAATAAGATAGATAGTTGAAAGAAATTAGGAGAGGAGACGCGATGCGTCTCCTTTTTTTGTATCTTTGCGCGCAAGAAATAACTTGATTATGAAGATAGAAGATAAACTTGTAGCGTCCGTTATTAGTGGACTGAAAGCACTCTACGGTCAGGAAGTCCCTGAAAAGATGGTGCAAATGCAAAAAACAAAGAAAGAATTTGAAGGACATTTGACACTGGTCGTGTTCCCTTTTCTGAAGATGTCAAAAAAAGGACCGGAGCAAACAGCACAGGAAATCGGTGGATATCTGAAGGCAAACGATCCGGCTGTAGCAGCGTTTAATGTGATAAAAGGGTTCTTGAACCTGACTATTGCATCGGCTACATGGATTGAATTGCTGAACGAGATTCAGGCGGATGAACAGTACGGCTTAATGCAGGTCACTGACGCTTCTCCATTGGTGATGATTGAGTATTCTTCTCCCAATACAAATAAACCGCTTCACTTGGGACACGTGCGTAATAACCTTTTAGGCAACGCATTGGCTAACATTGTAGCGGCAAACGGCAATAAGGTAGTCAAAACAAATATTGTAAACGACCGTGGTATCCACATCTGTAAGTCCATGCTGGCATGGAAGAAATACGGAAACGGTGAAACTCCTGAAACTTCGGGTAAGAAGGGTGACCACCTGGTAGGTGATTATTATGTATCTTTCGATAAGCATTATAAAGCGGAAGTAAAAGAGCTGATGGCTAAATTTACAGCGCAGGGAATGAGTGGCGATGAAGCGAAAGCAAAGGCTGAAGCTGAATCTCCATTGATGCAGGAAGCCCGCGAAATGTTGGTGAAGTGGGAAGCCGGTGATCCGGAAGTACGCGGATTGTGGGAAATGATGAACAACTGGGTATATGCAGGATTCGACGAAACCTACAAGAAGATGGGGGTTAGCTTTGACAAGATCTATTATGAATCCAATACTTACCTCGAAGGAAAAGAAAAGGTAATGGAAGGTCTGGAAAAAGGTTTCTTCTACAAGAAAGAAGACGGTTCCGTATGGGCCGACCTAACTGCCGAAGGACTGGATCATAAGCTCCTTCTCCGTGGTGACGGTACTTCTGTCTACATGACTCAGGATATCGGTACGGCTAAACTTCGTTTTGCCGATTACCCGATTAATAAGATGATTTATGTAGTAGGTAACGAACAGAACTATCACTTCCAGGTGCTTTCTATCTTGCTCGATAAACTTGGTTTCGAATGGGGTAAGAGTCTGGTACACTTCTCTTACGGAATGGTGGAACTGCCGGAAGGTAAGATGAAATCCCGTGAGGGTACGGTAGTTGATGCTGACGACTTAATGGAGGAAATGATTGCCACTGCTAAAGAAACTTCACAAGAACTAGGCAAACTGGATGGTTTGACACAGGAAGAAGCTGATGATATTGCCCGTATTGTGGGTCTGGGAGCATTGAAATATTTCATTCTGAAAGTCGATGCCCGTAAGAATATGACATTCAATCCGAAAGAATCTATCGACTTCAATGGTAATACAGGTCCGTTTATTCAATATACTTATGCACGTATCCAGTCTGTACTTCGGAAAGCTGCCGAATCAGGTATCGTGATTCCTGAACAGATTCCGGCTGGTATTGAATTGAGTGAAAAGGAAGAAGGGCTGATTCAGATGGTTGCCGACTTTGCTGCTGTTGTAAAACAAGCCGGTGAAGATTACAGCCCGTCTATTATTGCTAATTATACTTATGACTTGGTGAAAGAATACAATCAGTTCTATCATGACTATAGTATTCTGCGCGAAGAGAATGAGGCGGTGAAAGTATTCCGTATCGCTCTGTCTGCTAATGTAGCTAAAGTTGTTCGCTTGGGAATGAATTTGCTGGGTATCGAAGTTCCTTCCAGAATGTAAGACTTTCTCTGAACAAAATAGACTTCTGCGGGGTTTCTTTTATATATATATAAAAGGAACCCCGTATGTTTTACTCCCCCCATCCATTGCTTCGGAAGAGAGAAACGGAAACTGCTACTGTCTCTTATTCCGAACTGCTGTTTGACCTGATTTATGTTTTCTCGGTCACGCAACTTTCACATTATTTGCTTCATAATCTCACTTGGGAAGGATTATTGAAAGAAACAATCCTGTGGTTTGCAGTCTGGATGTTGTGGCAACATACCATCTGGGTGACTAACTGGTTCACCCCGGATACCCGGCCGATACGTATTCTTCTTTTTATCAGTATGCTGGTGGGGCTGGTGATGGCGGCTGCCATTCCTTATGCCTTTACTTAACGGGGATTGATATTTGCTGTCTGCTATGTTCTGATACAGGCAGGGGGAAAAATTTTTATTATTGGGGGGTTTGGAGATCATCATCTTGCTGCTAATTTTTAACGGATTATTGGCTGGGTCTGTTTATCTTCCGGCTTTTGGGTTACCGGTGGCCTATTGCAGGGGGAATGGGAA